>JADMIO011507040.1_pt1 | contig 49218 bp, 59 predicted proteins | sample 8958161 | NCBI WGS metagenome assembly JADMIO01 (sample SAMN16585339, study PRJNA669376) | soil metagenome | isolation source: Crop rotation soil | place: USA: Cullars Rotation, Alabama | collected 2011
TGAGCGCATCGAGAGAATACGCCGACGCGGCAACCGAGGCTGCTTGCGCCGCCACAGCGGCGCGCGCTTCAGCGGCGTGGCGTCCGCTGGGATAGAGCGAGAGATAGGCGTTGTAGGACGAGCGCGTGTTCTGGCGCTGCGCCGCGATCCAGGCTGCATCGTCGTTAGCCGCCGCAGGCGCGGCCGAGTTCTGCACGGGTGCGCTGTTCTGGGCCCACGCGATTGAGGGCGACGCAAGCGCGAGCGACGCTGCCGCAACTACACCGATAATTGCCCAACCAAAACCGAGACGTCTGGCCACCATTGCTATCCCCCGCAAAAGCTCAGCGTACTTTGCGCTACCGCCTTCGGCTGCGCAACAGCCGGGCTCAAGCCGCGCTGGCGGGGATGACGTAGCTGTCCTTGACGTGCTTCTGGCCGGCTTTGTCGAAGTCGATGGTGAGCTTGTTGCCTTCGACGGCGAGGATTTTTCCGTAGCCGAATTTCTGGTGGAAGATGCGGTCGCCGACCGAATAGTTCGACGCGTTGTCGCCCGAATGAAGCACGAGGCGAGACTCGCCTTCGATCTGCGGCGGTTTACTGACGAAGCCGCCGCGCTCCTGCGCGCGCTTCCAGCCGGGACTGGTGTAGGGCGAATTGAATCCGGCGCCGGGCGCGTACGCGTCGAAGCGCGCCATGCCTTCGCGCACGCCGGAAGGCTGCATGCCGTACCCGGTCTCGCTGATGGCGTCGACATTCGCCGCAGGCAGTTCGTCGACGAAGCGCGAGGGGATCACGCTCTGCCAGCGGCCATAGATCTGGCGGTTGGCGGCGAACGAGACGCGCGCACTTTCGCGGGCCCGGGTGATGCCGACGTAGGCGAGGCGGCGCTCTTCCTCGAGACCCTTTTCGCCGCTTTCATCGATCGCGCGTTGCGATGGGAAGACTTGCTCCTCCCAGCCGGGGAGAAACACCAGTGGCCATTCGAGGCCTTTGGCGGCGTGCAGCGTGGAGACGTGCACGTTGTCGCCATCGCTTTCCGCTTCGATGTCCAGCACCAGCGCGACGTGCTCGAGGTAGCCCTCAAGCGTCTCGAACTGGCCCATCGACTGCACCAGTTCTTTCAAGTTCTCGAGCCGCGTCTGCGCTTGCGGGCTTTTGTCGACGCGCAGCATCTCGGTGTAGCCGCTTTCGTCGAGGATCGTCTCGGCGAGTTCGATATGGCTGATGTGGCGCGAGCGTTCGCGCCAGCGGTCGAGATCGTTGAGGAAGCTGCGCAACGCCGTGGCGGCCTTGCCGGGGAGTTCGTCGCTGCGCACCAACTCGCGCGCCGCCGCCACGAGCGAGCGGTAGCGCTGCGCGCCTCCGGGGCTCTCTTCCTGCGTGGTGACGACTTCGCCTGTGTTCTCATCGAACAGCGGGCCTGCGTCGGTGACGAAACGCACCGGCGGCTTGGCGGCGTAGGCGTGCAGCTTCTGCAGCGAGGTGTCGCCGAAGCCGCGCTTGGGCATGTTGATGACGCGCTCGAAGGCGAGGTCGTCGTCTTCCGAACGAATGAGCCGCAGATACGCGTGCGCATCGCGCACTTCGGCGCGCTCGAAGAAGCGCGGGCCCCCAATGACCTTGTAGGGGATGCGCAGCATGAGGAAGCGTTCTTCAAACGCCCGCATCTGCCAGGCCGCACGCACGAGCACGGCGCAATCGTTGTAGCGCTTGCCTTGCTGGATGGCGTGCTCGATGTCGTCGGCGATCAGCCGCGCTTCCGCTTCGCCATCCCACACGCCGCGCACTTTCACGCGATCGCCGAGATCGTCGTCGGTGAAGAGCGTCTTGCCGAGGCGGCCGCGGTTGTGTGCGATGAGTTGCGAGGCTGCCGCGAGGATGTGGCCGGTGGAGCGGTAGTTGCGTTCGAGCCGCACCACTTTCGCGCCGGGAAAATCGTGCTCGAAGCGCAGGATGTTGTCGACCTCGGCGCCGCGCCAGCCATAGATGGACTGATCGTCGTCGCCGACGACGCAAAGATTGTGCGACGCCTGCGCCAGCAGCCGCAGCCACAGATACTGCGCGACGTTGGTGTCCTGATACTCGTCCACCATCATGTGGCTGATTTTGCGGTGGTAGCTTTCCAGCACGTCGGGATGGTTGGTGAACACGGTGATCATGTGCATCAGGAGATCGCCGAAGTCGCACGCGTTCAGGATTTTCAACCGCTGCTGATAGATCGCGTAAACGCTGGCGCCCTTGCCGTCGGCGAAGGCGAAGCTTTCGCCTTTCGGCACTTTGTCCGGCGTCAGCGCGCGGTTCTTCCAGCTATCGATCAGCCCCGCCAGCAAGCGCGCGGGCCAGCGCTTCTCGTCGATGTTCTCGGCTTCAATGATCTGCTTCAACAGCCGGATCTGATCGTCGGGGTCGAGGATGGTGAAGTTATTCTTCAAGCCGACGAGTTCGGCATGAACCCGCAGCATGCGCGCGCTGATGGAGTGAAACGTCCCAAGCCACGGCAGACCGCCGCCGCCCGGACCAAGCAGCTTTTCCACACGCTCGCGCATTTCGCGCGCGGCTTTGTTCGTGAAGGTGACGGCGAGAACGCCCCACGGCTTCGCGCGGCCCGTTGAGAGCAAGTGCGCCAGCCGCGTCGTCAGCACGCGCGTCTTGCCCGTGCCCGCGCCCGCGAGCACCAGCACAGGGCCGTCGAGCGCTTCAACCGCTTCGCGCTGCTCAGGATTGAGCTTGTCGAAGTAGGGCGCAGGCGCTGCAGCGCGCACGGAGATGGGGAGTTCTTCCGGCATCGAATCCGAATATATTGGCACGAAAAGGGAACATACAGCCCCAATATCGTTTCTTGGATTGGTAAATGCACATGCTTCACGAGTGCTCGTCGCGCCCGGGTCCCCTGAGGCCCAACAAGATGAATTTCGAACTCGAAATCGTGAGCGCGCCGGTCAACTACGACGCCGTCGGCCGCTGTATCTACTGCTCGGCAACAGAACACTTGAGTGACGAGCACATTGTTCCTCTTAGTTTGGGAGGAAACTGGGTGCTGCCGGGCGCAAGCTGCCCCAAGTGTAGGGACGTCACGGGCAAATTTGAGCTTGAACTCGCTCGGCACTTCTTCTGGTCGTTGCGAGCGAAAATGCGCTTTCCGTCTCGAAAGGCGGATTGGCCCGCGGAGTTCTTTGTGGACTTCATCCTTGAAGATGATTCAGAGGTTCGCGTGAAGGTGCCCGTCGCGCGCCATCCAACCGAACTGTTTCTCTACAAGCTCGGCGAGTGCGCCTTGCTGTCGGGTCAGCCGTTTGATCCCGATACTCGCTTTCTTCGGCCATGGCGCAATGGCCCACCGTCTGAACTCGTTCGCGCCGTGCTGTTGCCCTACGAGGCCGAGGTAACGCGACTGAGCGGAAAACGAGTAGTCGGCGTTTCTCCAAGTCGAGTGGCTCTTTGGCCGCTGTGCCAAGCCCTTTCGAAAATGGCGCACGCATATGCTGTTGCTGAACTTGGCCTGTTTTCGTTTCGTCCCCTCGTCACCCCGGTAATTCTAAACAACGTTCGCGGAGGAGATCCGACCAACGGCATCGCCATCGAGGCGATGCAGCGATACATCGGTGGTTCTGTGGAGCGCTTCGAAGAGCATGACGAAGTATTGCATCAACTTGCGCTCCGCGTAGTCCAGGTCGAAGGTAAGGATTACGCTGTCGTGGACCTTTGGCTTTTTGCACTATTGGGCGGTGCCAAGTATCACGTTGTCGTCGGAGAACTGAACAACGAAGCGCTTCGCGACGCCGCCCCAAGCCGCGCCTTGCTGGCCGCGCTTGGAAAGGTCTCGGTAGCTGCGGTCCGGAGCTAGTGGTGACCATTCGAATTGATGTCCTTTGGAGAGATGCGCGTGGGATTTCGAAGTCTGATATTGCTTGCGGTCGTCGCGGCAGTGGCCGCGTGCGGACAGCAATCCACCTCAACGAGTGCGACCACGAGTTCCGAAGCGGCGCTGCTGACGCCGCGCTTCGTCGGTCGCTGGGCGTCTGACGCTTCCATGTGCGGGCTCGGCGCGTGGGATTTCCGCGCCGACGGCGTTTCAACCGCAGGCGAAGTGTCGTGCCATTTCTCTGACGTGCGCACCGTTCCCGGCGGATACGACATCGATGCAGCATGCACGTCGGAGGGCTTGGCGACGCCATCGCAAGTGCGTCTGCGCTTTGACGATTTATCGGGGGCCATGCAAGTCGACGGCGGGCCGTGGCAAACGATCAGCCTCGTGCAGTGTCCGATGACGTTTGGAACCCCAACGCCGGCCACGCCCGCGCCGTAACGGAACAACAAGCCGGGAACCTCGCCCTCGCATGCGTCGTTGACGCGGCGAGGAGATCGACCATGAACGCGCGCACCGCACACCGCTCGTCCGGATTCAGCGGCTTCTTTTTCGGCTTGCTGCTTGCGCTCGTCGCCGTCGGCGCGGCCATCACGTGGTTTGGGGTGCAAGGCAATCAAGTGATCCGCACCGCGGATTTGAAGCCCAGCATTTCGATCCCCGTGCCTGATCTGCCGCCGCCGCCGAACGTCATTCCGGACACAGGCCAAGCGCCGCGCTCCTAAAGCAATTGACGCGAGAAACAGGGCGGTCTCCGACTGAACGCGGAGGCCGCCCCATGTCGATTCCCGAACTGCTCGAAAACTTGCGCGCGGAAGCGCACCGACGCCGTCACGCCCCGAAGGCTGAAGGGGCGCAGAGTCTAGGCGTTCGCGCCGCCGACGCTGTCGCGGCTTTGGTGGGGTCGTGGCGTTTCGTGATCGTGCAGAGCGTTCTGTTGGTTGCCTGGCTTGTCTGGAACGCAACCAACGGCAAGCCGCTCGATCCCTTCCCATTCGTGTTGCTCAATCTGCTCTTGTCGTTTCAGGCCGCCTACACCGCGCCGATCATCATGATGAGCCAGAACCGGCAATCCGATCTCGATCGCCAACGCGCCATCGACGACTACGACGTCAATTGCAAAGCCGAACTTGAGATCGAAACGCTGCACGAAAAGATCGATTTGCTGCGCGAGACGGAGATCGCGCGCTTGAGCGAGGCGGTCGAACGGCTGACGCGGCTCCTCGAACAGCGGGGCGCCTAGGCGCGCCAGGCCGGGGCTTGACGGCGGCGCGGCCCGCGCTTATTGGTAAGTGGTGACTTACGGACTAAAACTCACCGCGCTGGCCGATCCGACCCGAAGGGCCGTGTTCGAACGCCTCCGGGGCGGGCCGATGGCGGTGGGGGAGATCGCGGCGGGCATGCCGGTCAGCCGGCCGGCGGTGTCGCAGCATTTGAAGGCGCTCAAAGAAGCGGGGCTGGTGCAGGACGAAGCGCGCGGCACTGCGCGGCTCTACCGCATCCACGCGCCCGCGCTGAAAGAGCTGCGCGACTACCTCGACAGCTTCTGGGGCGAAGCGCTCGACAATTTCAAAGCCTATGCGGAGCGGGACGAATGAGCGTCGTTGAATTGGGACCGGTGGTGAAAACCGTGGATGTGCGCCGCTCAGCGCGCGACGCGTTCCGCATCTTCACGAGCGAGATGAGTTCGTGGTGGCCGATGGCCACGCACACGCGCGCGAAAACCGCCGTCGGCGAAGTCACGGTGAAAATCACGGTCGAGCCGCGCATCGGCGGGCGTGTCTATGAAACATTGAGCGATGGGCGCGAGCTGGAATGGGCGGTGATCACCGCGTTCGAGCCGGGCGCGCTGTTCGCGATGGAGTGGCGGCTGGGGCGTCCCGATCCGCAATACACCGACGTGTCTGTGAAGTTCGAACCACTCAGCGCCGAAGCGACTCGCGTGACGCTCACGCACGAAAACTGGCAGCGCATGGGCGGCGAAGCCGAACGTCTGCACGAGGGCTACAACAACGGCTGGCAGACCGTGCTTATCAAAGGCTTCGGCGACTACGCGGGCAAAGTCTCGTGACGACGCGGTTTCTGCTGGGCGCCTCGGCGTTGCTGCTCGCTTTCGGCGGGATCACGCACGCCACGGCGTTTCCACGCGCTGAGGAGGCGGCTGGAGCGCTAGCGCCGTTCTTCGCGGGCAGTTTCAAGCTGCTTTGGCTCGCGGATTCCGCGATGCTGCTGCTGCTGAGCCTCACGTTCGCGACTATCGCGCTGAAGCCTGAGCAAGCGTCGCGTTTCGTGATCGCCGTGCTCGCCTGCATGCCGCTCGCGACAGCGGCGCTCCTCTACACGTTCCTAGGCGCGTTCTTCGCCGGCCATCTTCTCGCGGCCGCCGGTGCGCTCGCGATGTTCGCTGCGCTTCTCAATTCACCGAAGGAGAGTTACGCATGAGCCTTAAGATCCACGCGTTCCCTGTCAGCCCGCGCGCCTTCAAAGTCCTGTCGGTCGCCGGCCAACTCGATCTCAAATACGAACTGGTGATCTGCGATCTCACCAAGGGCATGCAGAAAACGGCCGACTACACCGCCATCAATCCGAACCAGAAAATGCCCGCGCTCGAAGACGGCGGCTTTAAGCTCTGGGAGTCGAACGCGATGATCCAGTATCTCGCGACGAAGCGGCCCGATGCCGGCATGGCCGGCCGCGACGAACAGGAACGCGCCGACATTCTGCGCTGGCAGTTCTGGGAGAGCACCACGTGGGATCCCGCCTGCGCGATCCTGATGTTCGAGAATTTCGTGAAGCAGCTCTTCATGGGCCAAGGCCCCGATCCGGCGGAAGTCGAGAAGGGAACGGCGAAGTTCCACACGGGCGCGCGCATTCTCGACGCGCAGCTCAAAGGCCGCAGATTCATCTGCGGCGATCGCATCTCGCTGGCGGATTTCTCGCTGAGCGCCGATCTGAGCGCAGCGAAGGAAGCGAAGCTGCCGTTGGAACCGTACGCCGAAATCCAGCGCTGGATCGCAACGATGTCTGAAACGCAAGGCTGGCGCGCCGCGCGCGCTCTGCAGCCGCAAGCCGCCGCTGCCGCATGACGTGTCGTCCATGAAGCGTCGGCCAGCGATGCGTTTCGTTAAGGGTGCGTGATACCTTCAGCGCGAGTCGCTACCCGCGGGGCGCGCCAGTATGGCCGACATTTTCATTTCGTATGCGCGCGAAGATCGTTCGAGGGCCGAACTCGTCGCGAACGCGCTGAGCGCGGCCGGCATCGAAACGTTCTGGGACACCGACATTCCGCCCGGCAAAACCTGGGCGGACTACATCGAAGGCAAGCTCAGCGCCGCCAAAGCGCTGATCGTGTTGTGGAGCGAACACTCCACCAAGTCGCAATGGGTGCGTGAAGAAGCGCGCATCGCGCGCGACCGCCACAAGCTCATCCCCGCGATGCTCGACGCAACGCCTGCGCCGTTTGGCTTCGGCGAGGTGCAAGCAGCAAACCTCGCGCATTGGACGGGCGACGCGAACGACGCGGAGTGGAAGCGCGTAGAAGCCGCGGTGCGCGCAGCGATCGCTAGCGCTAGCGCAGGCGAGGGCGCGCCGCCGCCGCCGGTTGCGCCACCGCCGCCTGGCGCGCCGCCACCGCCGCCGCAACCACAGCCCATGCCGCAGCTTGCGACGATGCTCGCGCCCGGCGCGGAGGCGCATTCGCCGATCGAGTACATCAAGAAGTGCCTGCGCCATTATGTCGACGGCAAAGGCCGCGCGCGTCGCTCGGAATTCTGGTGGTTCGCGCTGTTTTACTTCGTGCTGATGTTCATCGCCGCCGTCATCGATAGCGGCTCGGGCTTCAACTACTACACCAGCATGCCCAACAGCATGGCGCTGATGGGCCTCGTGTTCCTGGCGCTCGTGTGCCCGCTCGTCAGCGTTGCCGCGCGCCGCTTCCACGACGTGGGGATGAACGGCTGGCTTGTCGCGCTCGGTTTCATTCCGTGGCTCGGCGCAATCTTCATCATGGTGATCGGGTTCATTCCCGGCACGCCTGGCGTCAACAAGTACGGTCCCAACCCAAAAGGCGCTTGAGAGGACGAGGAAGAGTCCATGGCCGACGTGTTCATCTCCTACGCTCGCGAAGATCAAAGCCGCGCCACCGCGATCGCGCACGGCCTGCAGGCCGCCGGGCTCGACGTGTTCTGGGACAACCAGATTCCGCCGGGCTCAACTTGGGCCGACTACATCGAGACCAAGCTCGCCGGCTGCAAAGCGGCGGTCGTGCTGTGGAGCGCGCACTCCGTGAAATCGCAATGGGTGCGCGAGGAAGCGCGCATGGGCCGCGATCGCGGCAACCTCATTCCGGCGATGATCGACAATGTGCCGGCGCCGTTCGGCTTCGGCGAAGTGCAAGCGGCCGATCTCTCGGCCTGGAGCGGGCAGGGCGAGCATCCCGAGTGGCGTCGTTTCGTGTCGGCGGTGACGGGCGTCGTCGGCACGCCTGCGCAAGCCGCACGCGCGGCGACGCCGCCGCCGCGCACCGTGCAGCCGCCGCCAAGCGCGCCGCCACGCACGGTGCAAGCGGCAATGAGCGCCATGCCGCGCGCGCCGTCGCTGCAGCTGCCGCCGCAAGTGCAGAGCGTGGTGTCGAAGGTGCCGACCTGGGCGTGGGTGTCGACCGCCGCGGTCTGCGCCCTCGTGCTCGTCACATCGCTTGCGGTGAACATGATGACGTCGGCGTTCGCGCCATCCTCGTCAGCGCCGCAGCAAGTAGCGGCGACTGTGCCGCCGCTCGGTCCTGCCGCTGCGCAAGCGGCGCAAACGCAGCCGCCGGCGGCCGGCGGCAGCTCGCCCCAGCAAGTGATCCTCGCGCAGCTTGGGCAAGCGCAGTCGGCGTTCGCGCAAGAAGGCTTCCAGCAGCTCGGCCAGCCGGTGTCGGGCGGGCTCGCACAGAGCCAGACCTACAACGTGCCCGTCGATCTCTACGCGGGCTTCGAGTATCGCGTGCTCGGCGTCTGCGACTCCGATTGCGCGGATCTCGACGTCACGCTCTACGATCCGAACGGCCAGGTCGTACTGCAAGACACGTCGACCGACGCGCACCCGACGCTGACTATCCGCCCGAACTACACTGCGCGCTACACGGTGCAGATCAACATGTTCAATTGCACGGTCGCGCCTTGCTACTACGCGCTCGCGCTTTACGGACGCCAGCCCGCAGTGGCCGGCGCTGGATAAGCGTGTGCGCGCCGGCAAGCCGGCGTAAAGTTTAGCCAAGTGTTGGATGTCGCCCGCCTCTTGCCGCCCCGCAGCGGCGCGAGTCTAGGTGCGGTTCTGCAGCACGAACACGCGCACGGCTGACGCAAGCGACGCGTTGGGATCGCGCGCCGCGCGCCCATCGTCGATTTCCGCCAGCAAGCGCGGCAAGCTTATCGCCCGCGTCTCTGCGATCCGCTCCAAGCCATCCCAGAATTCGGCTTCGAGCGCGATCGAGGTCCGGTGTCCGGCGATGCGCATGGATCTCTTTTGTAGTGCGCCTCTAACCATCGGGTTCCCGTTTGTGATCGTCGAGCTTCTTGGCCGTGCTCTCGGCCTCCGCTCTTGAAAGTTCCCTCTCTGCCTTGGTGCGACCGTGCTCAACGCGGTTGGCGGCGGCTTTCGCCTCCGCTTCCGCTCGTGCGCGCTGTTTGCGCGCGCGCTTGAGGTTCACGATCTCCGACATGAAGGTGATGTAGGCGGTTACGCGTTCTCGTCCAACAGAACCGGGTGTGTTTAGACTGCGTCGCGCCGACGCTGAACGCGCGGCGTGACGCCTCAGGTAATCGTCTACGATTCCATCCGTTGGCAATGCAAAGCCTATCGGTTGGCGAACTGTCGCACTCTGCGTGCTTTGCTTGAAACTTTGTGCCGCGATCTCGCCCGCGAGGTGATCACGACGATGCAATTCTCGCGCGGTGAGGTGGAACCCGCATGTCGCGAGCGCGGCGTGCCGATGTTGGTTCCAAAAGCGGAAACCAAACGATTGGGTAACGCGTGACCGTCACGCTTTTTGCTGCGTTGCAGCGCGCGCGGCCACGATGCGCAGCAGCATGTGGCCCGGAACGAAAGCGCGCACGCACGCATTGGCCAACGGAAGCGCCGCGCGTCGCGGCGTTCGAAAAAACTTTTCGGGAGTTCACACGATGGTTGATGGCAGCGCGATCCGCGAACACATGGAAGTGCTTGGTTCTGACGGCAAGCATGTCGGCAAGATCGACCACGTGCTGGGCTCGGACATCAAGCTCACCAAGGCGCTGGGCATGGGAAGTCACCACCTGCTGCCCATTTCCTATGTCGATCACGTCGAAGGCGACAAAGTCGTTCTCGCTGTGACCGAAGACGAAGCCAAGCGCCGCTGGCGCGAAGCGCACTAAGCGATAGCGTCACAGCGAAGAGAGAGCGCCGCTCGGCAACGGGCGGCGCTTTCGCGTAATCTGCCGTCGCAGCTCGCTCCTCGTCGATCCGACGATCACTCCTCGCTGAGCAGCACGTCGAGAAATGTCTCGCGCCGGTTGAGAAAATTGCGCGTCACCTGCACGTGTTCGAGGTCTTCGTAAGCGACCTCCGCCACGCCTTTGTCGCTCAGCTCGTAGATCAGCGCGTCCGGGTAGCCGAGGATGATCGGCGAGTGCGTGGCGATCACGAACTGCGACTTCGCTTCCACCAACTCGTGCAGGCGCGAGAGGAAACTGAGTTGACGGTTAGGCGAGAGAGCAGCCTCCGGTTCGTCGAGGATATAGAGGCCGTCGCCGCGAAAACGATTTTCGAGCAGCGCCATGAACGACTGGCCATGGCTCATTTCGTGCAGTGATGTCCCGCCGTGTGAATCGATGATTTTCGGCCCGCCTGGCTCTTCGTCCAGCCGTTGGATCTCCGTCGCGACGTTGAAGTAGCTCTCCGCGCGGAGGAAGTAGCCGTCCTTGCGCTTCCGCAGCGAGCGTGCGACGCGCAGGTATTCGTGCAGTGGCGAATGCGCAGCGTAGGTCGAGAAGTTGAAGTTGCGGCTGCCGCCTTCGGCGTTGAAGCCGGACGCAATCGCCAGCGCCTCGATCAGAGTGGATTTCCCACTGCCGTTCTCACCAACGAGGAACGTCACGCGCGGATGGAAGAACAACCGGTCCCAACCGCGCAGCACCGGAAGCGAGAAGGGGTAGGCCTTCGCGTCCCACCCCTCGTTGCCGCGAAGCAGTTCGATCGATTGAACGAACCCTTCGAACTCGTGGGCTGGTGTCCGCTTCATTCTACTCCGGCCCGATCATCTTCTCCGGCCTGACCAGCGCGTCGTAATCCGCTTCCGGGATGCCGTCCTTCAGCGCTTCTTCACGAAGCGACGTGCCGTTCTTGTGCGCGGTCTTGGCGATTTTCGCGGCGCGGTCGTAGCCGAACTTCGGCGCGAGCGCGGTGACGAGCATCAGCGACATGTCGAGGTTCTTCTTGATGTTGTCGCGGCGCGCTTCGATGCCGGCGACGCAATTGTCGGTAAAGCTCACCGCCGCGTCGCCCAGAAGGCGCGCGGATTGCCAGAAATCGTAAGCCATCACCGGGTTGAACACATTCAGTTCGAAATGCCCGCTGGCGCCGGCGAAGGTGATGGCGGCGTTGTTGCCGAACACCTGCACGCAGACCATCGTCAGCGCTTCGCACTGCGTCGGGTTCACCTTGCCCGGCATGATCGACGAGCCCGGCTCGTTTTCCGGCAACATCAGTTCGCCCAGGCCCGAGCGCGGGCCCGACGCAAGGAAACGGATGTCGTTGGCGATCTTGAAGAGGGCGCCGGCGGCCGTGTTGATCGCGCCATGCGAAAACACCATCGCGTCATGCGCGGCGAGCGCTTCGAACTTGTTCGGGGCGGTGACGAACGGCAGGTGCGTGATCGCCGCGATCTTCTCAGCGACCTTCTCCGCAAACCCAACCGGCGCATTGAGCCCCGTGCCGACGGCCGTGCCGCCCTGCGCCAGTTCGTAAAGCCCGTAGAGGCTCTCTTTCAGCCGGGTGTTGCAGTTCGAGACCTGCTGCACGTAACCGGAAAACTCCTGGCCCAAAGTCAGCGGCGTCGCGTCCTGCGTGTGCGTGCGGCCGATCTTGATGATGTCCTTGAACTCGTCGCTCTTCTTCTTGAGCGCGGTTTCCAAATGCGCGAGCGCCGGCATCAGGTGATGCACCACCATCTCCGCCGCGGCGATGTGCATCGCCGTTGGGTAAGTGTCGTTCGACGACTGGCTCATGTTAACGTGATCGTTCGGGTGCACGGGCTTCTTCGAGCCCTTCACGCCACCCATCATCTCGATGGCGCGGTTCGAGATCACTTCGTTGGCGTTCATGTTCGACTGCGTGCCGGAGCCCGTCTGCCACACGGCCAGCGGGAAATGCGCGTCGAGTTTGCCGTCGATCACTTCTTGGGCAGCCGCGACGATGGCTTCGCCGATTTTGCGGTCGAGCCGCCCCAGCTCCATGTTCGCTTCCGCCGCTGCGCGCTTGATGATCCCGAGCGCGCGCACGATCGGCTTCGGCTGCTTTTCCACGCCAATCTTGAAATTGCCGATCGAGCGCTGCGACTGCGCGCCCCAATAGACGCTATCGTCGACCTCGATGGGGCCGAAAGTATCGGTTTCTGTGCGCTTCGTCATGGGAGGACCTTGGAAGAATCTGCCGCGTTGTCGCACAAGGGCTTGAGGGATGAAAGTGCCACAACAAGCTGATAAGCGAGGCGCTGGAGGGGGCTGGCGCGTGCAACTTGGCGACATGCGAACCGTGGGCGCTTTGCGCGGGCAAGAACCTGCGCCCGAGGAGATCGAGCGCCTGAGTGACCGCGTGCTCGGTGCTGCTGCGCAAAACCCCGATCACAGCGAAGCCGCGCGCGCTGCCGCCGCGGAGGCGCTGCGCGCGCGGCACATCACGCTTGAACCGTGGCGTCTGCGCGTGCCGAGCTTCATCACAAATGGTGATTTGGCGAAGGGAGACAAGCTCTTCTTCGGTTGGGGCCGCGCCGTGCGAAAGTGGAGCGGCGCGTTGGTGTTCGCGAGTCTGCTTGGCTTGTTTGCGGCTGTAGCAGCTCACGAAATGACATTGGATGGTTTGCGCGATTCACTGCGTGCGGGACACATCGCGGTGGACCGCGCACGGGGCGCGGTGCAAGGCATCTCTTGGGCCGACTCTGCCGCCTACTTGTGCATCAATCTATTCACCTTGTCCGTCGTGACGTGGTTCTTCGCAACCATCTTCCGCCGCAAGCCAGCGCGCGTTTTGTTGCTGCGCAAGTTCAACATGCGCGCCGCGAGCGAGCCGCTGGAGCGCATGCTGGCGCAGGAGCTGCGGCCGTACGGGCACATCGCATCGCTCTCCGACAAGCACATCAAGCGCGACGCGTTCGGCTGGCTCGGTGAGGCGATCCTGTCGCTCTCCAATCCGCTCGCCGCGATCTGGTTCGTGCTCGGCATGCCGGTGCGGTTCGTGTGGCGGCTGTTCGACCGCTCCGCGATGGGCCCCGCCGTCGTGCTCAATGCGCGCGACTACCGCAACCTCGCCAAGCGCCTCCGGGACCGCATCGGCCTCAACGCTCAGGTGGCGCTGGTGTCGAAGGAAGCGTTTCTCGTGCGAACCTCGGATGCGTGGTGGCGCATGGTGGTGCGGCTTCTGATGGAGTCGAGCGACGCGATCGTGGTTGATCTCAGCCAAGTCACCGAAGGTACGGCCTGGGAGCTCGACGTGATCGCCGAAGAAGGTGCGGCCGCGCGCTGCGTGTTCGTTTCGCTGTGGGGCAAGCTGGGCGACGCCGAAGCGGCGCTGCAAGAGCGCGGCATCGCAGCGCCTGTCTTCTACTATGCGCCAGATGGCGAGATGCAACGCCGTCCGCGCTTCCGCGCCGCGATGCTCGGCGCAATACGCGCCACACATGGTGTCGCGTGAGCGACTGGAGCGGTCGCGGCAAAGTGCGCGCCCGAGCGATCGAGGGCGGCGTGGAAATCGCCATCGAAGGCATCACCACGCAAGCGCGCTACTACAAGCCGCTCGTGTACGAGTTTTTCCGCAAAGAGTTCGAACTCCGCCCGCGCTGGGGCGACTTCGAGGTGGAGATACGCTTGGAGCACGCCGGCGAACCGCCGGGCCTCGATCTCGATAACCTGGCGAAAGCGCTGCTCGACGCGCTGAAGGGGCATGTCTTCTTCGACGACGCGCAGATCGCGCGGCTCTTGTGTGAGCGTGTGCGGGGTGAGCGCGACAAGATAACTGTTCGGGCAATCGAACGCTGAGTCCCTTCTCCCCTTGAGGGGAGAAGGTGGCCGAGCGCAGCGAGGTCGGATGAGGGGCTAATCCCCGATCGCCGTAATGATCTGTTCTTGAACTCGCCACATTGCTCGATGGACGTCGTCGTTGGTCACGCGAAGCGTGCGCCATCCGGAGGTGCGCAAGTATTCCTCCTTCATCTCGTCCCAAGCCTTCTGATCCTCGGTGTTGTGCGACGATCCATCAACCTCGATGGCCAAGCGAATAGCCGGGCAGGCGAAGTCCGCAACCCAAGGGCCGATCGGATGCTGGCGTCGGAATTTTCGCTTGATCAGCCGCCGGTCGCGAAGGAGCGACCAGACCTTGGCTTCGGCCTCGGTCATTTCCTTGCGCATCTCGCGTGCGCGCCGGACGGAGTTTTGGTTGCGCTTCATCCTCGGGCGCTGCGGTCCCCTCATCCGGCCGCTTCGCGGCCACCTTCTCCCCTCTAGGGGAGAAGGGATAACTGCAAGCTGCCGCCTTTGCTATTTCCACCTCAGCGGCGGCGCTTCCGCTTTCAGCGCTTCGATCCGCGCGCGGAGTTCGTCGATGAAGCCGTGGTGTGAGCCGGTCCAGCTCAGCGGATCGCCGACGACGGCGGTGGTGTTGAACGGCACAAGCACCTTCGCGTCCTTCGGCAGCGAGCGGCCGGCGCCTTGGATGTAAACCGGCGTCACCGGCGCCTCGGGGCAGAACTCCACCAGCCGTGCGACGCCTGTCTTGAAGCGCGTCATCTCTTCGGGCTCGCCGCGCGAGCCTTCGGGAAACACGACCAGGATTTCGCCGCGCGTCAGTGCTTCTTTCGCGCCGGCCAGCACGTCTTCATGACGTGAGGCCGCGCCGCGCTTGATCGGGATGATGCCGATCACGTTGCGCGAGAACCAAGAGCCGAAGCCGCCTTTGTCGAAGTGATCCGCCGCCGCGACCGGCCGCACCCGCGGCAACAGCTTCGAAGGAAACAGGCACAACAGCACGATCGTGTCGACGTGGCTGTTGTGGTTGGCGGCGACGATGGCGGGGCCATCCTTCGGCAGCTTCTCGCCATGGATCGCATCGAGCCCGAACAACAAGCGCGCAATCGGACGCACAACCAACATCAGGCCGTAGCGTCGGATCACTTGCAGCATCAGAAACGGGCCACCGCGAAGTACGCCAGCAAGTGGAAGTACACCGGCGCGGTGAAAGTAAGGCTGTCGAGCCGGTCGAGCGCGCCGCCGTGGCCGGGGATGAGGTGGCTGGTGTCTTTCACGCCCAAGTCGCGCTTAATCGCGCTCATAGTGATGTCGCCGAAGAAGCCGGCGATCGGCAGCACCGCGCCGACGATCGCGGCTTGAAACGGCTTCAGCGGCGTGAAGTAAGGTGCAAGGAAATAGAACGCGAGCGCTGCCGTGAGCCAGCCGCCGATAGCGCCGCCCCACGTTTTGTTGGGCGAGACTTTCGGCGTGATCTTCGCGCGCCCGAACGTCTTGCCCCAGCAATATTGCGCGACGTCGTTGAGCTGCGTGATGAACAACAGGAAGAACACGAGCCCCGCCGCGCCGGCCGGCGCCTGGTCGTCGGGCGTGCGCATCAGGAACGCGACATAGCCCAGATTGTACACGCAGATAACGACGCCCCAGTGCACGATGCCGACCGCGGCGAGATAGCCATCGGTGCGGCCGATCCACGCCATCGCCGCGGCCGTCACCAAGAATGCGTACACGGGCGTGAAGACGAGATAGATCTGGTAGCTGTCGTCGAACAGCGCGTCCGCGAAGATGAGCCCGTAATTGACGATCACGGTGAGATAGGCCAGCAGAACGACGAGCCGGTCTTCCTTCCGCGTCGGGGCGAGGGTCAGATATTCCTTGAGAGCCAGGAAGCTGATGAACGCAAACAGGATCGCAAACACCTGCCAGCCGGCAAGCAGCGCGCCGCCAACCAGCAGTGCGATCACCCACCATGACCGCATGCGCGGGCCGAGGTCGGACCATTTGCCGGGTTGCACCGCGGGAAGGATGAACGCCGCAAGCGTGCCGAGCACGAGCAGCGCGAGCACGAAAGCGAAGCCCAGCATCAATGCGGGGTTCGGGACGTACGCGGTCACCCCGCCAGGCAGCGTCAAGTCCATGCGCTCATGTCGCCTTCAACGCGGGCGGCGTCAACAATGAGTGCGCTCCGCAAAGCGTTTCAGTGGGCGGCCGCGAGCACGGTCGTGCACGTGGCGTTCGCATTCGTGCTGATGGGCGGCTGGGCGTTGTTCGCCAACCGCAATCATCCGTTTCCGTCCGCTCTGACGGCGGGCCTCGTGCAGGGGACGCTGTCGGCGACGCTGACGCTTGGGCTGAAGAAGGCGCTCGAAGCGATGAACGCGCGCATGGCCGGCGCCGCGGCGTGGATCATTCCGCCTGTGATCACGGCGGCCGTGCTGCTGACGATCCTCTATACGGCGCACACACTCGCGCGCACGCCGGAGGTTTGGCTGACGCTGGCGTTTCCGTGGTCGGTCTCGACGACGTACGCGTTCGTCTACACCGCGAAACTCTGCCGCGACCGGCAGAATCGCGCGAAGACCGCGCCATGAGCGACGACGCTACCACCGACAAGGATCGCCGCCCGATCTCGCAACGCTCCACCGTGTGGGCGCAAGCGATGACGCGCTGGCTCGTTGCTTCGTCGATCACGCCAAACCAGATTTCGGCGGCCAGCGTCGTTGTGGCGGCGCTCGGTGGGATCAGTTTTGCGCTTTCCGGGCTCGCCACCGGCTGGGAGCGCACGGCGTTCCTCATCGGCGGCGCGCTTGGCTGCCAACTTCGGCTGCTGTGCAACATGCTCGATGGCATGGTCGCAGTCGAAGGCAAGAAGGGCTCGCGCGACGGCGCGCTCTGGAACGAGATTCCCGATCGCTTCGCCGATGTGATGCTGCTTGTCGGCGCAGGCTACGGCGCAGCATTCGCCGGCGCTGTGTCGCCCAGCCTGGGCTGGGCCGCCGCCGTGTTCGCGGTGCTGACGGCCTACGTGCGCGAAGCGGGCAGGGGTGCGGGCGCGCCCGCGGATTTCTCCGGCCCGATGGCCAAGCCGCACCGCATGTTCGTTATGACGTGCGCGTCGGTGTTGTCGCTGTTTGAGGGCGAGTGGACGTTCCGGTTCGCCGACTGGCAGGCGGATATTGGCAACGGCCGTGGCATGTGGCTGGCGCTCGGGCTTTGGATCGTCGCGCTCGGCGCTGCGTTCACGACCTTCCGCCGTGCGTGGCGCGCGCTGCAGTTCTTGCGCAAGCAGCTGTAGCTATTGCACCGGCTGCGCTTCCGGGAAGATCCAGGTGCGGTCGAGGATTTCGTCGCGTGGCCGATAGAGGCGCACGAGATAATTCCAGCCGGGCGTCGTCGCGATGTAGTTCGCGGCTTTCGCAGGATCGCCGCCGAATTGCACCGTTACCGAACCGTCGGCGTCTTTCTTCGCGGTGATGTTGTTGACCGAATAGGCGTTCTGTGGGTTCGGCTCGAAATAGCCCTTCGCGTTATAAACGCTGATCGACCAGAAGCCGTCGACGGGCACGTTTGCCGGCACCGTCAGCCGATAGACGACCTTCCCGTCATTCTGGCGCGGCGTGAAATTGAGATACTCGGCCTCGGTGTCAGGATTGCCGCCCCACCCGGTGGCGCAGCCAATCAAATGGTGCACCGGATCGACCCTTGAAGGTGAACCGAAAGCGCTGCTCAGGTTCGGCAGCGTCGAGCCGAGCACAAGCAGTGCGTCGCGCACTTTGTCTTGGCTCGCTTTCTCCCAGACCGGAGGCTCAAACCTGCCCGGTCCGCCTTTCTGCTCGACGCGGATCGCGTCTTGCAGCTTGTGCACCTCCGCAACATCGCTGGGGTCGCGCGGATCGACAAGAATCCGCAAGCCAACGCCGGCATAACGTGTGCGAACCTCTTTGCGCGTCAGCGTATGCGTGCCCGCGCCGTAGGCTACTTTCAGCGTGTACTCGTCCTCGTCAAACACTTGCATCGACATGAAGCGCTTGCCGACTTCGGGTAGCGTGATGGTCGCAGGGCCAGCATCGAGATCGAAAATGGCCATGGAATAAAGCGTGTCGCGGTTCATCCGGATCACCATCTGGTGGTCGATCGGCGTCGGCTCGCGATTGTGAAAGAACTTCCCGAAGCCGCCGTCCTTCACGGCGTTGCCGAAATAGAGATCGGTTTCGGCGCGCGTGAAGTTGTCGGCTGTCACAGGAATGGCTTCGGGCATGTCTGCTTCCTTCACTTGAGCCCCCTCAAGATTGCTGGACACCCGTCGCGAAGCCGGCTCGCTCGTCAGTGAACTTTTTCGATGTCGGGCAGCTTCCACGCTTTCTTCTCGAAGAACGCTTGTGTCGGGCCGTAAGCGCGGAGCATCGCCTCGAACCCACGCTTAGGATCGGTGGGGACCCAGTTACTCTCTTTGCCAATGGGCGCCTTCGGGCCGAAGTAGAGATCAACCGACCCATCAAGATTTTGCTGCACGTCTGAACTGTTCGAGCCGCGGCTGGCGCGGTCGAGGCCCTTGATCAGCGCGTGCGTTTCACGATCGTAGAGGGTCACCGACCAGTATTGTTCGACCGGCGGATTGGCCGGCACGTGCAAGCGATACGATTTCGCGCCGTCGAGCGGATCGCCGTCCTTGTCGCGGATCGTGATCAAATAGAACTGCCCGGCGCCCATGCGCTTGATGCCGACATACGCGAACGAATAGGTCACGCCCCGTCCGTCGACGGGATACTGCTCGGCATTGCTGAACGCGTTTTGCTGCGCCTCGCCGAAGTCTGACCCCACCGGGAAATACCATTTGCCGGCGCCCTCGAAAAACGGCGGCTGGCCCGCGTCGTATTCGGCTTCGAGGATCGTGTGAACTTCGCGCATGGCGTCGTCGAAGATCGCTCGCGTCGCTGCGTCGGGCTTGAATGGCTTGCCGCGTTCTATGCCCAGCGACTTCAAAGCATCGATCATCGCGCGGTCGCGCTCGAGCCACGGCTCTTTCTGCACGACGCGGTTCAATCCTTCGAAGAAACTCGCGTCGTAGCGGATCGTGGAATCGAACTGCACGGCTTGCGCGTCGGTGAACTTCGTCGGGGGCGGGTTGTCGGCCTTTGAGAGGGGATAAACCTTGATGCGCTTGGCGTAGGCGATCGCGTCGGCGACATCCTTGTCGGCGTGGCTCTTCAGGTTCGCTCGGATCAGCACGTAGGCGGAGAAAGTATCGAGCTTGAGCGGCGTAAAGCCCGCAGGGATCGGCTTGTCGTAGCCGGGCGGGACGAGCACGTATTTCGCGCCCTTGCCTTGGTCGGCGCCTTTGAGGCCCGCATCCTCGATCGGCATCTGCCAGAGATTGACGATGTTGGCGTTCAGTGAGCCGCCGTCAGCCGGTGGCACTTCGAACACGACCGGCCCGACCTCCTTCGTTTGGAAGAACGACATCAGATAAAGAGTGTCGGGATTGGGCGTGAGCGTCTGGTTTTTCCAGTCGAGCGGCTTGCCCCAAAAGACGATCTCGTTTTCCTTCGCCGCCGTTTTGGTCAGCATCTCTTGCAGCATCAGATCGTAGTTGACCGCGGGCATGCCCCAGATCGCAGCCTCAACCGCGCGATGCCGCTGCAGCCCCTTCATCACTTCTTTCAGCGCGGGCGCTTTTGTCGGCGCGGTCTGCATGCTCATGGGCTGCTCCTCACGCGATGAAGAGCCGAGATTTCCCGGCGCAGCTATCGAGCGAGCGCCTTAAACGCATAGGGCGGGGGCCTGAGCGGTAAGCGCAAACGAAAACCCCCGCCGTTGGGCGGGGGTTCGTGACGCGCGATGTCGTCGAAACTTATTTCTTGCGGAAGGCGTCGAGGCTGACGACGGAGCCGCTCGAGATTTCTTGGCCTGTCGGCGCTGACGTAGCCGGCTCTTGGCGGGGCGCATGTGTCGTGCCGTCGCCCGAGGCCATGCGCTCTTCGCCGTGATGCTGTTCGAACTGCAGGCCGAACTTCACCGACGGATCGAAGAAGCGCGTCACTGCCGCGAACGGAATCACGATCGGGTGCGGTTGGCCCGAGAATTTCAAAATCACGCGGAAGCGGTCGGGATAAACTTCGAGATCCCAGAACTGATGCTCGAGCACGATCGTCATCTCGTCGGGATAACGGTTCGACAAATGCTCAGGGATCACGACGCCCGGCGCATGCGTGCGGAACGTGATGTAGAAGTGGTGTTTGCCAGGCAAGCCGCGAGCGCTCGCGGCTTCCTGCATGGCTGAGCGTACGACGCTTCTCAGGGCGTCTTGCATCAGCTGGTCATATCCAATCAGATCGTCGGCCACGGCCGCCCCTCCAAGGCCATTCCGTGATAGACCCTTACCGGGTCATTCCGGCCAGTCAATTGCTGATCCACACGGCGCGAATTCATAGGCGTTTCCAAGCGTTCGCAGGCGAAATGCGCCTCATTCGGCGTCGCTCGCCATTGTCGTTGCAAGACTCAGGGCGCCAAAGCGGTTCCATGCCAACACTCTCGCGCAGCAAGCGAACAGCAGCTGCAAAAACTCTCCAAGCGTTAGCTGCGGAAACGCCGGCGGATGAAAAACACACGCATCGCGGCGCGTGTCTCTCGCGTTTGTGATTGACGCCAGAATTTTCCAAAAGAAATCGGCTGTTTCCCGCATCATCCGCGCGTTGCAGTGCGGCGCCCGACGCCATGTCGCTCCATCATTTGCTGTACGTGAACAGACACAGCACGACGCGCGATTTTTCGCGCGAATGCATCGTGTCGGGGGAAGACAACTCAATCGAAAAATCCAGAAAGAAGTCGTTGGCTTCTGTTGTCGGGCAGTGCTGCTTACGCGGCGCCCGGTTTTCATCTGTTGACAGGGACAAATTTAGAGAAAGTCCCCGGCTTCTGTTGCCGGGCGCCGGGGGGCCCCGCCTCACGATGCTACTCGGGAGGACTTAGGTTCGGAATCATCCGCACCGCTTACGCGGCGAGGGCGAATTCCTCAGCAGTGTTGTCATTGGCAACTATGCTGTTCGGCCTGTAACGGGACCACCCGAGCAAAAGCCTCGGCCTTCAACGTCCGTCGATCCTATTTCGGCCCCTCATTTCCCGTTCGAGCCCGGCCAATGATCCGAGTTCTGGGAAGAAACTGGTGGAGCCGCCGGGCATCGCACCCGGGTCCGATCCGCCTATCTCCGCGCGTTTATCGCCATAGTCCGGTTGCCCGGACGATTCGGAATATAGGCCGGGATGGGTCTCAGGCCAAACAACGGGCCGCCTCCGGCGCCGGTGCGCGTACAATCCAGGGGTTAGCCAGAGCACGCCGGGCGCGCCGGCCCGCGACACTGGGCGGATGGTCAAGAAACTCGCCGCCGAGTTCATCGGCACGTTCGCGCTGGTGTTGCTCGGGTGCGGTGCGGCGGTGCTGGGTGGGTTCACGATCGTCGGCCAGCTCGGGATTGCGTTCGCGTTCGGGCTGGCCATCGTGGCGATGGCCTACGGCATCGGCCCAATCTCGGGCTGCCACGTAAACCCGGCCGTCAGTTTCGGCGCTTTCCTCGCCGGACGCATGAAGGCGGGCGACATGGCCAGCTACTGGCTGGCGCAATGCGCGGGCGCGATTGTCGGGGCAGGCGTCCTCTACCTGATCGCGCAGGGCGCGCCGGGCTACGCCATTGGCGCCAATGGGCTTGGCCAGAACGGCTACGGCTCAAACTCCCCCGGCGATTATTCATTGGAAGCGGGGCTGGTGTTCGAGATCGTGGCCACCTTCCTGTTCGTGGTGACGATCCTCGGCGTCACCCAATCGCCTGTCACCGCGCCAGTCGCGGGGCTGGCCATCGGGCTTACGCTCACGGTCATCCACATCGTGGGAATCCAAGTCACCGGCGTTTCGGTGAACCCGGCGCGCTCGCTGGGACCGGCGGTTTGGGTGATGGGCGAGGCGATGAGCCAGCTATGGCTTTTCATCCTCGGACCTATGCTCGGCGCGGGGTTCGCGGGACTGCTGTTCCGAGTAAGACTGCTGGCCGAGTAGCTCTTCGGAGCGCTGAGCCGGCGGCCATGCTGAAGCGTCCGCGTGCTGCAATCGGAGCGGCTCTGGCCCTCGGGCTCGCCGCCTACCTCTATGTGCCGCTGCCCGAGCCCGCGATTCCAGCTCCGACGGCTGACGACTGTGTCGTGCTGCATTTGTGGTCGAACGGTTATCACTCCGACCTTGGCGTGCCGGTCGAGATCCTGCCGGCGGATCATCCGCTGCGGCGGCTTTATCCGAACGCTCAGACGCTGCTGATCGGCTGGGGCGAGCGCGACTTCTATTACTCGGATGGCCACGACCTCTGGAAAGGGCTGAACGCCATCACGCCGCCGAGCCCCTCGGTGATGCACGTGGTGGAGGGGGCCGAGGCGGGCTCGGTTTATCTCGGACCCACGGCCGATCGGACGTTCGCCGTCTCGCGCGAGGGCGGGGCTTCGCTGGCGGCCTACCTGAAGGATGCGCTGACGCTCGATGCGAGCGGGGCGGCGGAGATTGACGCGAACGGCAAGGTCGTCGGCCACTCCTATTTCCTGAAGGCCCGCGAGGGCTTCCATCTGTTCAACGTGTGTAATCACTGGATGGCCCGGGCGCTCCGGGCCGCGGGGCTCAACATCAACACGCGGGACAAGTGGTTCGGCGGGCCCCTGGTGGAAGCGGCCAGCCGGGCGGCCCCCGCGGCCTGCCCAGTTGCGGCGAGTCGCCCCATATAGAGGCCATGAGCCTCGCCGCGGCCCCCCAGAGCGCGACAAAGTCCGAGATCGTTTCGCCTTCGGCGGCCGATGCCGCTTACCTGGCGCTGCTTTCGGACATCCTCGAGCACGGCGTCGATCGCTCCGATCGCACCGGCACCGGCACGCGCGGCGTGTTCGGCCGGCAAATGCGGTTCGATCTGTCCGCCGGCTTTCCGCTGCTGACGACGAAGAAGCTTTTCACCAAGGCGATCATTCTCGAACTGCTCTGGTTCCTGCGCGGCGAAAGCAATGTGCGCTGGTTGCAAGAGCAGGGCGTGACGATCTGGGACGAGTGGGCCGACGAGAAGGGCGAGCTTGGTCCCGTCTACGGCGTGCAGTGGCGCTCGTGGGCGACGCCTGACGGACGGGTCATCGATCAGATCAGCAACGTCGTCGACGCGATCAAGAAGAACCCACATTCGCGCCGCCACATCGTCACGGCGTGGAATCCGGCCGAAGTCGACGAGATGGCGCTGCCGCCGTGCCATTGCCTGTTTCAGTTCTACGTCGCCGACGGAAAGCTGAGCTGCCAGCTCTACCAGCGCAGCGCCGATGTGTTTCTCGGCGTGCCGTTCAACATCGCGTCTTATGCATTGCTGACGATGATGGTCGCGCAAGTCACCGGCCTGAAGCCCGGCGACTTCGTGCACACGTTCGGCGACGCGCACCTCTACCACAACCACTTCGACCAAGCGCGCCTGCAGTTGTCGCGCGAACCGTTCGCCGCGCCGGAGATGCGGCTGAACGCGGACGTGAAAGACATTCTCGGCTTCAAGCTCGAAGACTTCACGCTCGAGAACTACCAAGCGCACCCCAGCATCAAAGCGCCGATCGCGGTGTGATGCGGACTTCGAAGGGCAAGATTAGCGTCCTCTTGCCGCCCAACTAGAAGTGACAGGCGACTTGGCGTGAGATAGGATTTCCACCTTGGGATGAAACTCGGGGTCGAAGATGGCAGCGAAAAAGTCAGTACCGACGAGGCAGCACAAGTCTAGGGCCGGGCAAGAGCCGAAAAGTCCAACCAAAAAGAGCAGCAATAAGAAGCGTGGGCGGTAACACGATGGCGAAGAATCCTGGCGACGGCAAAGGGCGCGAGTTCAAGGACAAGGCATCAGTCCCGACGAAGCAACACGCGCCACCACCTCCGCCACCGCCAAACAAGAAATGATCGACGCTGACGCAATTGGTCAGGCAATGGCGATGGTGTGGGCTTGGATCGGAAGCAATGCTTCCGCTCTGCAAGGACTTGGCGCAATCGGTTCCTTTGTGGCGATTATTTTTGCGGCCCGTCAGGTTGGAGAGGCGAGCGCTCAACGAGACGTATCGAATTCCTTTGAACTCGAAGAGCGCCTAAGTGGTCTCTTGTCGCGATGGTCGGCATCACTAGGGGACGACAAGCGCCGAGACCTAGGGTCTCTTCTCGGTGGATTCGAGGTGGCGACCGCATCCGTGAACCATAGGAGGTTCTCAAAGGTCACGAGATACTTGGTGACCCATCTGGTGAAAGATGGTCTGCTTCTCATCGTGGATGACCAGGAGTCGTGCTTGGCCGCTCGCGAGTTGATGGATCAGCCTGAGGTTTGTCGAGAAATCAGATTGTTTTTGGCTGAGCAATTCAGCCATTTCAAAGGCTCGCCCGACCGCGACAAAGTCTATGCGGTGTTCTTTGCGGGTCATCAGGTGATGTTTTTGTGGGAGACAAGCTTGCTGGGAGCTTTCGAGCGTTGGTGGCTGACCACGCGCATGCGGCTTCGGTGGGCGTAGGAGCCACGCCGATCCGGACGTGGTACGCCGCCCACTCTAGCAACCCAGCGCCGGTCGCGTTGGACTAAAGGCGGAATCTCACTCCCTGATCCATGAAACCCCGCGAACTCCTCGCCACAGCGCAAATCCCCGGTGGGGAAGGACTGCGCCTCTTCCGCCGCGACGGCGATTTCATGATTGTGCTCGGCGCCAATGAGTTGATGTCGAGCCGCCAGAGTGGATCGGAAGAAGCGCTGGCGCTGTTGACGTGCGATCGGCTTCGCAGCGATGCGCCGCATCTGCTCATCGGCGGCTACGGCATGGGCTTCACGCTGCGTGCTGCGCTCGCGCGGCTTGGGCCGAAGGCGCGGATGACGGTCGCTGAGCTCGTGCCGGAGATCATCGACTGGGCGCGGGGGCCGATGGCGGCCCTGACGGCGGGTTGTTTGGACGATCCGCGCGTTGAGCTCAAGCTCGACGACGTCGCCGATCTGATCGCCTATCCGCGCGTGCGCTACGACGCGATCCTGCTCGATGTCGATAACGGCCCCGATGGCCTGATGCGCGCCGACAACGATCATCTCTACTCGGTAACGGGCCTCTCGAGGGCGCGGGCCGCGCTGAAGCAGGGCGGCATCCTGGCGATCTGGTCGGCGCAGCCCGATGAGCGCTTTGCGCGACGCTTGAAGCATACGGGCTTCAACGTCGAGGAAGTTCAGGTCCGCGCCCGCAGCAACGGCAAGGGCGCGCGTCATGTGATCTGGTTTGCGAAGACGTAGGCTGCCGGCCCTCTCCCCCTGTGGGAGAGGGCGATCACACACGGCTTGCTTCATCGCGCGCACATCGGGTGAGGGGTATCGGCGCGATTGTTCGACAACTGCGCTGATACCCCTCATCCGTCTCGACGCTTTGCGTCGAGCCACCTTCTCCCACAAGGGGAGAAGGACGACGTTGCGTGGTTTGCGCTCAGCGACTCGCCAGCTACTCTGTCCGCGATGGCACGTCCCAAACTCACCCTTGTCGCCGCCGTGGCGAAGAACCGCGTGATCGGACACGAGGGCGGCTTGCCGTGGCGGATGTCGTCGGACCTGCAGCGGTTCAAGCGCGATACGCTGGGCAAGCCCGTGCTGATGGGGCGCAAGACGTGGGAGTCGCTGCCGCGCAAGCCGCTGCCGGGCCGGGCCAATCTCGTGCTGACGCGCGATGCGAAATTCCGCGCCGAGGGGGCGTTTGTTTACACCAAGCTTGACGCGCTGATCGCGGCGGGCGCGTCGATGGCGGAAGCGACGGGGGCGTCTGAGTTCTGCGTCATCGGCGGCGCGGCTTTGTTTGCGGAGACGCTGCGGCTCGCGGATCGCTTGCGCTTGTCGGAGGTCGATCTCGAACCGGCGGGCGAGACGAAGTTTCCTGAGCTTGATCCTGCGCTTTGGGTTGAGATCGAGCGCGAGGAAGTCGCGAAAGGCCCGAACGATGACGCAGCGTTCGTCGCGCGCGTGTTGGATCGGGTGCGCTAGCTTCGTCGCGCGGGAGCTATTCGGCTGCCGCGCAATGCGGCTAAGGTGCCGCCCATGAACTTCGACGTCGTCTGCGAGGGCCTGCAGTTTCCTGAGGGGCCGATCGTCATGCCCGACGGGTCGGTGATCTGTGTGGAGATCAAGCGCGGGACGCTCTCGCGTGTGTGGAATGGCAAGCGCGAAACCGTCGCCGAACTTGGCGGCGGGCCGAATGGCGCAGCGATCGGGCCGGATGGCGCTGTCTATGTTTGCAACAATGGTGGCTTCGTTTGGCGCGGCCGTCCGGGCTTCGATTATCCCGGCAACGCGCCGGAGGATTTTCCGCGCGGCTACATCCAGCGCGTCGACATCGCAACGGGAAAGTTCGAACGCATCTACGAGATCGTCGAGGATGAACCGGTGTCGAGCCCAAACGACATCGTGTTCGACCAGTCCGGCGCGTTTTGGTTTTCCGATCTCGGCAAGTACCGCGAGCGTCACAAGGAGCACGGCGGGCTCTACTATGCGCGCGCCGACGGCTCGCTGATCAAGCGCATCGTGAGTGGCGTGGTCAATTTCAACGGCGTCGGCCTCTCGCCCGACGGCAAAACCGTCTACGCGGCCGACACCGAAACGGTGAAGCTGTGGGCGTTCGACATCGAAGGCGAGGGCGAAGTCGCCAAGCGCTTGCCGGGACACCCGGGCCGCTACGTTGCGACGGCGAGCGGCGCCCATTGCCACTTCGATAGCCTTGCCGTGCAAGCGAACGGCGATGTGTGCGTCGCCACGATCCTGAAGTCCGGCATCACGGTAATCTCGCCCGCCGGCGCGGTGTCGCACGTGCCGATCGCCGGTGACACGATGGTGACGAACATCGCCTTCGGCGGCGCCGATATGCGCGACGCGTACATCACGCAGTCGGCGACCGGGAAACTCATCAAAGCGCGCTGGCCCGAGCCGGGGCTGAAACTTAACTTCAATCCGTACTGAGCGGAGACACACGTGATTATCGTCCATCACCTGAACGAGAGCCGGTCGCAGCGGATTCTGTGGCTGATGCAGGAGTTGGGCGTGACGTATGAGATCGCGCCGTATCAGCGCAACGCGGAGACGCGGCTTGCGCCGCCGGAACTGAAGGCCGTGCATCCGCTCGGCAAGTCGCCGGTGGTCGAAGAGGATGGGCGCATCATCGCCGAGAGCGCGGCGATCATCGAGTATTTCTGCGAGCGCTACGCGGAGGGGAAGCTCAACGTTGCGCCGATCTCTCCGTCGCGCGCGGCGTATCTTCATTGGCTGCACTACGCCGAGGGCTCGGCGATGCTGCCCTTCATGCTGCGCGTCTACACGGCGCGCTTGGGCGAGAACGCCGCGCCGCTTGGGCCGCGTATTGACTCCGAAGTCGCCAATCATCTGGGCTATCTCAACGCCGCTTATGCGGGGCGTGAATTTCTGGTCGACAACCGTTTCACCGGCGCCGACATCCAGATGAGCTTCGTGTTGGACCTCGCCAATCGCGCTCAACAGCTGCCGAATTACTCGAACCTCGCGCGCATGCGGGCGCTGTTGCAGGCCCGTCCTGCTTACCAGCGCGCTCTTCAGCGCGGCGGGCCCTACGCGTTGGGGGACTAGTCTCCGCTCGGCCCTCGCGAAAGCGAGGGTCCATACACACCGGCCCCGATTGATAGAACTGCGTTTATGGGTCCTCGCTTTCGCGAGGACCGAGCCGTATAGAAAGCGCGGCTCCAGGAGAATCGAATGCGCGCCCGCGATTGCAAAATTGTCGCAACCATGGGCCCGGCCAGCGATCCGCCGGAACGGCTGGCGATGCTGATCGAGGCCGGCGTCAATTGCTTTCGGCTGAACTTCAGCCACGGCGCCAAGGAAGATCACGCCAAGCGCATGAAGGCGATCCGCGCGGCCGAAGCGAAGGCTGGGCGGCCCGTCGGCGTGTTTGCTGACTTGCAGGGGCCGAAGATCCGCGTCGGCACGTTCGCGGATGGGCAGATCGTTCTGAAGTTCGGCGAGATCGTTACGCTTGAGGCGTCGAAGGACCCCGGCGAGCACGGGATTATCCGTCTGCCGCATCCCGAGATCGTCGAGACGCTGGGCACTGGCGATATCCTGAAGCTCGACGACGGCAAGATGCAGCTCACCGTCACCGAACGCGACGGCAAGAACCTGCGCGCGCGTGTCGATTTTGGCGGCGTGCTGAAAAGCCAGAAGGGGCTCAACGTCCCGACGCGGCGCATCCCGATTTCGGCGCTTACCGCGAAGGATCGCGAAGACCTCGCTTTCGCGCTGACGCTTGGCATCGACTACGTCGCGCTCTCGTTTGTGCAGCATCCAGATGACGTGCGCGAAGCGAAAGAGCTGATCGGCGCGGACTCTACGGTCGGCGTGATCGCCAAGATCGAAAAGCCCTCGGCGCTCGATCAGATCGACGCGATCGTTGAACTCGCCGACGCCGTGATGGTCGCCCGCGGCGATCTGGGCGTGGAGCTGCCGCCCGAACAAGTGCCGATCGCGCAGCGCCGAATCATCCGCGCGGCTCGTGCGGCGGGGCGCCCCGTGATCGTCGCAACGCACATGCTCGAGAGCATGGTCGATGCGCCGACGCCGACGCGTGCGGAAGCTTCCGACGTGGCGACCGCCGTCTATCAAGGTGCGGACGCGGTGATGCTGTCGGCGGAAAGCGCAGTAGGGCGCCATCCGCAGTCGGCTGTGGCGATCATGGATCGCATCATCCGCGCCGTTGAAGCGGACGAGGAGTATTGGAAGAGCTTGCCGCGCGACATGGCGCCGCCGCAGGCGACCACCGCCGATGCGATTTCGCTGTCGGCGCGCCACATCACAGACGTGCTGGATTGCGCTGCAGTGGTTGCGTACACGGCGACCGGCTCGACCGCATATCGCGTCGCGCGCGAGCGGCCGCGTTGCGGGGTGATTGGGCTGACGCCGATCCTCACGACGGCGCGGAAACTCTCGCTGGTGTGGGGCGTGCGCTCGGTCGTCACCGAAGACGTGTCGAACGTGGAAGAGATGGTGTCGAAGGCCGACGCCGCCGTCCGCGCGCTCAAGGCCGCCGACACGGGCGACCGCGTGGTGATCATCGCCGGCATCCCGTTCGGGCGCGCGGGTAAGACCAACACGATCCGGGTGCTGCGACTCGAGTAGCGCCGAGGCGTGTGGTCAATAGTTGGTGCGCGATGAAGCATGCCGCATTGTGCGGCTGTCCGCGCGCTGTCGGATAAGTTTAACGATAAGGCTCGCAGGCGACGCCGTCGCCATCGCGGTCGAGATGCGGAGCGTAGCCTTCTTCACCACGGCGTGCGTTGTCGACACCACGAGAACGTGCTTCGGCGCACGTACCGGGCGCCGAGTTCGGGATGCTTGCAGCCGTGTGCGTTGCGTCGGTGTGCGCTCGTTCGTTTACCAACAGCGCCATCTTGATCGCGACCGCGGTCGTCAGCGCGACGAGCGCGGCGGCGATCTCGAACTGCCACTGCCTGCGGCGGCGGTGGTGACGTTTCCAAATGCTGTTCGACGGGTGGGCCATCGCCGGTGGAACCAGCAAGGGCCGCGCCATTCGGCGTTAAGGCTAAAGCACGCTGCGGTGCTGCACCGTGCCTTTGCTTTGCAGCGAGAAGCGCGCGTTGGGCGTGGCGCGGCCGAGCACGAGTTCGGCCATCATGCGGCCTACCTCTGGGCCGTGCTTGAAGCCGTGGCCGGAGCCGGCGCCTAACACGAACTGGCCTTCGAGCGTGGGGTGCCGGTCGATGAGGAAATCGCCGTTCGAGCTGTTCTCGTACTGGCACACGCGGAATTCGGTGAACGCGCGCCCGCGCAGGGCGGGGAAACGCTTCTCCGCGAACGTGCGTAGCAAGCGCTGGCCGGCTTCGCTCATGCGCCGGTCGCCGGTATCGGGATCGAACTCGTCGCCATGGGTGTCGCGTGCGATCTTGAAACCGCGGCCTTCGAGGTTGGGGAAGCCGTAGTAAAGATCGCCACCGTTGAAATCGGCCCAGCCGGGGAGTTTGCCTTCCTCGAAGCTGTCGTCGCCATCGGGCGGGGCGATGAACGCCACTTCCTGGCGCGTGACGAAGATGCGCTCGCCCAGCACGTCGGGAAAAAGTTTCGGCAGCCACGGCCCGCACGCCCAGATGATGGCGTCGGCGCGCTCGGGCTCGCCGTTGAGCATCACAGTGTGCGGCTCGGCGCTCGGTTCGGCATGCGCGAGGCGATAGTCGCCGCCGCTTTCGGCGAAGTGGCGCACCAGTTCTTCCACCGAGCGCCGCGCCATCAGCGCGCCGAATTCCGGCTCGTAAAGCCCGAACTCGACGCCGGTGAAATCGATGGCTGGGAAGCGCCGCGCCATCGTGGCGGCGTCCATTTGGCTCAGGTGAAAGCCGTTCTGGCGGTGCACTTCGATGGAGTCGCGGGCGTAGTCGACCATAGCCTCAAAGAAGAACAGCACGCCGATCTCATGGAACAACGGCAGCGACGCGCGTTGCGAGAGCGACTTCCACTCGCCGAGGGACGCAAGCGCCATGTTGGTGTAGATCGCGTCGGCCCCATAGGCCGAGCGGATCATGCGGCTTTCGCCGCCCGAAGAGGCGCGCGCGTTCGCGGCGCCCATCGCGTCAACCAGAAGCACGCGTTTGCCGGCGCGCCGGAAATGCTCGGCCGTCCATGCGCCGAACACGCCGGCGCCGACGACGATTGCATCGTAGCCGTTGGTTCGCGTTGACGGCGAACAGGCAGCTAGCGCGCTGGCGGCGAGAACGGTGCGTCGCGTGAGGCTCATGACGACGCACTATTCCAAGCGCGTGCGTCGAAGCAAAGCGGAACTTGGATGCGGGGGCTCTGTTGTTTCGTCTCTACCCATGAAGGGTCACAGCAGGAGGTTGCGATGCCCCGCGGCGACAAGTCGGCCTACACCGACAGACAGAAGCGCAAAGCAGAGCACATCGAAGAGGGCTACGAGAAGAAGGGCGTCTCGAAGAAGGAAGCAGCGGCGCGTGCTTGGGCGACGGTGAACAAGGACGAAGGCGGCGGCAAGAAATCCGGCTCGGGCCGCGGCAAGAAGTCGACCATGGCGGCCTCCAAGAAGGGCGCGAAAAAAGGCGGCGCGGCGAGCGCGAAGCGGTCAAAGGCCGCGAAGTCGCGTGCGGGGAAAAAAGCGGCGGCCACGCGCAAGCGGCGGGGGCGCTAGCCTCCGTACACAGTTCCGGCCTCAACGAAGCAGAACTGATTGCCCCACGGGTCTTCGGCGTAGAACGAGCGCTCGCCCCAGGGGCGGACGATTGCGTCGGCGGCTGGCGCGCCGTGCACGAGTTCGTTCGACAACACGCCGAGCGTTTTTGCGCGGGTGTGCGCGGCGTCGAGGTCGTTTACGGTGAAGTAGAGCGCTTTCGCAGCTGGGTGTGGTGCGCGCATCGAGGAAACGTCAACCACCTGCAGCGTCACAGGCCCACACGTGAAGTAGGCGCGTGCGCCGGCTTGGCCGCGGCCGGGAACGCCGAACAATTGTTCGTACATCGGCACGGCGCGCGCGAGATCGCCGACCTCGACGTTGAGCCTGAACATTTGCGGCGTGTCGCCGTCTTGCTTCGCCATTGTCATCACCCCGGATGTTTGAAAAACCAATCGAGCCAGTCGCGCGCCAGCGCGAGGCGGCGGCGATCGAGCTTGTAGAGCCGCGCGCGGCCCTGCCGTTCGCTCTCTAGGAGGCCTGCGTCCTCCAGCACTTGCAAATGACGCGTCGTCGTCGGCCAAGCGTGGCGAAACAACGCTGCAATCGCGCCCGCACTCATTTCGCCTCCCTCGAAGTTCAGCGTCATCAGAATGCGCCGGCGCGCGGGATGCGACAGCGCTGTGAACAGCGCTTCGTACGCATCCTGGAGCGCTTTGGGCGCTGGCTTTGGTGCAGCTTTCACCATCGCCGATGTTATTTAGCGTAGACGCTAAATAAATGCAAACACGAATTTGCAGTCGAAACGATTGAACGTGTTAGGTTGGCGCGCTGCGCCGCCACACGACGAAGCCTTCGCCGTCGTAGGCCGTGCAGGTGAGGGCGAGGACGGAGTGGGCGGCGGCTTCGAGCGCCTCGGGCGTGCTGGCGCGGTCTTCTTCGAGTTCAGGCGGCTGCGCGACAATGGCGGCGACCCCGTGCCAGCGCGAGCTGCTGCTCCACTCGAGCGCGCTGACGTAGGACTCAGGGGGACTTTCGGCCGTCAGCAGATGGTAGACGTCGTCGCCAACGCCGAAGGCGTGACCATCGTCGTTGTAGTCGCCGCCCGTCCAACTGGGCTCGAAATCGTCGACGATGCAAGCCGTGCCTTCGGCTTCGCGAACCATCGAGAGCAAGTAGGCCGCCTGCTCGGGGCGGAGACTGTCGGCGGGTGTTAGTCCGCCTTCGGTGAAGCGGTGCATGCGTTCGGGCGGCGTCCCTGCCGGAACGAGCGTGAACACTTTGCCGGGCTCGAACGCGACGATGTCGAGCAGCGCCGTGCAAAACGGGTTCGACGCCGCGAGATGCTCGCGCACGTATTCGGCGCCCCGCGCGTCGAGTTCGACAAAGACAAGCCGTGGCGTGCTCATCCGCGCAGCTCGATTTTTGGCGCCGGCTTGTTGAACCGCGCGACATTGGCGAGCGCCGCTGAGGCGATGTCGCGGAAAGTTTGCGCGAGTGCGCTTTGCGGTTGCGCGGCGACGAGCGGCTTGCCGGCGTCGGCGCTTTGGCGCAGCGCAATGTCGATCGGGATTTCGCCCAGGAAAGGCACGCCGGCTTGGGCGGCGGTGCGCTTGGCGCCGGCTTCGCCGAAAATGTGCGTGCGCTTGCCGTCTGGCATTTCGAAGTACGCCATGTTCTCGATCACGCCGAGGATCGGCGCGCGGGTTTTTTCGAACATGGCAAGGCCCCGGCGTACGTCGGCGAGGGCGAGTTCTTGTGGTGTCGACACGATGATTGCGCCAGCGAGCGGCACACGCTGCACCAGCGTGAGTTGCACGTCGCCGGTGCCGGGCGGCATGTCGAGCACCAGCACGTCGAGATCGCCCCAGACGACATCGTCGAGCATTTGCCGGACCGCGCTCGTAGCCATCGCGCCGCGCCAGATCATCGGCGAGGCGGGATCGACGAGGTAGCCGATCGACATGGTCTTCAGGCCATGCGCGTCGATGGGCTGCAGCGTCTTGTTGGGGCCGGGCTGCGGCTTCTCGTCGCCGATGCCGAGCAGAGTTGGGGCGGAGGGGCCGTAGACGTCGAGATCCAAAAGACCGACGCGCTTGCCGAGCGCGGCGAAGGCGCAGGCTAGGTTCACCGCAAGCGTCGACTTGCCGACGCCGCCTTTGGCGGAGGCGACCGCGATCACCGCGCCGACGCCTGCGATGCCGCCGCCGCTTGCGGGTTTCGGTGCGGCTTTTGGTTCATGCGCCGTTAGCACGGCGGTGACGCTCATCACGCCGGGGGCCGCGCGCACGGCGGCTTCGGCGGCATCGCGCACGCTGACGTAGCGCTCCGCCGCCTCGGCGGGCGCCTCGATCGTGAATGAAACCTTGCCGTCGCCGGCGCTCAAACCGGTCACGCGACCGGCCGCGACGAGGCCTTTTCCACTCACGGGATCGGGAATGGCGTCGAGCCGGGCCTCGATCTGGTCCCGCGCCAACCGCGTGTTCATGCTTGATCCCTAATACGTAGCGCCACATATCGGCGCGCAGCGGGTCGAAGCAAGTCGCCAAGAATTGGCGTCGAGGCCCACGCGGCGGGGAAAGAACTTACCCAATGCCTTGGAAAGATGAGAACGGCGGCGCCGGACCGCCGGGCGGCGGCGACAAAGGCGACAAGGGTGGCCCTTGGGGCGCCGGTCCACGCAAGCCGTGGGGTCAACAGCCGCCACCGCGCCCAACGGGCGGCGGGGGCTCGGGTCCACCCGATCTCGAAGACATGCTGCGGCGCTGGACCGAACGTTTCCGCGGCGGTGGTGGCGGCGGCGGCGATCGCGGCGGCATGGGTTCGCGCGGCGTCGGCTGGCCGATCCTGGCGGGCATTCTGGTTTTTGGCTGGCTGCTCTCGGGTGTCTACTTCGTCAACGAAGGCGAACAATCAGTTGTGCTGCGCTTCGGCAAGTACGACCGCATGACGGGGCCGGGCGCGCACTGGCATCTGCCCCCGCCGATGGAAGCGCAAACGAAGTTCAACGTCACCGGCCAGCGCAGCGATGAGATTGGCTGCGACCGCACCACCAATCAGTGCGTCGATCCCGACGAAGGGCTGATGCTCACCGGCGACCGCAACATCGTCGATATCCACTTCAAGGTTTATTACAACGTCTCCGACGTCGTGAAGTTTGCCTTCAACGTGCGCGATCCGGTCGACGCCGACGAAACCGAGACGAACGGCGCGACGCGCCAGGTAGTCGAAAGCGCGATGCGCGAAGTGATCGGGCGCCGTCAGCTCGAAGCGGTGATCACCACCGACCGCGCGCTGGTGGAGCAGGAGGTGCAGCAGCTCGCGCAGCAAGTGCTCGACAGCTACCAGTCGGGCGTGCGCATCCTGCAGGTACAGCTCCTGAATGCGACGGTGCCGCCGGCGGTGATCGCCGCGTTCAACGACGTGATCAACGCCAACCAGGACGCCGAAACCGCCGTCAACAACGCCAACCGCGACAGCGCGCGCATCACCAACGAAGCGCAGGCCTATCGCGAGCGCGTGATCCGCGACGCCACGGGTGAAGCGCAGCGGTTCAATTCGGTCTACGAAGAGTATCGCCTAGCCCCGCGCGTGACGCGTGACCGGCTCTACACCGAGACGATGGAGCGCGTGTTCCAGCGCGCCGATACGGTCATTCTCGACAGCCGCGGCGGCAACGTGACCTACATTCCGCTCGACGGGATGGTCAGACGCAACGCGCCCGCTGCCGTGGTGCGGCCCCCAAGCGGAGGCGGCCAATGATGTCGCGCAATCTCGTCGCGGCGCTCGTCGCCGCGTTTGCCGTGATCGTGCTGATCTCGAACTCTACGTTCGAGGTCCGGCAAGATAAGCAAGCCATCGTGCTGCGGCTGGGGCAGTACACGCGCGCGATCAACGCGCCGGGGAAGACGGAGCCGGGGCTCTATTTCAAGATTCCGTTCATTGAGACGGTGACGAAGTACGATCGGCGCAATCTCGGCCTTGCGCTGGCGGGCCAGCAGATCGTCGCGTCCGACCAGGAGCTCTTGATTGTCGACGCAGTGGTGCGCTGGCGCATCGTCGATCCGCGCAAGTTCTATCAAAGCTCGTTCACCGAAGACGGCGGCGCCGACCGGATCGGCATTTTCGCGCAAGCCGCGATGCGGCGCGCGCTGGGCGCGGCTTCGTCCAACGACATCATCTCGGGGCGCCGCGCCGCGATCATGCAAGCGATCGAGGACGATCTGAACCGCTCGGCCGCGACCGAGCTTGGCGTGCATATCGAGGACGTGCGCATCCGTCAGGTGGACCTTCCCACGCAGACGCAAGCACGCGTGTTCGCCCGCATGAGCTCGGAACGCGAGCAGGTGGCGGCGCGTCTGCGCGCAGAGGGCAGCCGCAACGCCGTGATCATCGTCGCCACGGCGCAGCAAGAGGCTGCGCGCCTGAGTGGCGAAGGCGATGCCGAGCGCGCGCGCATCTTCGCTCGCGCTTACGGGCGCGACGCAGAATTCGCCGCGTTCTACCGCTCCATGCGCGCCTACGAGAATGCGCTCGACCAGGGCACGCCGATCGTGGTGCCGCCCGACAGCGACTTCTTCCGCTACATGCAGAACCGTGGCGGCAGCGGGCGCTAGGGTTCGCGCGGGCTCGCACGGAACTTGAACAGCGCCTAAATCTTCTCCGGGTTCGTCGACCTGGAGAAGCCGCCATGATCGTTTCAGCCTTGAGCCGCGCTGCTTTGGCGCTTGCCGTTCTTACGCTCGCCGCTTGCGGGCGGGGTGAGGGACAGGTGGGGTCGTTTTCGAACGACTTGCTCGGCAACTCGATCAAGGTAGAGGCGCTGGCCGATCCGGCGCTGCCCAACGTGATTTGCCATGTCGCCTATTTCGACCGCAGCGCGCTCGACCGGCTGCGGCAGGGCAATTGGTTCGAAAATCCGTCCAACTCGTCGGTGTCGTGCCAGCGCGTCGGGGCGATTGAGCTTCGTAATGTTCCGATGTCGCGCTCGGGCGTGGAGATTTTCAACCAGCAGCAAAGCTTGTTCTTCAAGAACATCGCGCTCCGGCGCATCGTTGACCTTGATCACCGGACGATCCTTTATGTGTCGTATTCGCGTGAGCTGGTGGAGGGCTCGGCGAAGCTCGATATGTCGTCGGTCGTTCTGACGCCGGAGGAAGTGGCGGCGGCGCGGCGTTAGACAACAACGAGATGCGCGAGCGCCATTGATTGTCCCAACGGCGCAGCTAGGGTCGCGCCATGCTGCGTCGCTTTCGTTCCGTTCTTGCTGCTTTTGCGCTGACCGCCATTGCGGCCTCCGCGCAGGCGCAATCGCGCCTGCCGGCAGAGGGATTCGCCGATCTGGCGGCGCGGCTGACGCCCGCGGTCGTGAACATCGCGACGAGCCAACGCGTCGAGGGTGTCGACGAGCTGCCGCAATTTCCCCGCGGCTCGCCGCTCGAGCGTTTCAACAACAGCGGCGAAGCAGCACAGATCACCTCACTGGGCTCTGGGTTCATCGTTTCGGCGGACGGCGTGGTGGTGACGAACAACCACGTGATCGCTGAAGCCGACTCGATCGAAGTGATCCTGCAGAGCGGCGAGCATTTGGTGGCGACTGTCGCGGGGCGCGATCCCGCCACCGACATCGCCGTGCTTCGCGTGCAGCCGCGCGCGCCGCTGCCGCATGTCTCCTTCGGCGACAGCGACACTGCGCGTGTCGGCGACATTGTGCTGGCGATCGGCAACCCGTTCGGGCTGGGCGGCTCGCTCAGCGTCGGTGTGGTGTCGGCGCGCAACCGCAACATCGATGCGGGCCGCTACGACGACTTCATCCAGACCGACGCCGCGATCAATCGCGGCAATTCCGGCGGGCCGCTGTTCAACATGGCAGGCGATGTGATCGGCGTGAACACCGCGATTGTTTCTCCGACAGGAAACTCCGTTGGTGTCGGCTTCGCGACGCCGGCCTCGATTGTGCGCCCTGTCGTGGAGCAGATCTTGCGCTTCGGCGAAACGCGGCGCGGCTGGCTTGGCGTGCGGCTCGCCAATGTGAGCGCAGAGACGGGCCAAGGGCTCGACCTCGATCACGGCGCGGTGGTGACGCGCATCACGCCGGGCGGGCCCGCGGCGAGCGCTGGCCTGCGCACCGGCGACATCGTGCTGAAATTCGATGGCCGCGACGTGCGCGACAGCCACGCGCTGACGCGCATGGTGGGGGACGCGACCGTCGGCGCGCGTGTCGATCTGGAGATCGTCCGCGCCGGCCGGCGCACCACGATTGCCGCGACCATCGCGCGGCTCGAGGAAGCGGGCGTCGGGCCCGCACGGACGGACTCACAAGGCGAGCCGACGCCACCGCGGCGCGTCGACGGCGGCCCGCGCGGTGGCCGCATCATGGGGCTTGCGCTGTCTGAACTCGACGCAGGTCTGCGGCAGGAGTTTCAGATCGAGCCGGATGTGGAGGGGCTCGTCGTGCTCTCGTCGTCCGACAGCGACGCCGACCGCGATCCGCAATTCCATGCCGGCGACGTGATCCTCGAAATGGCGTTCACACGCGTCAACACCATCCCCGCCGCCCGCGCCATCGCCGCGCGCGCTGCGATCGGTCAGCACGCGATCGTGGTGAAGGTGGATCGCGAAGGCGCGGTCACGTACCGGCGGCTGCGCGTGACGGAGTAGGCTGGACGCGGAGCGCGCGCACCTCTGCTCGGTCCTCGCGGAGGCGAGGACCCATACACACCGCTATATCTCGTGCACACCGAGCTTATGGACCCTCGCTTTCGCGAGGGCCGAGCGGTGGGTGTTACGCCAAGCCGCGATTCATCCGAACAAAGCCGCCACGTCGTGCAGGCTCGTGGCGATGCGCACGCACTTGGCGTGCATCTCTTCCGTCGGCGCGAGCAGGTCGGGGACCATGATGGTCATCATGCCGGCGGCGTGGGCGGCGCGGACGCCGTTGTGGCTGTCTTCGAGCGCGAGGCAATCGGCGGGATCGATAGCGAGGATGGCCGCGGCTTTGAGATAGGGCTCGGGCGCGGGCTTGCCGTTCATGTAGTCGCCGCGCGCGACGATGGCGTTGAAACGCCGAGCCAGATCATGCGCGACGAAGTGGCGGTCGACCCACTCGCGGCCTGACGACGTGCAGAGCGCGCGGGGGAGCGCGTGGGTGTCCAACGCATCGAGCACTTCGCCGACGCCGGTTTTCAGCGCGGCTACCGCTTCGCGTTCGGCGTTCATGTGCGCGGAGACGGCGGCGTTGAACGCGTTGACGGGAAAATCCGCGCCGTAGTGATTGAGCAATTGCATGTCGTTCGCCGCGCGCGGCAGGCCGACGAGCGTCAGGAAGGTGGCCATGTCCATCACGCGTCCGAACTTGGGCGCGGACGCGACCATGGCGTCGAACACGAGCTGTTCGCTGTCGATCAGCAGGCCGTCGAGATCGAACACGACGGCGCGCGGCGGGCGTGGCAGGCTCATTGCGTCTTGTAGTCTTCGCAAGCGGGGAGCGCTTGATCGAGCACGTAGCGGCCCGATGCCGTGTCCCAGGCGAGGGTGCGGTGATAGCTGCACACAGTGTCGCGGACAGTGACTAGATCGTTGGGCCCGAGCGGCGGCGCCTGTGTCGAGTCACTCGAACGGCTGCGCGCGCCCGGATACGTCGTCGCTTGCGTGATGATGACGAGCGCAGGCGGATTGTCGAAGATGGGATCGGCGAGCGTGATGTCGGCGTCGAAGCCGTAATCGTCCGTGCAAGCGCCGCGGCGGGCTGCTTCGTCTTCGGGTGTGAAGCACGCGCGGATCGAAAACTCAGCCGAGAGCGGCAACGCAGGGGAGACGGGCGCCATGGCGTCCTTCGTGTCATTCCGATTCGGCTGGTCCGTAGGTCTTACAAGGTAGAGCGCGACATCGGTCTGAAAACCGCCTCCGCCGGAATACATGTCTTCGCGGCGCGTGGTGATGCCGACGATCACCGATCCATCGCTCACGCGTATGATGCGTTGCCACGGAGGGTGAAGCAATCCGTCGGTGGCGAGCGTCGCTGCTACGTCGTTGGCGACGCCATCATGCGTGTAGGTGACGGTTGTGAATTGCCCGCCCTCCATTGAACCGGCGGTCTTCACACACCATTCGGCGTCGCGGGTGCAGAAGCCACTTTCGGCGCGTTCACTCAACACTTCTATGCGTGCGATCGGCGCGGGCGCATTTGCGGTGCTTGTCGCTGGTGGCGCCGGCGAGCACGCGGTCACGGCAAGCGCGGCGACGAGGAGAAGGTGACGCATCATGCGTTCGCGCGCACGATCCAACAGGCGGCGGGCAGCGAAATGCCGGCGGGTGTTTCGTGGTTCTTCAGAATGTCGATGACGCGACGCAACACTTCGGCGTGGTCGAGCTCCTGCTCGGCGACGGCGCGCGCACAGGGACCGATCTTGATCATGAAGGCGGCCGTCGCTTCGGGGCCGCCGCTGAACGTCATCGCGCCGTTCCACGGATCGATGGCGACGTTCTTCCAGCCGGACGTGTCGAGAATTCTGCGGATCTTTGCGTCGTCGGCGAAAGCGAACGGGCCGGGCGCGTCCGGATCGGGTGGCTGCAGCGGCGCCTTCAGGATTGGGAAGATCGCTTGGATGGGCGTGAGCGACCAGATGTTCTCGTGCAAACCGCGCCAGCAGACGAACGTAAGGCGGCCGCCAGGCCTCAGCGCGCCGCGCAGGTGCGTGAAGGCAGCGGCCGGATCGGCGAAGAACATGACGCCGAAACGTGAGAACGCCGCGTCGAACGGCGCGCCCGCGATGGCGTCCGCGCCAGCGTCGGCTTCGACAAAGTCTACGCTCTGCGCGCCCGTGCGCTGGCGCGCGAGTTGGACGAGCGGGTGCGAAATGTCGACGCCGACGGCGCGGCCGCTCGTGCCGACTTCGCGCGCGATGTCGAACGTCGTGGCGCCCGCGCCGCAGCCGATGTCGAGCACGCGCTCGCCGGCCTTGAGCTTCAGCGCGGCAAGGCCCGCGGCGCTCATCGGCGCCAGCATGCCGTCCATGCGGTCGGCGTGCGCCACCCATTCTTCGCCGACTTTGCCGTTCCAGTATTCACGTTGCGTGAGTTGCTCGGGCATGGTGCGCTCCTAGTCGCGCTGGGTGACGAATTCGTCGCGGCGGTAGCCTTGGAAGAAAAGTGCCGAGGCAAGTGATGTGTGATCAATGCGCGCGTCTGCTTCGGCGGCGACAATGGGCTTGGCACGATAGGCGACGCCGAGGCCCGACGCTTTGATCATGTCGAGATCGTTGGCGCCGTCACCAATCGCAAGCGCGTCGCGCGAGACCGCGTCGATGGCGGCGGCTTCGCGCTGCAGCGTTTCCAGCTTTGCGGCGCGACCGAGGATGGGTTTCGTGACTTCACCGGTGAGGGCAGCGCCATCATCGAGCAGCGTGTTGGCCTTGTCGGCGTGAAAGCCCGCGAGCTTCGCGACGCGCGAGGTGAAGAACGAAAAGCCGCCCGACACCAGCACGCAGCGCGCGCCGTGCGCGGCCATGGTGTTGACCAGCGCTTCCGCGCCCGGATTGAGCTGCACGCGCTCGTCGAAGCAGCGCTGCAGTGCATCGAGCTTCAGGCCTTTGAGTTTGCCTACGCGCTCGATCAGCGCAGGCTCGAACGCGAGTTCGCCGCGCATGGCGCGCTCGGTGATGGCGGCGATCTCCGGCTTGATGCCGGCGAAGTCGGCCAGTTCGTCGAGGCACTCCACGTTGATGATGGTCGAGTCCATGTCGGCCACGAGGAGCTTCTTGCGCCGGTTGGCGAGCGGCACGAGCGCCCAATCCACCGGCAGCTCCGCGACGGCGGCCGCGGCTTCCTGGCGAAGCTCGCCGTCGACGCTGGCGTATTCCCACTCCGCCGCTTCCCAGCCCGACAGCACCGCGGGCGGCGGCAGCTTGCGCGTCAGCGCCACGCGCCCGAGCATCAACAGCGCTTCGCGGTAAGCGGGCTTGTCGTCCGGGTTGGCGACGAAGACGAGGGCGTGGGCGGTCATGCGCTGCGAGGTCTAGGGGACACGAAGCATTTGCGCTACCCACACAGCGCGCGCGGCCTGGGCTAACGCTGAATGTTGGATGTGAACCATGCGATGGATCGATGACTGGCGGATGTGGGCGGCGGCCTCCGCGCTGTTTGCGGCGTTGACGGCGATTTTCGGCAAAGTCGGCGTGGAGCGGATCAATCCGGACTTCGCGACGCTCATTCGCGTGGGCGTCATTCTCGCGTTCACGGCGGTTCTGGTGGCAGCTACCAGCGCGGCGCAGCCGCTCGCGAGCATCTCGGCGAAGACGTACACGTTTCTCGCGCTCTCGGGGATTGCGACGGGCGCGTCGTGGCTTTGCTACTACCGTGCGCTCAAGTTGGGGCCCGCGTCGCAGGTCGCACCCATCGACAAGCTGAGCATCGTGCTGGTCGCGGTGATTGGCGTCGGCGTGCTGGGGGAGAGTATGAGCCTGCGCAATTGGCTGGGCGTCGCCATGGTCGCGGGCGGCGCGGTGCTGGTCGGCATGAAGGGCTGACGTGCGCGCGCTACTGATCCTCGGGCCCACCGCGAGCGGGAAGTCGGCGCTGGCGTTGGCGTTGGCGGAGAAGCTTGGCGGCGAGATCGTCAATGCGGACTCGATGCAGGTGTACCGCGATCTGCGTGTGCTCACGGCGCGGCCAACGCCGGAGGAAGAAGCGCGCGCGCCGCATCATCTCTACGGTTACGTCGATGCGGCGGAGCGATTTTCGACGGGGCGGTGGCTCGCCGATGCACTTGCGGCGATCGCGGACATTCGTGCGCGCGGGAAGACGCCGATCGTCGTCGGCGGCACGGGGCTTTACTTCAAAGCGCTGACGCAGGGACTCGCGCCGGCTTCGCCAGCGGACGAAGAAACGCGCGCGCGTTTGATGGCGGAGCTCAAGGAGCAGGGCGCACCGGCGCTGCATGCGCGGCTTGAAACGCTCGATCCAGACGCGGCCGCGCGCATTCAACCTGCGGACGCGCCGCGTATTCTGCGTGCGCTGGAAGTGGCGGAGAGCGGCGTGACGCTGTCTGAGTTGCACGCGCAGACGGAGAGTTCGTTCACCGATTGGGTCGGCGTGGCGCTGACGCCGCCGCGTGAACCGCTCTATGCGTCGATCGAGGCGCGCTTCGAGATGATGCTCGCGAACGGCGCGCTCGACGAAGCGCGTGCGCTGGCCGCGCGCGGGCTCGATCCGCTGCTGCCGGCGATGAAGGCGCACGGCATGCCGTGGCTGGCGGCGCACTTTCGCGGCGAGATGAGCCTCGCCGCAGCGGCCGACCTCGGGAAGCGTGACACGCGCCGCTACGCGAAGCGCCAGTTCACTTGGATCGCGCACCAGACGTCGGACTGGCCGCGGATCGCCGAAACTCAGTTGGAGGCGCGCGTATCCACCGCGCTGCGCGCGCTTTCGGGGTAAGATTTCCCGACTGGTCGGTCGGTTGACAGGGTGGGCGGGTAAACTATTCTAACCGTCCCACAGGTAGTCGAGTTGCATACGCACTTGATCTCCACACTCACAGTAATGGCGCGGACCAGCCGGGGCTGACCCCTCGACCCGAGACGCGCACATTCAGGGGCCTCACGGCCCCTTTTTCTTTTGCCGCAATGTGACTGCTAAGCTCGGCGCATGAGGACGCTTCTGATCGCGATGTGCGCGCTGTTGGTGACGCCGGCGTTCGCTACGCTGGCGCCGGAGTACTACCAACGCGCGCGCCGCGACGCCGACAGCGTCGTGATCATCGCGATCACTCACGTCGAGGGTTTGCCGCGCGGCACGGGCCACGGGACGTGCATGGTGCACGGGCGCGTCGTGGCGCTTGAGCGCGGCACGCGCTTCGCGCGCGGGTCGACGCTGAGCGTTGGCGTGCCGTGCGCGAAGCCGAATGCGCAGATTCCGTCTGGACCGGTGATCTGGCAGGATCACGATGCACTGCGCCGCAGCCGTTGGGGCCGCGCGTTTCTCACGCCGGAAGGCGGGCTTGCGCTCTATCAGTATGACATCTTGCCGGCGCTGCCGGATTAGCGCGCGAGATCGCGGCGCATGACGGCTTCGTTGAAGTAGGTGCTGCGTTCGCGCCGGGCGATGCGGGCGATGACCGCGTCGAAGCGCGCGGTCCAGCCTGGTGTGAGCGCTTCGAGGGCGGGGTTCACTTGGGCGCCGGCGTTACGCGCCGCGCCCAGTTCGCGCGCGAGAGTTTCGAGGTCACTGCGTTCACTTGGAAAATCGCGCGCGGGGAGCCGCTCAACCACTCGGGCCACCGCGTCTTGCGCGGCGAGCAGCACAGCTCGCGCTGTCGGTGCGTCGGCGTTGCGTGCGGCAGCAAGCGCGCGGCGTACGTCGTCGGCAGCGTGCGTTAGCGTCACCGGCGTTTCGCCGGCACGGCAGGCACGCGTGTCCAGCGCACGCAGATAGGCGATCACGCCCTCGAACGCCTGGCGTGGTGGGCGCTCGCCTTGGAATTCTTCCGTGATGGCGCTGTCGACGAAGTGGACGAGACTCGGATCGTGCAGGCGCCCGAGCGTGGGGCGTTCACCGACGCCGGCGAGATCGGGGATGTCTCGCGGGTTCATCACGCTGTCGCCGCGCACTTTGCTCGACCACTCGGACGTGACGTCGGCCGCGCCGGCGCGATTGGTGAGTTCGGGCAGGAAGAAATGCGCGTTGATGCGCCCGTTGGTGTGGCAGGCATTGCAGGAAAGCCCGGTGCGCGCGGCGGGGCCGCCGAGCAGACCGGGGCTGCGGAACAACGCGCGGCCGATCTCGATCGATTGCTGCTCCGTTGCGTTTTCGCGGTGCGCGAGGCATTCGCCGGGGCCGTGCGTTAGCGCGTGCGCGAGGTCGGTTGAATGCTGCGTCCAAATCTGTTCGCGCAACGGCGGCGCATCGCTTGAGGCGCTGATGCTAGCGCACGCGGCGACCACGAGCGCACCCGCAAGGGAGCGCATAGCCGTCACAGCAGGCCCTTCGCCTTAAGCTGCTCTTTGAGAAACTCCCGCCACTCGCCTGTTGAATCGTAGCTCTGGCGGTTGGTGGTGCCGGCGATGTCGGACGGCCATTCGAACCGGGCTTGGATTTTGGGAGCGTTGTACAGCAGGTACACGCTATCCCAGCCGAGTTTGCCGAAGAAGAAGCCGATTTCCAGAATCACATTCTGGCGGCCGCGATACATGAGCGCGTCCTGTGCGCCCTCTTTGTAGTCGGAAAGGCTCGCGCCGTAGTCGTCACCCGATAGCAGCGCAATCGCGAACTTTGCTTCGTTTGCGACGCTCTTGAACTTCTCGAACAGCGTGTCCGGCCCGCCTTTCATACGGCGCAGGACGACGGGCGTGATGCCGATGTTGTGGAGAAAATTCTCGACGTCCTTCAGCATCGCCTCGTCGTGGCCGTGCACCACGAAGACAGCCCGCGGGGGCGGTGTGTCCGCCTTCTCCGGCCCGGGATCGGCGTTCTCGCGCGCGCCTTTGGCGATGAGTTTGAAAGCGCTGTTGAGGTCGGGAAGGTCGCGCTTGGTGGTGACAAGGTCGATATCGGCGGGCGGACTAAGCGCATGGAGCGCCGCTGAGATTTGCTTGGCGGCGGCGACCGCGTCTCGGTCCTTGCCGAGGTTTACGCTGCGCTGAGGCGCAGCGGGAAGGTCGGCGTCATCGACCTGGTACACCCGCAGGATCGGTTTTCCAGCGCGCTCCGCGAAAGCGACTTCCATGGAATGGACCGGCGCGAAATAGCGCCCGTACGCGACGATTTCCGCGATCCATTCTGGAAATTCGAACGCAACGACCGCTTCCGCGCGCCACATCTGGTCCTGAAACTGGTGCTCAAACGCCTCGCCGAGGACGAGCCGTCCTTCCCACCAGACAGTATGGCCGAGCTTCTCCAGCTCCTCCGCGACTTCAGCGGTGTAAGCGCGATCGGCTCGATGATAGCAAAGATAAAGGCGCATGCCGCGGTAGCGAACCACGCCTTTGTCTTGGCGGCAACAACCTCAATTGCTGGCGAGTTCGATCCAATGCGCCAGTTCTTCACGCTCGGCGCAGCCATAGGCGCAGAGGTGATCGAGCCGTGCGAGTTGGCGGCGTGCGTCGTCGATGCGGCCCATCTGGATGTAGAGTTCGCCCAGATACTCGTTCGCGCCGCGGTGGTTGGGATCGATGGCGAGCGCTTGGCGGTAGTAGGCGAGCGCGTCGTCGGTGCGGCCAAGACGGCGGCTGGCGAAGCCCATGTAGTTGAACACGCTGGCGTTGGGGCCAATGGCGTCGCGCGCACGCTCAAGCGAAACGAGCGCTTGCGAATAATGTTGCTGATTGATCAGGCCCACGGCTTCGGCGTAGGCCGCGCGCCCGTCCGCTTCGCTTGGGAAGTTCCAGCCGGTCGTCGGCGCTGCCGCCGTTGGCGGCGCGTTGATCGCGGCGGTGAGCGCATCAAGTTGCGCCTGGATTTGCGCGCGCCGCGCGTCGCCGCACGTCGCATCGCATGCGTTGACCATGGCGGTGAGCGCGGTTTGCTGCTCAACGGCTTTGTCGCGCTGGTTCGTGTGCATGTAAGCGATGCCGAGCTGCGCCAGCATGCCTGATTGCGGGTTGGGCGAGCGCGCGGCGACTTCGAGCGGACGAACCGCGTTCGCGTAATCGTTGTCGCCGATATAGGCCAAGCCGAGCGCGAAATTGATGGTGGGATCGTTGCGGAAGTTGCGGTCGCGCAGTGCAGTGCGGAAGTGGCCGACGGCTTCGTGATAATTGTGCGCGTCGAGCGCGGCGCGGCCGAGCCTGTAGGCTTCGGCTGGATTGCTGGACGAAGCGCCGCTGCCGCCGCCCATGCGTGGCATCGAGGACGAGGAGCTACTGCTGCCGGAATCGCCGGCGGCGCTGAGCACCACCGCGGCGGCGCAGATGAACACGGTTGAGACGATAAGCTTGAGTACAGCGCGGCCGGCCATCTGACCCTCCCTTGGTGCTGAGGCGCCCGTGGTGGGAGTTTAGGACTCTCCCGCGCGCCAGTCGCGCACGTTTTGGTGAGCGGGCTGTGGTTTGCGGCAAGTGGCGTGGGAGAGGGCGGCTTTTCCACGGGGCCCTTCGATCACACCGAAGCTGGCGCAGGCTTTTCCCGCAGGCTATCTCGGGTTCGGGCCCCAGGCGGGCGATGAAACGAGGTCAAGCATGCGAAGCGCCCTCTACGCGCTCATCGGCGCACTTCTGTTGGCGGCTTGCACGCCGGTGAGTTCCGCACCGCAGCCGCCCGACCCGTCGGTGCGGATCACGCTCGAACGGACGGTGTGTTTCGGCTTCTGTCCTGACTACTCGGTAACGATCACCGGCGACGGGCAGGTGACGTACGACGGCCATCGCTTCGTTGCGGTGAAAGGCCAGCAACATGGGACGGCGTCTACCGAGGAGATCGCGACGCTGCTGCAGCGCTTCGACAGCGTGAACTTCATGTCGCTGCGCAACGAGTACCGCGCGCCGGTGACGGACTTGCCGACCTACACCGTGACGCTCCAGCGCGGCGGGCGCACGAAGCGCGTGGCGGATTACGGCGGGCTGGGCGCGGGCATGCCGGACGCGGTGCGCACGATCGAGGAAGAGATCGACCGCGTCGCCAACACGGCGCGCTGGGTGCGCCAGCCCAACGGCGAGCCGGTGCGGGCGCCGTAGCGCTGAGTCTCCGGGTTGCGCCAAGGCGCGAACCTGTAAGACAAGCGCCCGGCGAAGAGGGGAGATTCATGCGGGGAATTTTGGTTGCGGCCGTGGGCCTCGCGCTGACGGCGGGCGCAGCGTCGGCGCAGAACTTGTCGCTGCAGGCGCCCGGCTGGGCGCAGACGTTGGTTGCGGCGGATGTGATCCCCTCGACGGGCGGGCGTGCGGTATTGGCGGCGGATGATTTGCCGGTCGCGGCGCGCGTGACGATTGCGCCGGCGCAAGGCGGCGTGGCGCGCGTGATCCGCTTTGAAGCGGGACGTGGACAAACATCGCTGGCGCTGCGGCGCTTCACCGGCCATCCGCGCACCGGCTGGTGGCTGTGGGGCGGCGACACGCCGACCGTGACGCATCCCAACAACGCGGTGCGCGATGAGCTGAGCGGGCTGGTGCGCGCGGCGATGACGGCGGGCGATCCGCCGATCGCCACGAACAGCGCGTGCGCCAGCGGCGAGCAGGCATATGTCGAACTTTCGCAAGGCGCGCGCACGCTGGCGGCGACGCGCGTGTGCGTGAACCCGGGCGAGCCGGTGGGGCGTCTCGCGTCGCGGCTTTCGGATTTGGCGGGCTCGCGCAACGAAGAAGAACTGCACACCGCTGCCGACGCCGAATTGCTGGCGGTGGATGCTGCGTTCTTCCGCAAGGCGCAAGCCGACGGCGTGCAGGCGGCGTTTCGCGAATACGCGGCGGAAGACGCGATCATGTTCAACGGCGACGCGCCGGTGCAGGGCACGGACGCCGTCGCTGGCTTGTTCGCGGATTGGCCTGCCGGCGCGCGACTCGAATGGACGCCGCAGCTCGCGCGCGTCTCCGAACGCGGCGACATGGGCTGGACGTGGGGCCGCTCCGTGTTCGTCGGCGCTGACGGCTCGCGCCGGCCGGGGCGCTACGTCACGACGTGGAAGCGCGACGGCGAAGGCCGCTGGCGCTTCGCGTTCGACTCAGCGCTGCGGTGATTGCGCTTCGCGGTAGTCGCGCTCAGCGAGGCGCTTGATATGGTTCAAGACGCGGAAGTGGACTTGGCGCGTGATGTCGGCGGTCCACCAATCGAAATAGGCGGCGGGGCGCACGAACAGGCGATACCAGCTCGTGGCGGTCACCGTCGTTGAGCCATCGGCGTTGCGGGTGAGGCGGATCTGACCTTGGTCGAAGTGGAAGTGGCCGGTGACCTCCGGGTGGTCGGGTTGCTTCGTCACGGCGAACGTCATGACGCTGTTGGGTTCGAGTTCGGTGATGCGTTCTTCGAACGCAAGCCCGCCCTTGAAGCGGCAGACGCGATTGGCGCCGACGCGCGGCGCATCGGCGACGGATTGCACGGGCTCCGGCAGCCCCGCGCGCCAGAGCCAGTATTCGGCTGGCGTGTTGTTCTCGGGATAGCTCAGCACGTAGCGCCAGACATATTCGGGCGGCGCATCGATCACGATCGAGTCGGCGACGACGCTGGTGTGATCGGGCGCAGGTCCCGTGGACTCCGCGAACACGCCAAGCATCAACAAAGGCGCGAGGCTTGCCTGCAAACCGCGATGGACGCGCGCCCGCGCGACGACGCGCCCGAGCGCGGCACCGCCCCAGATGCAGCCAAACAAGAGCGGCGAGAGGATGATCAGGCAGATGATGCCTTCGCGCATGAAAATGGCCGCGCCGACGAGTTCGATCAGCATGAGCAGGAACGAGCAGCCGGCTGTCGTGAGGATCGATCGCCGCTCGCGCCCGAGCGCGAGGGCCATGGCGAAGCCCTGAACCGCCGGATAGAGCGCGACGATGCTGAAGTTGAAGCCGGAGAGCGCGTTGAGCGCGAGATCGCGGTCGAGCCCATGGTTGATGAGCCAGACGATCGTGTAGGGGATGACGACAATAATGAGCCCGGCGGCCAGGCCGATGCCGATGGCGATCGCGACGCGCAGCGGCGAAGGGTCGATGGTGGCGTCGTCGTCGTTGGGGTCGTACATCAACGCGCTCCGCAACGGTTTAGGTACGTTAGGCTGCGCCGGCGCCGGCGCGCGCTACGCCAAGTTGTCGCGCGTCGAAACGCGCGCCGATCAAAGACCGGTGACATTTTCAGAGTCAGTCACGCGCACGGCGCGGCCATCGGCGGCGGTGATGCGGCAGTCCGCGAAGCGCCAGTTGTGCGCGTTGGCGATGGCGCCGGCGTCCTGCACCTCCCAGCGGAGACGCTCGAAGGTGAAGTCCTCCAAGGGGCGCT
>JADMIO011583391.1_pt1 | contig 49215 bp, 36 predicted proteins | sample 8958161 | NCBI WGS metagenome assembly JADMIO01 (sample SAMN16585339, study PRJNA669376) | soil metagenome | isolation source: Crop rotation soil | place: USA: Cullars Rotation, Alabama | collected 2011
CCGCGACTTCAAGTCACGTGAATTCCAAGCTTCGGATCCCACTGTGCTGGAAAGGGGCTCCGCGAGAGCAAGTGGGACGGGCTCCGCGTATCAAATCATTTCCGCTCATCGCACTTTCGTGCATGACAATCATGAGCGCGTGCGCAACGTCCGCCACGACAACGCGCACCGCACCTACCGCGAGCGGCGTCGACGTCACACGCGAGGCGCGGCTCCTGCAGATGACCGATCGACGGCAGCTCGACACTGCACTCGTCGACGAACTGCTGAGCGACAACAACACCGCACGACGCGCACGCACCGCGCTTGCGATCGGTCAGGTGAAGGGACGCGCGCGGTTTGCAAAACTGCGACAGTTGCTGGTAGACGCCGATACAGCGGTCGCAGCCAACGCAGCGTTCGCGTTGGGACTCGCGCGCGATACATCAGCAATCGTGTCGCTTGCGCGGGCTGTTGCTGGCGCACCCGATCCCGTTGCCATCGCCGCCGCATGGTCGCTCGGCGACTTGGGTGATCCTGCACGCTCCTTTCTGACACTCGCGTTGGGCGAAGGCACTGCGCAACCGCTCGTGTCGAGCACTGCGGCAACTCGCAGTGCACCCGTGCGTGCTGCGTTGGTTACAGCGACCACGAAGTTGCGAGTAGTTCCCGTGGCGACACTGTTGCCATGGCTCAATGACAGCGATCCCTTGGTCGTGCGTGCCGCGGCGTATGTGTTCGCACGCTCGCGAGCACCGGGTGGCGTGCGCGCAGTCGCGGCGCTTCGGAACAGTGCGGACGAGGAGACGCGACAGCATGTTGCGCGCATTCTCACACGAACTGCCGCCGGCGATTCGCTTTCGTCACGTGCATTGGAAGCACTCAACATTCTCGTTACCGATACAAGTGCGAGAGTACGTGTGAACGCCGTGCGCTCCCTCGCAACATTCGGCGCGCCAGTTCGTGAAACATTGAATCGAGCGCTTCGTGACAGTGACGGCAACGTGCGAGTCGCTGCCTCAGAAGTCATCATTCCGCTGTTGGGTACCGATGCCTCCGCGTGGCGAACTGCATGGGCCGCCGATTCGTCGCTGCCGGTTCGCATTGGACTGTTGACCGCTGCGCGTCGCGCAGGAGTGAGTGCATTGCAGGCCAACGAAGTGGAATGGAAAACTTCCAACGACTGGCGCAAACGACTGGCGGTACTCACGGCGCTCCGCGCCGATACTGCGCGCGCAAACCGCATGGCGGATATTGCGTGGGCGTTGGGTGATGCCGATGTTCGCGTTCGTGAAGCTGGCACACTCGCGCTTCGCGATGTCGTCGCTGACGAACCGGCGATGGCAGACAGCGCTCGTCGCGTGTGGCGTCTCGGACTCGCAGATGCCGATGCGATGGTGCGTGCCACCGCCATTCGTTCACTTAGCGCAAGCGCGAGCGCAGAACAACTGCCAGCGGTGCTCGACGCCTATTCTCGTTCGCTGGCTGATCGCGACAACGACGCGCGCCTCGCCGCAATCGCGTACATCGGGTCGGCGTGGACACGTGACAGCGCGCGTTTCACTCCCGCACTCAGAACGCGCGTTTCTTCGCTCGCTGTACCTCAAGATTCCGTGGAACGTGCCGCCGCTCGCAACGCAACGCCACTGGCCGCGTGGAAGACCGCGACGGTTCCATCAACCGTCAAACCACTCTCAGATTACGAAAGCCTTGTGCGGCGGTACGTGCTCAACACGGGTAAACCCGCGACGGCAATTCTGCACACGGAGAAAGGTGACATTACGCTCGAACTGTTCGGCGACATCGCACCGCTCACGGTTGACAACTTCGTGGAACTTTCCCGCAAGGGTTACTACCGGAACACGGCCTTCCACCGCGTCGTCCCCAACTTCGTGGCACAGGACGGCGATCCCCGCGGCACAGGTAGCGGCGGACCTGGTTACGCCATCCGCGACGAGCTGACTCGGCAGATTCACACCCGTGGATGCCTTGCCATGGCCCTTTCTGGACCCGATACGGGGGGAAGTCAGTATTACCTGTGTCACTCGCCGCAACCGCACCTGGACGGCCACTACACCGTGTTCGGACGTATCCTGCAGGGTTTCGATGTGCTCGATCGCATCGTGCAGACCGACCGCATACTCAGCATCGAGATTCGTTGATTTCTTTTTCTGCTCGTTTCGGAGTGCGCTTGCGCGGATTGCAGCGCGACGTGCGCACGCGCCTCAGCACCGCAATTCTGTTGTCCGTTGGCCTGACTTCGATGGGCGCATGTGCGCCGAAAGCTCGTCCGCTCGCGGGTACGCTAACCCGCACGACACTGCCCGCGACTGCGCTTCCGCCGGGAAACCGACAGATGTCCTTCACGTGGAAGTACAAGGACGATACGTTCGAGGCGCAAGGCGACGGTGTCGTCCGTGTTGCAGCGCCCGACCGCGCGCGCCTTGATTTCTTCCTGAAGAACGGAATCGGCGGCGGCATGGCGATTCTGGATGGTGACTCGCTCATCATTCCCGGCATCGATCTCGTTCGTCGATTTCTTCCGCCGCTGCCACTCCTGTGGGCTACACTTGGCAGGCTCGCAGTTCCGGCGACGACTGACACGCTGACACACATCGACGGTGATACGTTGCGTGCGGATCTTCGAAGCAGTGAGGGCACCCGCGTGTGGCGCGTTGCGTTCGCAGGCAAGGTACTGGCGCGCGTTGAGCGCATCGACAAAGGAAAAGTGCAGGAGTGGGTTTCGCGCGCAGTGAACGATCAAACCGGTACTGGCGAGCTTCGATACATGAACGAAGGTGGACGTCGGAGCCTGAGCATCACCGTGACTGAAACGCGTTCGGTCGAGCCATTCGATCCGGCAATCTGGAGGCGTCCGTAACATGCACATTGCATCTGTCCTGCAGCGCAGAGTATCGCGGCGAACAATGCTCGGTACATCGCTCGCGATGGTGTCATTACTGAGTGCATCCGGTTGCTACTCATTCGGTGGAAGCACCGGCTTTCCACCTAAACTCAAGACAGTCGCAATCCTTCCGTTCGACAATCTGACGGACTCGCCCGAGATACAGCGCGAATTCATGGAAGCGTTGCGGAAGGCGATGCGCGACAAATTGAGTTTGCGCGATGCGCCCGAGGACAAGGCCGACGTCATCGTGAAAGGCATCATCGGCAAATACGAAGCGGGAATTTCCACGGGTGTCTCTGCCGATATTCGTGGTGCGCAACTGTCGCGTCGCCAACTGCAATTGGTCATCGATATCGACATCACCGATCAGCAGACCGGAAAGGTGTTGGTCACGAGCAAAGGCATGCAGAGCAATGGTGACTACGCGGAAGGGCAGGAAGCGGCCGGGCGCAAACTGGCCGTCGAAGCCATGATGGATCAGATCATTCAAAAGACTCAGTCGCAATGGTAACGGTTCACGGTCCCCGCTCGCCCGCATCAAAGATCATGGATTGGGACGCCGTTTGTGCATGGCGCGAAACTGTGCGCGGCGCCGTCGTGTTCACCAATGGTGTATTCGATCTCATTCACCGCGGGCATGTTGATGTAATCAACGAGGCCAGACGCGAAGGTGCTGCACTCATTGTCGGCATCAATGGTGATGCGTCAGTGCGCAGGCTGAAGGGCGAGTCGCGGCCGGTCTGCGCAGCACTCGAACGAGCGTACGTCCTCGCGGCACTCGAGGCGGTGGATGCGGTGGTCATTTTTGACGAGGACACTCCACTCGAGCTCGTCACGCGCGTGCAGCCCGATGTCATTGTGAAAGGAGGCGACTACAACCCGGACACCGTTGTTGGCGCCGACGTAGTTCGCGCACGGAATGGCCGAGTGGTTATTGTACCCATCGTGCCCGGTCATTCCACGACATCCACCATCGAGAAACTGCGTGCCCTCTGATTCTGCAAACTTTGTAGCACGTTCCGGCCGTACCACGCGTTCACTTCGAGCCGTTTCCATTGAACGCGGCGCGGCTCCATACGCCGAAGGTTCCTGCCTCGTGAGTTTTGGCAACACGCGCGTGTTGTGCGCCGCCAGTGTCGAGACGGGAGTTCCCGGCTGGAGAAAGGGGAGTGGTGAAGGATGGATCACTGCGGAATACGCGATGCTACCGCGCGCAACGAAGACTCGCTCACCGCGCGAACGTCAGCAGATTGGTGGACGCACGCAGGAAATTCAGCGACTCATCGGCCGGAGCGTGCGTGCGATGATCAACGATTTCCGTTTTGGTGAATTCACCGTGAAAGTTGATTGCGACGTGCTGCAGGCCGACGGTGGAACGCGCACCGCAGCAATTACCGGCGCGTGTGTTGCAGTGACTGACGCATTCGACTGGCTCGTTCGGACTGGGCGCGCTGAATCATCGCCGGTCAAGCGTCGCGTAGCCGCCGTGAGCGTTGGCGTTATCGATGGTGAACCTCGCCTGGATCTCGACTACGAAGAAGACGTGCGCGCCGACGTCGACATGAACGTCGTCATGAGCAGTGAAGGACGATTCGTCGAGGTGCAGGGCACGGGCGAGCACGGAACCTTCGCGCGCGGCGAACTCGACTCCCTCGTCGATCTCGCTGTCGAAGGCATTCGCACGCTGGACGCAATGCAACAGGAAGCGCTGGCGAAAGTGGTGGTGAGCGCAACGAACGCGTGACGCGCTTTCTGCATGCGTGAATTGCTGGTCGCAACACGGAGTGCAGGAAAAGTTCGCGAGCTCAATCCGATGCTCGAGGCGCTTGGCTTTCGTGTGTTGTCACTCGACGCTGCGGGGATTCCCGAATCGAGTGAAGAAGATGGTCTCGAAGTTTTCGAAACGTTCGAAGAAAATGCGCTGGCCAAAGCGCGTTGGTTTGCTCGTTTGAGCGGCGGACGCCCGGTAATCGCCGATGACTCCGGGCTCGCGGTGGATGCACTCGGTGGGCGCCCCGGTGTTCGCAGCAAACGTTGGTCAGGGCGGGACGATCTGGATGGCGAAGCACTCGACGCGCTCAACAACGAACTTCTCATTCGCACATTGAGCGATTCGGGAGCCGCCGAACCGTGGACCGCGCAATACGTGTGCGCGGCAGCATGCGTGTGGCCCGGCGGCGAATTGGTAACGCTCGGGACTGCTGAGGGTGCGATTATTCGGTCGCCGCGAGGGCGCGAAGGATTCGGCTACGATCCCCACTTTCGCTCCCGCGACTTTGGTCGGACGTTTGCGGAAACCAGTCGTGAGGAGAAGGCAACCGTCAGTCATCGCGGACGCGCCGTGCGCGCTTTGGTGGCTGCACTTGAGGCGAATTCGGCCTGGAAGGAATGGGTTGAAACGCCCTCTGCAGTTGACCCGAACCCCTCTCCATGGTAAGCTACTCGGCTGCCGCAGGGTGGTGCGTAGTACTGCGTTGCAGTTGTCGCGGGGCGTAGCGTAGCCCGGTATCGCGCCTGCTTTGGGAGCAGGAGGTCGCTGGTTCGAATCCAGTCGCCCCGACTCGATCGTACGGCAGGAGTGGCAGTTCAGTCAGGCGCGGGGTTGCAGGGTCGAACGCCGTGCGAGTTCGTGGTTTAGGCGCCAGTAGCTCAGCTGGATAGAGCGGCAGCCTTCTAAGCTGCGGGTCGGGGGTTCGAGTCCCTCCTGGCGCGCTCGATTGTTGGTCTGCCGGTTCGGTCGCACATTTTCAGGCGAGTCGAGTACTTTTCGGTTCGTTTGCGCTCTTAGCTCAATGGTAGAGCAGCTGACTCTTAATCAGTAGGTTCTAGGTTCGAGTCCTAGAGGGCGCACTTTTGAAGCACAACGTGAACGGGCCGGAAGCGAAAGCTTTCGGCCCGTTTTGTTTTTTTATCAAATTCCTCGCACTGTTAGAATGCGCAATGCGCAATGCGCAGTGCGCGCTCAGCGAGCAGAGACATCGAAGTGTCGCTCATCGCGTCAATGACACCCCGCGCGAACTCAGGCGATCGCGAAGCGACCGTCGTGTGCTATGCTGTCCGCGCTCACTCAGCGGTCCCGCGTCCAAATCGCAATCAACCCGCACCAGTTGTCGGTACGAAGTCCCGCGAGTTCCGGTGGCATGCGTGCAGGGCCGTAGTACACCTCAATTCCGTGTACCTCGTTCGGCACGATTGCGTCGATATTTGAGGTTCCGGGAAGGAGCACTCCATCCACCGACATCCGCATTACGCAGGGGACCAAACCAAATCCCACGCTTCCACGCCCTGCGCGGAATGGTTTTGCTCCGCGCGTCGAAAGCGCAACGGTGCTGCCAAGAGAATCACCAATCTGCAATCCGGGCATTTCGCGCAACATGCGCGAAAGTTTGACAGGTGCGCGCTTCTCAATCTGTTCACGCGTTACCGTCGCACTTGGAATGCCGGCGCGGCGGCGACGTTCGAAATCATCCAGTCGTGCCGAGTACGTTTTTTCGCCGACGACGTTCACGTTCTGTAGCGACGTGACGTCCCGTTCGGTTTGAATGGTGAAGCGGCTCTGACCTGCCGAGACGTTGAAGGGGAGCGTGAGCGGTTTCACGCCCAGACGGCGCACCGTGAGCACCCACGGTCCCTCTGGAATTCCTTTGAAGGTGGCGAGTCCTGCAGAGTCGGTCCGTGACACGATACTCCGACCATTCCCACCGCGAAGTGTGAGTTCCGCCGAAGGGAGTGGCCTGTCCGCTGAGTCGACAACCTGAATGCTCACCTCATTCAGAGTGGCCGCGACGGCAGGCGATTGTGCCTCGAGCGTTGCAGCCACCGCGAGCAGTCCAAACATGAAAACGCAGCGGAACAACGGTTTGCGCGCCGAAATTCGCATGCCGGAACTTGTGCGTACCGATTGGCGGGCGCCAGATGAGATTCGGCCCACCCGGTCCCCCCGCGGATGCGACTACGGCGTCTTTCCGCCCATCGGCAACGGCACTTCCGTCATCCGCTGCACACCGCCATTCGCCAACGGTACCTCTCCGTACACCATGTACGGTGACTCGAGCGTCAGATACCACGAGGCGAGTTTGACGCGATCAGCGCGACGGAACTCGTCAACCTTGCGCGATTTCTGCGGCGTGCCTTCCACGTCCACGACCGTGTCCTTCAGAACAACAAACACGCGATCTTCCGCCTTCTGCATGTTCGGCCCCCACATGGGCGCCACCATGATTGCGCCAATCTTCATTCCCGCAGCCACGGGTACGAGATCGCTGGCCGATGCAACGAAGCCCGCCCGATCCAGGTCGACCGAAACAGGTTTAGCCACCGAATCGTTCACGGTCTTTCGCGTACCTCGCACTTCCCGGCCGTTGATGGTGAGCTGCGTGGTAGCACCATTCGAGACTTTGAGCGAGTAGCCGTAGGGGGCCAGTGTGACCGCGTCGTAGGTTTGGCGGAGATCGGACAGCGGGCGATTCGGATTGCCGGCCACCGGCTGGGAAGTCGTCACCCAGCGCATGATTTTCCGGCCAGCCGAATCGCCAAGCGTGAGTTCATTGATCCAGTCGTTCATGACCGTGCGGCCGTCTGCACCGTACACGAGCACGCGTGCGCGGTGTGGTTTGAACAACGTCCCGTTGACGAGCGGTGAGCCGACTTCGAGGAAGATTGTGTCCGCGGTGAGCGAGGCGATGTTCGCGCCGTCGGCGAGGCGTTCGTGGCGCCGGTCGGGAGTGGTGTGCACGTACGCAATCGTCGCGGCGACGAGGCTGATCAATCCGGTCACAGTGGTAATCATGTCGGGGGCGGGCCGGGGGGCGGGGGATGGCTGAAGCGCCGGCATTCAGTCGGGCTCATGAAAAGAGTACGAGTATCTGCCGAGTGGTGCGTCGTGCACGCTGTTCACCCGCGCTCGAGCGGGACGAATCGTCCCTCACCAGCTTTCTCGTGAGTGCCCGGACGAGACGGTGCCAGTCAGCGCAATTCGATTCAGTAAAAACTGTGACGAAAACCTGTTGCCCCTAAGAGGTAACTGGCCCTACAATAGGGACTAATTGGCAGTTCCCTCCCATCCGCAAAACTGATGACGCTCGTGCGGACGCTTTTCGCGGGTCTGGCGCTTGTTTCGCTGGCAGTGGTATTGCCCGTTGCGTCGGCCGCGCGCTCCTCCGAGCCCCGCACCGTCTCGACGAAGCTCACGCTCGACCCTCAAGGTCCGCGCGCAACGGAACCGTCAATGGCGAATCGCCGACCAGTGACACGCGTTCCCGCCATCGAGCTCAACGCCGTCGTCAAGCAGTACTGCCAGAAGTGCCACAACGCGACAATGCAGCGGGGCAATCTCTCACTTGTCGGATTCAATGTGCTGGCCGCTCCACACGACGTGGAAGTTGCGGAAAAGATGGTCGCGAAACTTCGCGCAGGAATGATGCCGCCTCCTGGATCGGCCCGCCCGTCAGCCGACACCGTGAGAGCGCTTGTTCTCTCGCTCGAGCAGCAGCTTGACTCAGCTGCCGCTGCAAATCCGAATCCGGGCACTCGCACCTTTCAACGCCTGAATCGCGCTGAATACAAGGCGTCCGTGATGGAACTGCTTGGCATTGATGTTGATGCAGCCGTGTACCTCCCCGCCGACACGAAGAGCGACAACTTCGACAACATCGCCGACGTGCAGGCGCTCTCGCCAATGCTGCTCGACGGATATCTGCGCGCAGCGAGTGATATCAGCTGGATTGCGTTGGGAAATCCGAATGCATCACCGGCCGCGTACACGTACACCGTTCCCAAACTTACGTCGCAAGTTGAACACGTTGAAGGCGCGCCATTCGGAACGCGCGGCGGAATTTCCGTCATCCACAATTTTCCTGCCGACGGCGACTATCGCTTCGACGTCAATTTCTTCCACGAAACAACCGGCGCGTTCGCAGGTGGGCTCGCGCGCGGTGAACGCATCGAAATTTCCGTCGACGGTGCTCGTGCAACTGTTCTCGATATCGATCGCTTCATGACCGCGTCCGACCCCAATGGCGTTGGGATGTCGACGGGGGCAGTGCGTATCACTGCGGGCGCGCATCGCATTTCGGCAGCATTCATTCCGCCCGCATTCCAGGGCGTTGCGCCAGATCTCATCTCGCCGCTCAAGTATTCGCTGAGCAGCACATCCAATGCGACCGCTTACGGTTTCTCGCAGGTCCCGCATCTCCGCGAATTCACGGTGAAGGGCCCACTTGTCATAACGGGCATCTCGGAAACGCCAGAGCGGAGACGCATCCTTGGCTGCGCGCCCGTCTCACCAAGCACGCGCGCGTGCGCAGAGGCCATCATCAACCGGTTGGGCACCACGGCGTACCGTCGGCTCCTCACCAGCGATGATCGGAAAGGACTGTTGTCGCTCTACGACTCCGGCAGCGCGAACGGCGCGGGATTTGAAGCAGGCATTCGTTCCGCGCTTGAAGGAATGTTGGCGAGTCCCGACTTCGTCTTCCGATTCGAACGCGCACCAGTCACCGCATCGCCTGGTTCAGCTTACAAACTGAGCGATACCGATCTTGCAACGCGTCTGGCGTTCTTCATCTGGTCTGCACCTCCCGATCGTGCGCTCATTGACCTGGCAGCGCAGAATCGCCTTTCGCAACCGGCAATTCTCGAGCGTGAAGTTCGACGGATGTTGGCCGATACAAAGGCCAGCGCACTTGCCACACGTTTTGCGGCGCAGTGGTTGCGGTTGCCCGACTTGGATGTGGTGACGCCGGACATACGTCAGTATCCCGACTTCGACGAACAGTTGCGCGGTGCAATGCGGCGCGAAACCGAATTGTTCTTTGAGGACATCGTTCGGCAGAATCGCAGTGTGCTCGATCTCTATCGCGCTGACTACACCTTTGTGAACGAACAGCTCGCGCGTCACTACGGAATTGCCGGCGTCGCAGGGAGCGCCTTCCGCCGAGTGAAGTACGCGGATAGCACACGACGCGGAATTCTTTCACACGCGAGTGTGCTCACGTTGACATCGCATGCCACGCGCACATCTGCGGTCGAGCGCGGCAAGTGGGTGATGGAAGTGTTGCTCAACAGTCCGCCGCCACCACCACCACCAGGTGTCCCGGATCTTGAGGCGACACCGGACGCAACCGACGGTCGACTGCGCTCGGTCCGTGAACGCATGGAGCAACATCGGAAGGATCCGAATTGCAGCTCGTGCCACAAGATGATGGATCCAATCGGACTCGCACTCGAAAACTTCGACGCGACGGGACGCTGGCGAATTCGCGACAACGGCATGGCCATCGATTCGCGAGGCGATTTGTGGGATGGCACGAAAGCGAGCAACGTGAACCAGTTGCAGGCGGCGTTGCTGTCGAAGCAGGAAACGTTGCTCCGCACATTCACGCGAAACCTCATGGCCTATGGTACTGGACGTCGTATCGAGGCGTTCGACATGCCAAGCGTGCGAAAAATTGTTCGGGACGCCGCGAAGGAAGACAATCACCTGTCTGCGTTCATCATGGGTGTTGTCAAAAGCCCCGCATTCCTGATGAAACGGGCGGAAGGCGCGACGAAGGCCAATACGACAAGTCAATCACCGTCCATTCACTGACGATGAACATCCGCTCAACGGTCAATCGACAGCCGCTCGACCGGCGCACGTTTCTACGAGGCATGGGCGCGCTCGTGGCGTTGCCATATCTCGAGGCCATGCGTCCCATTGGTCGATTGGGCGCGCAAGCCTTGGCCGTCGATCCGACACGCGTACTCTTTTTCGAAATGGTGCACGGTGCTGCCGGATGCAGTCCGTTCGGACTCACGCAGAACATGTGGGCGCCGGCAGAAACGGGGAATGCCTTCGATTTGAGCGGAACGTCGTTGTCGCCGCTCGAACCGTGGCGGAAATATCTCACCATCATCAGCAACACCGACGTACGCATGGCCGAAGCGTACAAGTCGGAAGAAATTGGTGGAGATCATTTCCGATCGAGCGCAGTGTTCCTCACGCAGGCGCACCCGACGCAGACAGAAGGCTCCGACATTTACGCCGGAACCTCAATTGATCAGATGTACGCGAAGCGATTTGGACAGACGACGCCAATTCCTTCCATGCAGCTTTGTATCGAACCGTTGGATCGTGCGGGTGGGTGCGCGTATGGGTATTCGTGCATGTACACTGACTCCATCAGCTGGGCGTCTCCCACTGAACCGTTGCCAATGATTCGCGATCCCCGCGTCGCGTTTGAACAGTTGTTTGGTGCGGGCGGAACTCCACGCGAGCGCGCAGCTCGCACGCGGAGCACGGGATCGGTACTCGACTGGATCACCACGCGCGTCGCACAGCTGCAGAGTCAACTGGGCACGGCCGACCGCCAGCGGATGGATCAGTATCTGCAGAACATTCGCGAAATTGAGCGCCGCATTCAGCATGTCGAAGCGCGGAACGCCAGTGGCGATGAACGTCAGCTGGCCGGTGCGCCAACGGGTGTCCCCGACTCTTTCGATGAACACGTCAAGATCATGTTCGACTTGCAGGTGCTTGCACTGCAGAACGACATGACGCGGGTGTTTTCGTTCAAGCTTGGGCGCGACGCGTCGTCTCGTGTGTATCCCGACAGCGGCGTCATGACGGGTTTCCACCCCGCGTCCCACCATGGAAACAATCCGGCACGCGTGCAGGAGTTTGCAACCATCAATCGTTACCACGTCGGATTGCTGCCGTATCTTCTCGAGAAGCTGAGCACGACGATGGACGGCGACAAGTCGTTGCTCGAAAAGACCGCGATTTTGTACGGGTCACCGATGGCCGACAGCAACACACACAATCATCGGCGCGCGCCGTTGATCGTACTGAGCGGTGCACGAGAAAAATTTGCCGGAAATCTGCATCTCAAGGCACCGGACTCTACACCGATGGCCAACGTGATGCTGAGCTTCATGCATCAACTCGGCATGGACGACATGAAGAGTTTTGGCGACAGCAGCGGCGAGTTTGCGTTCTAATCCCGGGCAAACGGCATAGCATGAAAACGTCAGCATGGTCGACATGGCGCGCGGCATCAACTCTGGTCGCGGCGAGCGTGCTTGCAACGCCGCTCTGCGGACAGGTGTTATCGGCCCACCTGGTAAGTGCTGCCGCGCTTGAACTGACGCGACTCGCAACCGAACGCAGCACGAGAGCTCCCGCGCGTGCTGTTGTCGCACCAAGTGCAATTGCACCAGTGGCCGACGCGGCCATGCGAGGCGACATCGCACTAGTGCGCGCGCTTCTCACGAAAGGTGCGGATGTCAACGCCGCGCAGGGCGACGGCATGACCGGACTGCATTGGGCTGCGAGCCGCGGTGATTCCACTCTGACAGAACTGTTGCTGCAGCGAAAGGCGAACGCTTCTGTATTGACACGTATTGGCGCCTTCCAGCCAATTCACATTGCTGCGCAGAATGGACACACCGCTGTGGTGCGTGTGTTACTGCGCGGCGGTGCTGACGCCCGGGCGACTATCGAGAATGGTGCGTCAGTCATGCACTTTGCCGCGATGGCTGGAGATAGTGCGAGTATCCTCGCACTCCGGAAAGCAGGCGGAGATGTGAACGCAAGCGAACCGGCGTGGGGGCACACACCACTCATGGTCGCCGCCGATCGTGGTCGCGCATCGGCGGTCCGCACGTTACTTGCAAACGGCGCTGATTGGCGCACCGCTGCAAAGACAGTCGATCCCATGGCAAGTGCTGCACAGGATCGACAGGCGAAAGCAAAACGGAATGCTGTCCTCGCTGAACTGCGCGAGCAGCAAGGCGCAACGAAGAATCTCAATTGGCAGCCGAACGCAGAGCAGGTGCAGGCTGCAGTGAAGGCAAGTCGCGAAGTGGAAGCACAGGCGGCAACCGCGTCAGCAGTAGCAGGCGTCGTTGCGGCCAACGTTGCCGAAGAAGCGCGTCTCGCAGCACAGGGTGGAGCAGGGCTCGACGACGATACGCCGGGATACACGGAACTCATCGGACACATGGGCGGACTCACTGCGCTTCTGCTCGCAGTGCGTGAAGGACACCCGGATGTCATCAAGGCGTTTATTGCAGCGGGAGCCGATATCAATCAGCCGAGTGCGGGTGATCACACCACGCCGTTGCTGATGGCCACGATCAATGGCCAGTACGACGCTGCAATGCAGCTTCTCGCCGCAGGCGCAGACGCGAATATCGCGAGTGATGCCGGTGCTACGCCGCTCTACGGTGTGATCAACAAGGAGTGGGCGCCGAGTACTCGTACGCCGCAGCCGGCGTATCAGTTGCAGCAGAAGGCAACGTACCTCGACGTCATGCAGGCGTTGCTCAAGGCGGGTGCGAATCCGAATGTACGCCTCAAGCGGAGTCTCTGGTACACGACATACAATCGCGACAACCTGCGCGTGGATTTTGCAGGCGCAACGCCATTCTTCCGTGCGGCTTATGCAACTGATGTCCCTGCGATGAAGATGTTGCTCGCCGCAGGCGCCGATCCGAATGTCGGAACGATCAAACCTGCAGCGCGGGCGAGAAGGCTGCCGGCGGCAGGCACGCCGCGTGTCAACGCACCAGATACCGCGGCGACTCCGGTGCGTCTCGATCCATCCGGACTGCCGGTTGTTCCGGAGGGCGGCCTGGGCGCGTTGCCCATTCTCGCCGCATCAGGGCTTGGATACGGACAGGGATTTGCCGCGAACGATCACCGTCATGTACCGGATGGCTGGTTGCCAAGCGTAAAGTTTCTCGTGGAAACGTTGGGTGCGGATGTAAACGCGCGGGACTACGGCGGATTCACTCCGCTGCATTTTGCTGCGGCGCGTGGCGACAATGAGCTCATCAAGTATCTGGTTTCGAAGGGTGCCGATGTGAAAGCCGTTGCACGCAATGGACAGACAACTGCGGACATGGCGAACGGACCAGTGCAACGAATTTCACCGTATCTCGACACCGTGAAATTGCTGGAAAGCCTCGGCGCAAAAAACAATCACAAGTGCGTGGCCTGCTGATCCGTCACGCTCCAGTTGCGCGTGCCTTTCGCGCAGCGCGATAGCAATAGCTCAACTACAACAAACAATACCGTGTCTCCATCAAGCATTCGCGGCTTTGCCGCGTGTTTGTGCCTGTCTGCTGCACAACTCTCGGCACAATTCTCCGCACCACTCGCGGCACAAGTCGCTCCACCGCCGGAGCGCACGGTTGCCTTCGTCAACGTCAGTGTGGTGCCAATGGATCGTGAGCGTGTGCTCACGAATCAGACGGTCATTGTGCGGAACGGTCGTATCGAGCGCGTCGGGCCGTCGGCGAGTGTGTCCGTGCCGGCGGGTGCTGACACGGTCGATGGACGTGGCAAATTTCTCATGCCGGGCTTGAGCGAATTTCACGCGCACGTGCCGCCGGCCAATGCGCAGCAGGCACTCAAGGATCGTGTGCTTGCACTCTATGTCGTCAACGGTGTCACGACAGCGCGCAGCATGCTTGGCGATCGTTCGCATCTCGCGCTGCGCGCTCGCATTGCGCGGGGAGAAGAGTTGGGGCCGCGCATTATTGCGGCGGGTCCGTCATTCAATGCGAATTCTGCGCGTACGCCGCAAGAAGCCATTGATTCCGTGAAATCGCACAAGGCGGCTGGATACGATCTGCTCAAGATTCATCCCGGCGTTCCGCGCGTCGCGTACGACTCGATGGTTGCGACTGCGAAGCGGTTGGGCATTCCGTTCGCGGGACATGTTCCGCTCGATGTCGGTTGGCAGCATGCGACATCGACAGGCTATTCGACCATCGATCACAACGATGGATTGATCGAGGCGCTTACCACCGTTCCCGGTCCGCTCACTGCGCAACAGACTGGCTTTTTCGGATTGGCGTTGATGGACAACATCGACGAGTCGCGCATTCCGCGTCTCGTGAGCCAGGCGAAGGCTGGGAAGGTGTGGCTCGTCCCGACGGCCGCGCTGCTTGATGCGTGGGTGGACGACACGCCACCGTCAGTGCTCGCGGCGCGTGATGAAATGAAGTATTGGCTACCGGCACAGGTAGCGAGCTGGACCATGAACAAGACCAATACGCTTGCCGCGCCTGAGAACACGGCGGAACGTCGAGCGAAGTTCGTGGCAGTGCGGCGTCGTGCGCTCACCGCTCTTCATCGTGGCGGCGTACCAATTCTGCTCGGCTCGGACGCTCCGCAGGTGTGGAATGTGCCGGGCTTTTCGGTGCATCGTGAGTTGCAGGCGCTTGTCGCTGCGGGACTCACGCCCTACGAGGCGATCAGAACCGGCACTGCGAATGTCGCCGCGTTCCTCAACGAATCGGAGCGCTCAGGAACCGTGGCAGAAGGAAGGCGTGCCGATCTCATTCTGCTTGCCGCGAATCCGCTTGCGGACATCCGGAATACGCAGGCGATTCAGGGAGTGATGGTGCAGGGGCGATGGCTGTCGAAGGCGGCCATCGAAGGGAAACTGGCGGCGCTCAGGAACTGAGGAGAACTGCCACTAAAGCTGCCAGCTTTCAGCTTAGTCAGCTCTGAGCTGCGGGCCCTAACGACACTGCCACTAAAGGTGCCAGCTGTCAGCTTAGTCAGCTGTGAGCTGTCAGACCTTTACTGGCATCGGCGCTAACAACTCAGCTGCAAGCTCTGTCGATGCGAGGAACCAGGTCATGCGCACTGAGTTTCCCGCGCACAGATCGTTGTAAGGTCTGGCAGCTGGAAGCTGTAAAGCTGGAAGCTGACACCTTTCGTGGCAGTTCTTTCCGTTGGTCACGAGGGCAGATCGCTGTAGAGGTCTGGCAGCTGGAGGCTGTAAAGCTGAAAGCTGGCACCTTTCGTGGCAGTTCTTTCGGTTGGTCACGAGGGCAGATCGCTGTAGAGGTCTGGCAGCTGGAGGCTGTAAAGCGGAAAGCTGGCACCTTTCGTGGCGGTTTTCTTGGACTCTCGGCAGCGGGCTTTATAGTTGTGCGTGACGCTTGTGTCACACTCATGTGAATTATTTCACAACTGCCCCTTCCATTCTGATTGGGAGTGGTCTATGTTCTGATTCTGTCGGGCGGGGCGGCACGTGAGTGGCGGCAAGTCTGACGAAAGCGTGCAGGTGTGGGCTTCCAGGGATGTCAGCGGGTGCTGAGTTGACCGGAGAAACCAGTCCGGTCTTTTTTGTCGCCGTGATTCAGTTGGGAGTGGGTGTTTCGGCGGTTCGAGAGAAAGTGCCGAAAAAGTTTTTGAAAAGTCTTGCGCGTGGCGGAGGGTTGTCATAACTTCGCCACCCCTTCGATGGAAGGCGAGGACGTTTTGCTGGCTCCGCGGGGTAATTGCGTAGAGCGACGGCGGGCGTGAAAAGTCCGAAAGAAAGTTGTTCGGACCGCTTGACTCCAGAGAAGCAGGCAGCTAAGATGATGATCTGCCGGTCAACAGGACGGCTAACGAAAAGAGTTAAGTTCAGCAGCTCCAACGAGTTGCGAGAAGATTAGAAGGAAGAAGTTGCAGGGTTTACAACGCTGTTTGACAATCGAATCGAGATATTTGAAACGTGCGGGGCGATATCGTTGACTCGAGCCTTTTTCAGGGGTTCGACGAGATATCAACCTGATAATTTCAACGTGATTCCGCGCCGAACTCTACGTGAGTTTGCGCGAGAAGAGCCATCAAACATCTATTGGAGAGTTTGATCCTGGCTCAGGACGAACGCTGGCGGCGTGCTTAACACATGCAAGTCAAGGGGGCCGCAAGGCAACCGGCGAACGGGTGCGTAACACGTGAGCAACCTGCCTAGGTGTGGGGGATAGCCGGCCCAACGGCCGGGTAATACCGCATACGATCACTAACCGGCATCGGTATGTGATGAAACTTTCGAGGCGCTTAGAGGGGCTCGCGGCCTATCAGCTTGTTGGTGGGGTAATGGCCTACCAAGGCTACGACGGGTAGCTGGTCTGAGAGGATGGCCAGCCACATTGGGACTGAGATACGGCCCAGACTCCTACGGGAGGCAGCAGTGGGGAATATTGCGCAATGGGCGAAAGCCTGACGCAGCGACGCCGCGTGGGGGATGAAGCATTTCGGTGTGTAAACCCCTGTTGCTCGGGACGAACAACTGGATTTTTCCAGTCTGACGGTACCGGGTGAGGAAGCACCGGCTAACTCCGTGCCAGCAGCCGCGGTAATACGGAGGGTGCGAGCGTTGTCCGGAATCACTGGGCGTAAAGGGCGCGTAGGCGGTCTGCTAAGCGTGTGGTGAAAGCTCGGGGCTCAACCCCGAGTCTGCCATGCGAACTGGTGGACTAGAGCACTGTAGAGGCAGGTGGAATTCCGGGTGTAGCGGTGGAATGCGTAGAGATCCGGAAGAACACCAGTGGCGAAGGCGGCCTGCTGGGCAGTTGCTGACGCTAAAGCGCGACAGCGTGGGGAGCAAACAGGATTAGATACCCTGGTAGTCCACGCCGTAAACGATGGGAACTAGGTGCTTGGGGGAGCGACCCCCCGAGTGCCGGCGCTAACGCATTAAGTTCCCCGCCTGGGGAGTACGGCCGCAAGGCTGAAACTCAAAGGAATTGACGGGGGCCCGCACAAGCGGTGGAGCATGTGGTTTAATTCGACGCAACGCGAAGAACCTTACCTAGGCTTGACATGTACGGGAAAGCCTCTGGAAACAGAGGCCCCTCTTCGGAGCTCGTGCACAGGTGCTGCATGGCTGTCGTCAGCTCGTGTCGTGAGATGTTGGGTTAAGTCCCGCAACGAGCGCAACCCTTGCCCTTAGTTACCAGCGAGTAAAGTCGGGGACTCTAGGGGGACTGCCGGTGCCAAACCGGAGGAAGGTGGGGACGACGTCAAGTCATCATGGTCCTTACGTCTAGGGCTACACACGTGCTACAATGGCAGGTACAGAGGGCTGCGAAAGGGTAACCTCGAGCCAATCCCTAAAGCCTGCCTCAGTTCGGATTGTCGTCTGCAACTCGACGGCATGAAGCTGGAATCGCTAGTAATCGTGGATCAGCGACGCCACGGTGAATACGTTCCCGGGCCTTGTACACACCGCCCGTCACGCCATGGAAGCTGTGAGCGCCCGAAGTCGGTGTCGGAACCCGCAAGGGACCAAGCCGCCTAAGGCGAGCGCAGTGACTGGGGCGAAGTCGTAACAAGGTAGCCGTAGGGGAACCTGCGGCTGGATCACCTCCTTTCCGGAGCGATGAGTAGGGCGCCAGAATCTTCGGGTTCTGTGGCGGTCTGAAAGTCCCGGATTTTGTCGCTCGCCTCGTGCGTTTCAAATCTCGATATCGATTGCCAACGGTGATGCCGCGTGCTTGCACGTGGCAAACGCTGTTTGACAACGGAAGAATGGAAGTGATCGTGGGTACTTCAGTTGCCGTATTGCTTAGGCGATGGCGGTAGCTGCAAGGACGAAGAACCTCAGTGAGGCGAAGTGCTATAACCGTATATCTCGAAAGGGGTTGCGGTAAAAACGCTTGCGCACCACATGAAGTATCTATAGAAGTAGCGCGTGCTTTGCTTGAACATTTATTTTCTCAGCAATGGGAAAGAGTCAAGCGAATGAAGGTATGTGGGGGATGCCTGGGCACATAGAGGCGATGAAGGCCGCGGTAAGCTGCGATAAGCTCGGGGGAGCGGCACACACGCATTGATCCCGAGATAGCCGAATGGGGAAACCCGGCGGAGCGCGAGTTCCGTCACCACGCAAGTGGAGCAAACCTGGGGAACTGAAACATCTCATTACCCAGAGGAAGAGAAATCAAACGAGATGCCCTTAGTAGTGGCGAGCGAACGGGGCCCAGCCCAAACCGGTCTCCTTGTGGGATCGGGGTTGTAGGACCTACGGACGCACAGAACGAAGTCAGCGGAAGTCCCTTGGAACGGGGCGCCATAGACGGTGATAGCCCGGTACGCGAAGGCGATGGGTTCTGTGTAGTAGAGTTCCTGAGTAACGCCCGACCCGAGTAATCGGGCGTGAAGCTGGGGGGACCACCCTCCAAGGCTAAAGACTCCTATGTGACCGATAGTGGACGAGTACCGTGAGGGACAGGTGAAAAGCACCCCTGTGCGGGGAGTGAAATAGATCTTGAAACCACATACCTACAAGCGGTAGGAGGCTGGTGCCGGGCAACCGGTACACGGCTGACTGCGTGCCTTTTGCATTATGATCCGGCGAGTTACTCCTCAGATGCGAGGCTAAGGTGCTCAGCACCGGAGCCACAGCGAAAGCGAGTCCTGTAACGAGGGCGCATGAGTATCTGGGGGTACGACCCGAAACCAGGGCGATCTACCCATGGGCAGGTTGAAGCTGAGGTAACACTTAGTGGAGGACCGAACCGGTACGGGTTGAAAACCGTTCGGATGACCTGTGGGTAGGGGTGAAAGGCCAATCAAGCCTGGAGATAGCTGGTTCTCCCCGAAATCTATTGAGGTAGAGCCTCGAGGCGTGTTAGCAGGGGGTAGAGCGACTGGAAGGGCGCGGGGGGTCGTAGACCCTACCAACCCCTACCAAACTCCGAATACCTGTCTAATGGACCTCGGGAGGCAGTCGTTGAGCGATAATGTCCAACGGCGAGAGGGAAAGAACCCAGAGCCACAGCTAAGGCCCCGAAGTGGCCGCTGAGTATAGCGAAGGATGTCGTCCTACAGAGACAACTGGGAGGTTGGCTTAGAAGCAGCCATTCCTTGAAAGAGTGCGTAATAGCTCACCAGTCCAGTGGGATGGCGCCGAGAATGGTCGGGATTAAGCGGCCCGCCGAAGCTTGGCCTTCTAGCTTTGCTAGAGGGGTAGGGGAGCGTTCCCTGTGCGTTGAAGTGGGGGTGGAAACCAACCCATGGAGCGAAGGGAAGTGAGGATGCCGGATTAAGTACGCGCAAATGCGGGTGAGAACCCCGCACACCGTAAGCCCAAGGATTCCTGCGCCATGGCAATCAGCGCAGGGTGAGGCGGACCCTAAGGCGAGGCCCCAGAGGCGTAGTCGATGGAAAGCCGGTTAATATTCCGGCCCCGTCTTGTATTCGTCGAAGCATTCAGGGACCCAGGAACGAAGCGCGGGCGGTCTTGTGGATTGACCGTTCAAGGGTGTAGGGAAACCGAGACCTGAGTACGAGGATGCGGGGCAACCCAATTCCAAGTCGTGTAGAGTCTGCTGGCAAGAAAAGCTGAATGTGGAGGATGCGAGATGTCCGTACCGCAAACCGACACAGGTGGGCCAGGCGAGTAGCCTAAGGTGAACGAGTGAAACGTGGTCAAGGAACTCGGCATAATGATCCCGTAACTTCGGAAGAAGGGATGCCCGCTCTTGTTGCCAGACTTGCTCTGGTTGCTCGAGAGGGCCGCAGAGAATCGACTCAAGCGACTGTTTAGCAAAAACACAGGTGCGTGCCAAGCCGCATAAGGCGCCGTATACGCACTGACTCCTGCCCGGTGCCGGAAGGTTAAGGGGAGAGGTTAGCCGCAAGGCGAAGCTTTGATCCGAAGCCCCGGTAAACGGCGGCCGTAACTATAACGGTCCTAAGGTAGCGAAATTCCTTGTCGGGTAAGTTCCGACCTGCACGAATGGAGTAACGACTTGAGTACTGTCTCGACCACGTGCTCGGCGAAATAGCAGTCTCGGTGAGGATTCCGAGTCCCCGCGACAGGACAAAAAGACCCCATGCACCTTTACTGCAGCTTGTTATTGACGATTGCATAAGACTGTGTAGCATAGGTGGGAGCCGTTGAGACGGGGGCGCTAGCTCTCGTGGAGGCAACAGTGAAATACCACCCTGTGTTCTGTGATCGTCTCACCGCGGCGGGCAAACCCCGTCCGGGACCGTGACAGGTGGGCAGTTTGACTGGGGCGGTCGCCTCCGAAAGAGTAACGGAGGCGCGCGAAGGTTGGCTCAGCGCGGTCGGTAATCGCGCCTATAGAGTGTAACGGCAGAAGCCAGCCTGACGGTGAGACCGACGGGTCGAACCGAGACGAAAGTCGGCCGTAGTGATCCGGTAGACCGGTGTGGATCGGCTATCGCGCAACGGATAAAAGGTACGCTGGGGATAACAGGCTTATCGCATCCGAGAGTTCACATCGACGATGCGGTTTGGCACCTCGATGTCGGCTTGTCACATCCTGGGGCTGGAGAAGGTCCCAAGGGTCCGGCTGTTCGCCGGTTAAAGTGGCACATGAGCTGGGTTCAAAACGTCGTGAGACAGTTTGGTCTGTATCCGTCGTGGGCGTTGGAGGGTTGAGGGGTGCGAACTCTAGTACGAGAGGACCGAGTTGGACGATCCGCTCGTGTCCCGGCTGTGGCGCCAGCTGCAACGCCGGGTAGCGATGATCGGTGGCGATAACCGCTGAAAGCATCTAAGTGGGAAGCGTCCCCCAAGATGAACCCTCCCTGGGAACTTGATTCCCCTAAAGGGCCGGAGGAGACTACTCCGTCGATAGGCGACAGGTGGAAGCAACGTAAGTTGTTACGAGCTCAGTCGTCCTAATCGCCCGTGCGGCTTGACTCCCCCATGGTTTTTCCATGGGCGACCAAGAATTAACAACCGCAAAGCACGTATCACGTCAGCAACCACCGCACAACACGGCCAGGTTGCAACACACGATCACTCCACTTCCGTTCTCAAGCAGAGCTAAACGCTTTTTTGACAACTGAAGGAATCGCTCCGGACGAATAGCGACGCGTAAGCGGCGCGTTCTCATGGAAAGGTTTGATGCAGCGAAGCTGCGGCAAACCCGCGATTGTTCCTTCGGAAAAATCGAAATCGCTGGCATCTAGAGCGCTTGGGCCACACCCGTTCCCATCCCGAACACGGTCGTTAAGCCAAGCAGCGCCGATGGTACTCCGGTCGAGAGATCGCGGGAGAGTAGGCCGATGCCGGCACCTTTTGAAAGCCCCGTCACTGCACAAGTGACGGGGCTTTCCTCGTTTCGGGCACCAAACTGCCGGATGAACTGCGTGCACAAACCGCGCACACAAACCGCGGACACAAACCGCGCAGACTAACCGCGCACTACCAGTTCAAAGACGTGCACAAACCGCGTGCTCTTACGGCGTGCACATACCCCGTGCTCGAACGGCGTGCACAAACTGCGGGTTTTAACGGCGTGCACGAACCGCGTGCTCTTACGGCGTGCACTTACCCCGTGCTCGGACGGCGTGCACAAACTGCGGGTTTTAACGGCGTGCACAAACTGCGAGATCTAACGGCGTGCCCAATCTTCGCACTGCAAGGTCAACGGCGTGCACAAACCGCGTGCACTAGCTGCGTGCACATACCCCGTGCTCTAACTGCGTGCTCAGACTGCGCCCTTTAGCGGCGTACACAAACCGCGGACTCTAACGGCGTGCTCAAACAGCGAGTTTTCACGAAGGAACCAAACCGCGGATTTCACGTCCCCCCGAAACTACCCGACCACCGCCTCAACTCCGAGACACGTGTCACAATTCTGACCGGACTGAATGTTTCCACGTGAAACACCGCCACTCTTGGCGACAGAATTGGTCGCACGAAGGTGCGAACCGGGGTCGGCCCTGCAGCCTGCCCTGAAAGTCCCACCCCAGCTCCAGTCTCGCAGTTCCAGAGGTGCAGTTCTCCGCGCCTCGACGTTCAACCTCCGCGCGCTCCGCGTGAATACTGATTCTCGCCCTGAACCATGGACAGTCGAAATCGCCGCGCAGTGCGACTCGCCGTTCGAACTCGCTGTTCCCGCCGTTGGAACGCGCCGTTAGAACTCGCTGTTCGCGCCGTCAGAACTCGCTGTTCTCGCCGTTAGAACCCGCAGTTAAGCCCGCAGTTCGAGCACGCCCTTTTGAGCACGCCCCAAGAGCACGCCGTAAGAGCACGCAGTTCGTGCACGCAGTTAGCAGTTTCTCTTTGGTGGTGAGGTGTGTGCATCCAGTTGGCGGTTTCGGGGTGTATTATTCCGCCATGATGCGGGGGACCAAGTGACCAAAGCCGGTATTGTGACCGTTGCCGGCTTTCCCAATGCCGGAAAATCGACGCTGCTCAATCGCCTCATCGGGCAAAAACTCGCTATCACCTCCAATAAGGCCCAATCCACCCGGAATCGCATTGTCGGCCTGCGAACCGCCGACGATACCCAGATGGTCATCCTCGACACGCCGGGACTCCTCGAGCCACAGGACCGCCTGCACACCGCCATGCGGAATGCGGCGCTGGCCGCCGTCCGCGATGCCGACGTCCTGGTACACGTCGTCGATGCCACTCAGGGCCTGCCCGTGCCATTCCAAGAGGCCGCCGGACTGACGCACTCCCCGGCGGGCACAGTGATCGTCGCCCTCAACAAGATTGACCAGCTGTCTCCCGCCGCACGCGAACGCTTCACCGAGGGCTTTCCGGACGTCGTGCCGATCTCTGCACTCACCGGCGACGGCATCGATCAGTTGGTTACCCGAATCACTGCGTCACTTCCAGAGAGCCCGTATCTCTATCCCCCCGACGAGCTGTCTACGCAGCCAGTCAAGTTTTTCTGCGCGGAGTTCGTCCGTGAAACCGCGCTGGAACAACTGGGCGACGAACTTCCTCATGCCATTGCATGCGAGATCGAGGAGTTCCGCGAAGGCTCGACACCCCTTTACATTCGGGCAGTCATTCACGTCGAGCGCGACAGCCAAAAGAAGATTGTGATCGGAACTGGCGGACAACAAATCAAGAACATCGGCAAAGTGGCCCGCGGAAAGATTGAACGCTTCCTTGGCGAAGCTGTCTATCTCGATCTGTGGGTGAAAGTGCTTCCGCACTGGCGTCGCAACCGCCAGGCCGTGGAACGCCTCGGCTACGGCGACCCCAACGAGCGCGCGTGAGTCGCAGTGTGATTTCGCGCGCGGGCCGCTGCATGCGACATGTGTCGCGGCGCGCTGCGGTCCTGGTTGCGCTCGTCGCGTTGCATGTGAATGCGTACGATGCGGCCGCGCAGGCCGTCAGCAGCGCAGCACTCTTTCTCATGCAACCCATGGGCGCGCGCTCCGTCGGACACGGAGAAACGAGCGTCGCCGACACACTGCTTGGCACCGAAGGACTGTGGTGGAATCCAGCCGGCATGGCGCGTATTCGGAAAAGCGAATTTGGCGTACACGGTGGGCAGGCGAACGGCGCAACGACGACGCTGTTGTCCGTTGCAACTCCGTCACGTGCGCTCGGCACCATTGCTGCTGGTTATTATCTGCTGGCTTATCCGGATCAGGCGGCGATCGACGAATTCGAGAATCCGGAAGGCATCATTACGAGCCGGTATCACATGCTGACGGCGGGTTACGGCACGCCGATGGGCAAGCGCTTCAGCGCTGGCGTCACCGTGAAATACATCTTCATTCGCGTCGAATGCGGCGGTTGCTTCGATACCCGGCACGATCAGAAGGGCAAAGTAGGCGCTGCTGATTTTGGTGCGCAGTACGTGCTTCCCACCAAATTTCCGCTGACGCTGGGCGGAAGCGTGCGCAATCTCTCACTGAACAAACTTCGCGCGAGAGACGCGGAACAAGCCGATGAATTGCCGCGCATTTATCAGTTCGGTGCGCAGTCGCGGCTTCCTATCGCAGCGCTCGCGAAGAATCAAACCACGCTTGATGTCATGGGCGACGTACTCATCTCGCCCGAGGCATACGACCAACCTTCGCTCCGATTCGGAGCGGAGCTCTCGTATCAGAACAACTACACGCTTCGCGCCGGTTACAAGAGTCTGTCGGCGACAGATGGCGTTGAAAAAGGGCTCACCGCAGGAGTGGGATTCAAGTACAATTCGTTTCAGGTCGACCTCGCACGCCGCTTTGACAAGTCAGGAGCTATCAGTGAATCGATCGCACCGACGTATGTAACGCTTCGTGTGATCTTCTGATCATGCTTTCTCTTCGCAGTCGCCAGGACTCTCCGAAGCCGAACGCGGCGCGCGCTGCGCGAGAAACCGCATCGCGAGTTGGCGTTGTGCTGTGTCGCCTACAACGACGCGTTGTACTGCGATTTGAATCGCGATTCTTCGCGCTGATTGCAGCGACAATGGTTGTAGCGCCGCTCGTCGTAGCGCCGCCTACCGCGCGTGCGCAGGACAACCGTCAGCCAGTGAGCATCGGTCGGTCCACGGACGCGATGGTGCTTCACACGGCTCCAGCAGGAGTCACGCGCCCGTCGTTCGAGTCACGGGATCGGTTGATGAACGAGCCGACTGTCGGGTTCCTGCCCCCGGGTCAGTATTTCGCGTTCGACGGGGAGCGCGAACTCCAATTCCGTCCGAGTCCGTCCTCTGCCGTCTTCCAGGCGCCCGCGAATCCACGTGCCACTTGGCTCGCGCCTTTGGCGTCAGCCGCAGTGCCTGGTGCGGGGCAGGGACTGCTCCGGCAGCAGCGAGCACTCGCATATGTCGTCGCCGAGTCCTTCCTGCTGCTGCGCGCCGTCCGCTCACATCGCGAATATGAGGACGCAAAGGTGCGGTATCGGCAGCTCGCTGCAGATGTCGCGCGCTCCAGTTTTGGAGGACCCAGACCGGACGGTCCGTGGGAGTACTACGAAGAAATGGAGAAGTATGAATCCTCCGGCGCGTACAGCCTTGGAGGGCCGGGGCAGCTTATTCCCGAAACAGACTTACAGACGTTCAATGGACAGCAATGGCTGCTTGCACGGCAGCAATTCTGGGCCAATGCCGACGTCCCACCTTCGAACCCGCAGGAATACACACGCGCCCTGGACTACTACGTCATCCGAGCGGTGCCCAACGAATTCCTGTGGAGCTGGCGCGACCACGGCAACGAATACGCCGAGTTCAAGCAACGCATCAAGGACAGCAACAACAGCAATCAGCGCTATGTGACGGCTGTTGCCGTGGTTGCTGCGAATCATCTCGTCAGCCTGATTGATGCGTACGTGACGGTCCGCCTCAGGCGGTACGGCGGGGCGGGGTTGCAATCTGCAAGCCTGCAAACGAAGGTGGTACCAAGTGGATTGATTGGTGATCCTGGTTACAGAATGGCCATGGGTGTGACAATTCCTGTTGCTGGCATACGATAGAACGGTTCGTGACCACTATCACATCGTGTCGCTCGGCTGTGCTTGATCGTCATCTTCGGGAGAGAGCGATCCTGTAGCAGGCCGGACGGTATCGCTCCATGACGCGTGAACGGACGCACCAGGAGCAGCGAACCGCATGACGGATTTGCCGACAACCGAGAAGACGGCACTGATCCTGACAAGCGGGCTTGAGCCGCCGCATTGGCTGAATGTGTGGGTGGAAAGTGCGGGACTCCGCGCAACGGATGTGCACAACGCCGACCATCTGCTTGCAATTGTGTTGCGGAGTCGTCCACGCGTGATCATTGTCGATGGACGCGGCGGCGATGAGCAACTCGACAATGCGTTGACTGCCTGTCAGCGACTCAAACGCGATGCGTTCAGCGCGATTGTGCCGTTGGCGGTGATTGGAAATAACGAATCACTGCACCACGCATTTGCTGCAGGCGCCGACGAAGTGCTGCGTGAATCAAATGACGCAGAAGAATCGAGCGTGCGACTGACCGCAATGCTTCGCCGCAGTGATCGCGACACGGATGTGCATCCATCAACGCGACTTCCGGGCACGCGTGAAATCGGGGCAGAACTCGAACGTCGCATTTTGGCGCGCGACAAGTTTGCGGTGTGTTATGCGGACCTTGATCACTTCAAGGAATTCAACGATCGCTACAGCTATTTCCGTGGCAACGAAGTAATCCAGTTGCTGGCTCGGCTGCTGCACGACGTGGTGAAGGGGTTGTGTGGTGAGGAGGGATTTGTGGGACACATTGGTGGCGACGATTTTCTGTACATGGTACCAATCGCTGCGATGCCGCGTGTGTGCGACGAGATTGTGCGTGTGTTTGACGAATTGATGCCCCTGCAGTATTCCGAACAGGACCGCCGTGTAGGATATTTCTTCGGCAAGGATCGCCGCGGACAACTGCACAAGGTTCCACTCATGACGTTGTCCGTTGGTGTCGTCACCAATCAACGCCGTCGTTTTCAGAAAGCTTCCGAGGTAAGTGAGCTGGCTACCGAGATGAAGAGTTACGCAAAGACATTACCGGGTTCCCTCTGGGTGGTCGATCGCCGTCGTGACGAGGTTGTCGAATCCGGCTCGAGCGGAACACCAGCGCGCGAAGGGACGGGCGCTCCAGTGAGCAGTACGTCCCCGCTTCCGTCGGCGCAACGAAAAATGAACTCGGGTGGTGCACGATGACGGTTGGCTGTCCCGACTGCCGCTCCGTATTTCGGGTCGATCCGGCAAAGGTGCCGGCGAGCGGCGTGCGTGCTCGCTGCTCGGTGTGTGGCGGTATCATTGCGATCAGCGGCGGAACGCTTCCGGTCATGGTGACCCCGGCGTCCGCAGGGGTTGTGCAGACCGCGTTCGCAACGCCTGCGGAAAGCACGCCCGCTGTTACACAAAACGCGCCTTCGCCGAGCGCTGCCTCGCCAGGCGTTGGTCCTCAGCACGTCTCGACGCCGCTCGCACCACCACGTCCGAGCGCGCCGGCAATCGCAGCAGTTGCTGCCCGAATGCCAACGCCAGCGTCGCAGCCATCGGTAGCCGCGTCGTTTGCACAAACGGCGGCACCACAAGTTGCGGCCACCGGTGCGTCCGCCGGATACAGCGGCATGGCGCAGACCATGACGCCACCAGCTCCGTTGCAGTCGCAACCACCGATGCCGGTTGGAACGGTTCCACCTGTGTCTCGGCCGACACCAGCAGCGACGATGTCCGTGCCACAGCCTGGGGCCGCACCGTCACCAACGACCAATGCTGCCGTCGGTGGAGATACGGCGAAGCGTCCAATCAACCCGTTCCTCAAGGCCGATCCCGGACAACGCGCACGACGACTTGCACGCGCACTGGTGTCCGATCTCGTGGCGTATCATCCGCAAAAGCGCGACGAGGGCATCCGAAACGGAACGCTGCGCCAGCTCTTTCGCGAAGAAATCAAGAAGAGCTACGAGGAATACGTCGAACAGGTTGGACGGGAACTCGCAGAAGCATCACCGCACTTTCAGGAAGCGCTCAACGAAATTCTCGGGGGCGGACGCAAGCTTTTCTGAGACATTGAACTGGATGCGGAGAGACGAACCGGCTAACTTTCACAGGTTGCCGGTTTTTCTTTTTCACGCGATCCTTTGCGCGTTTTCCGGTGTGTTTCACCGACGCGTGCACGCTCATTCATCGTACGGGCCGCTCCTCCCACATCGAGCGGCCCCCGTCGTATCCGGAGGTTGTGATGCAGGAGAACGAACGTATCAAGCTGATCGATCGCAGTGCCGAGCGTCTGGGTCTGATGCGGAGGTATCTTTGACGTCGACGGCAAGCGGGAGACGCTGAAGTCGTTCGATCACGAAATGTCCGATGCGGCGTTCTGGAACGATCAGGAACGCGCTCGTGAAATGGTGCAGCAGGTCAAGGTACTGAAAAACTGGGTTGACCCGTACGATGCGCTGGTCGGGCGTGTCGATTCCGCGCGTGAACTCACGGAGTTGCTGGCGCTCGAGCCTGACGAAAGCATGCTCAAGGATCTCGATGCGGAAGTTGAACGCATCGATGAAGAAGTTGATGCGTTCGAGTTGCGTTCACTGCTCACGGGACGCGACGACTTCCGCGACGCGCAGCTTGAAATCTCGGCCGGTGCTGGCGGAACAGAGGCGCAGGACTGGGCGCAGATGATCATGCGGATGTACATGCGCTGGGCCGAACGAAAAGGTTTCGAGGTCGAAGTGCTCGATTTGAGTGAGGGCGAAGAAGCCGGCATCAAGGGAGCGGTACTCGAAATCAAGGGCAATTCAGCGTTCGGATTCCTGCGCCCCGAATCGGGAGTGCATCGTCTCGTTCGCATTTCGCCGTTCGACGCAAACGCTCGGCGTCACACGAGTTTTGCATCGGTATTCGTGTATCCGGTGGTGAACGAAGAAATCAACATCGAAATTCGGGACGAAGATCTCAAGATCGATGTGTTTCGCGCGTCGGGTGCAGGCGGACAGCACGTGAACAAGACCAGTTCGGCAGTGCGCATTACGCACATCCCAACCGGCATCGTCGTTGCGTGTCAACAGGAACGTTCGCAGTTCAAGAACAAGGCGACGGCCATGAAGCAGCTCAAGAACAAGCTGTATCAGCTCGAGGCCGACAAACTGGCCGCAGTCAAAGCGGCGATGGATGCGAACAAGACCGACGTATCCTTCGGCAGCCAGATTCGGAGCTACGTGTTTCAGCCTTACACGATGGTCAACGACCATCGCACGGAACTCAAGATTCCTGATGTGCAGAAGGTCATGGATGGCGGAATCGATCCGCTCATTCGTGCTTATCTGAGAATGGACGGCGGCGCAGCTAACGGAGACAACGCGCAGTGAGCGAAGACCTGAATTTTCTGATGGTGGCGCGACGTGAAAAACTCGATCGCCTGCGTGCGCGCGGCATCGAGCCGTTTGCGTATTCCTATCAGCGAAGCCACACCTCCGTCCAGGCAGTTGAGGCACTGGGCGATGCACAGGAAGGCGCTGAAGTTTCGGTGGCCGGCCGCATTGTGTCGTGGCGCGGACAGGGCAAGACAGCGTTTGCGCACGTGGCCGATATGGTCGGACGCATTCAGTTGTACTTCCGGAAGGACGAAATCGGTGACGACGCATTCGCGTTGCTGAATGACCTGGATCTCGGCGACTACATCGGTGCGCGCGGTGTGCTGATGCGCACCAAGACCGGTGAAGTCACTGTGCGCGTCATCGCGTGCGAGCTGCTGGCAAAGGCGCTCCGGCCGCTGCCATTCGGTAAGGAGCAGATGGTCGACGGCGAGATGGTGCGTTATTCGGCGTTTTCCGACACGGAGCAACGTGCGCGCCAGCGTTACGCCGATCTCGCAGTGCATCCCGAAGTGCGTGCCTTGTTCCGCGCGCGTTCGCTGATGACGAGCACCATTCGCCGTCACCTCGATGGTCTCGAGTATCTCGAGGTGGAGACACCCGTCTTGCAGCCGTTGTACGGAGGCGCGGCGGCGCGACCGTTTGTCACGCACCACAACACGCTCGACATGCCGCTCTTCCTGCGTATCGCAGACGAGCTCTATCTCAAGCGCCTCATTGTCGGCGGGTTCGAGCGCGTATACGAAATCGGGCATGACTTCCGGAACGAAGGCATCGACCGTACGCACAATCCCGAGTTCACCATGCTCGAGTTCTACGAAGCGTATGCGGACTACGAGGGCATGATGGAACGCGTCGAGTCGCTGTTCATGGCGGCGGCCGAGAGTGTGCGGAGCGTGCCCGGGGTGGGGGACAAGGTGCCGGTGCTCAATCCGCCGTTTCCGCGCATTGAGTGGGCGCCAACACTTTCCAGGGCAGCCGGTGTAGACGTGCTGACTGCCACCGATGCGGAACTCCGGACCGTTGCGACCCGTATCGGCGTACCAAAGGTGGACACCCTCAGCCGCCCAAAGGTGCTGGACGAAATGTTTCAGGAACTCGTGGAGTCGAAAATCGACGCGCCGACGTTCGTGATTGACTATCCGCTGGAGTTGTCACCGCTTGCCAAACCGAAACGCGGAAATCCGCGCCTCACCGAACGCTTCGAGTTGTTTGCGCGCGGCAAGGAAATGGCGAACGCGTTTTCCGAACTGAACGACCCAATCGATCAGCGCGGACGATTCGAAGCGCAGGCTCGGCTCAAGGCCGCGGGTGATGATGAAGCAACTGGCGTTGACGAGGATTACTTGCGCGCGATGGAATACGGCATGCCACCAACCGGCGGTGTCGGCATCGGCATCGACCGGTTGTTCATGTATCTCACCGATACCGCCAACATTCGCGACGTGATTCTGTTTCCGACCATGCGTCCCGAATAGGGAGAGGCATGGCCAACCTCGAGCTGTCCATTGCGTGGCGATATCTGCGGAGCCGGCGTGGATCGAAACTGCTGTCGCTGATCAGCGTGATTGCCATTGGCGGCGTGCTGGTTGGCGTCAGCGCGCTCGTGGTCATCATGGGCGTGATGAACGGACTGCAGCAGGATCTGCAGGAGAAAATTCTGGTCGGCAGTCCCGACATTCGCATCTTGTCGTACGATGACAACATGCGAATGACGGGATGGCGTCCCATCATGGAGCGAGCGAAGAAAGTGCCCGGAGTCGTGAAAGCGGCTCCGTTTCTGCAAACGCAGGCCGTTGCGCGCCGCACGAGTGGTCCGCCGCAGTACGCCGCGATTGTTGGCATTCTGCCGGAAGATGTTGCGGACGCAGATGTAACCAGCATACGGACGAAAGCCAGTGATGGTGATTTCAAGTTTCTGTCACCTGACGGACAGCGACGTGGCGTTGTGCTTGGGGATATCCTTGCCGGAAAACTCGGAGCAATTCGCGGCGACACGCTGGTGCTCATTGGGCAGAGTGACGAAATCGACCACATCACGGGACTTCCCAAGCTCAAGCAGGAACTGTTTGTCGTCACCGGCAAATTCTCCACCGGTTTGTACGAGTATGACGCCACGTACATGTACGTCGATCTCGCCGCTGCTCAGGGTTTCGCCGGATTCGGAGAGGACGTGACAGGCATTGAGCTCAGCGTGAAAGATCGCTGGCAATCGAATGCGATTTCCTCCGCTCTCGATTCCACGCTCAAGGAAGCCGTGCGCATGGTTGATTGGCAGGAACAGAATCGGCCGTTGTTTCAGGCGCTCAAGCTCGAGAAACTCGGCATGGGAGTGATTCTGTTTCTGATCATCGTGATTGCTGCGTTCAACATTGTGAGTACGCTGACGATGGTGGTTGCGGACAAGACGCGTGAAATCGGCATCCTTCGTGCAATGGGGCTACCTGCGAAGTCGGTGCGTCGCGTGTTTGTCTGGCAGGGACTCATCATCGGCGCCATTGGAACAACGGGTGGACTCATTCTTGGCGTGATCATTGCGATGATCATGGAAAAGCTCGAGTGGCCCAAGCTCGATCCGCAGATCTACTTCATCGATCACGTTCCGGTCATCGTCTCAGTGCTTGAAGTGGTGCTTGTCGGACTCGCCAGTATGGTCATCGCAGGAGTTGCAACGCTGTACCCTGCGGGGCAGGCGGCACACCTCTACCCGGTGGACGCCATTCGCCATGAGTAGCGTGAGCATGCAGCAGGAAGGACCGGTGGTGGTGGCTCGTGGCCTCGTCAAGGAGTACGTCGGCGGGGATGGCGGTATTATTCGGGTACTCGACGAAGTGTCGCTCGAGGTGACACGCGGGGAGATGGTCGCTGTTGTTGGTGATAGTGGGGCCGGGAAAAGCACGCTGCTGCATCTCCTGGGCGGCCTCGATCGTCCGTCAGCAGGGACTGTGCAGGTGGTGGGGCAGCGCCTGGATGGCCGGAACGATGAAGCACTGGCCGAGCTCCGAAACCGCGCGGTGGGATTTGTGTTCCAGTTTCACCATTTGTTGAGAGAATTCTCAGCGCTCGAAAACGTGATGATGCCGCTCCGGATACAAGGGGTTTCCATAGGGGAAGCAGAGTCCCGCGCGACGGCGCTGCTCAAACGCGTCGGACTTGGTGAACGCATGGATCACCGTCCGGCTGCAATGTCAGGTGGGGAGCAGCAGCGCACTGCAGTCGCGCGCGCGCTGGTTGCCAATCCAGCGCTGCTCCTCGCGGACGAACCCAGTGGCAACCTCGATCGCAACAATGCAGAACGTCTGCATGAATTGCTTGCAGACCTTGCGAGGGACGGAAACATTGGCATCGTTGTTGTAACGCACAATCAGTCATTGGCGGCGCGTGCCCACCGCGCGTTGCTGATGCAGGACGGCCGTCTCATCGAGACGGAGAATGCGGTACCAGCCAACGCGAAGGAAGCGGAGTTTCACTGATGGTGTGTGAATCGTGCAAGGAACGCGACGCAACCGTGCAACACATCCAGGTGACACAGACTGGAGTGAAACACGTGCACCTCTGCGACAAGTGTGCGCAGGAGAAAGGCGTGGAAACCACCATCACGATGCAGCAGCATCCGCTTGGTGAACTCGTGCAGGCCGTGCAGCAGGCGTCAGCTGCAACTGCCGATGCGCCGTCGTGTGCATTCTGTGGCGCGACGCAGCGTGATTTTCGAATGACGGGACGGCTTGGATGTGCACGTTGCTACGACGCACTCGAACACAGTTTGCGCGCGCTCTTGCGTCAGTTGCACGGCAATTCGAAACACGTGGGCATGCGTTACACGGCGCCGCAGGTGCAGATGGAAAGTTCAATCGACTCCATTCACGATCTCGAAGACCGGCTTCGCCGCGCGGTTCAATCAGAGCAGTTTGAACTGGCCGCGGAGTTGCGCGACCGCATACGGGTGCTCGAATGAGCGTTCCCAAGTCGTCGCTCGATCTGTCGCTCCTCCCCGATGGCGGCGTACGCTGGCTCGATGCGAGCGGAACGAATTCCGACATCGTGATCTCTACGCGCATGCGGCTGGCTCGGAATGTCACGGGGTATGCGTTTACTGCGCGCGCCCGTGAAGCCGAGCGGTTGCGGATGTTGGCGCAGGTACGGGACGCGCTGTCAGGGGTGCCCGCGCTTCAGGGGAGCGTGCTGCTGCGCCTGGACGAGTTGAGCCCTGTCGAACGCCAACTTTTGCATGAACGCCACCTCGTTAGCAAAGAATTAGCGGGGCTCGATACGCAGCATCCGCTTCGTACCGGTGCGGCTGTTTTTCTGGGCGAAGACGCCGGTTTGCTGGTGAACGAGGAAGACCATTTGCGCCTGCAGGCACTCCGTTCCGGCTTCGCCGTTCCCTCGGCGTTCGAGGCGGTGCAGCGGCTCGATCGCGAATTGGGCGCGCGCGTGCCCTATGCGTTTCATCGGGAGTTCGGCTTCCTCACTGCGTGTCCCACTAACGTAGGGACGGGGCTCCGGGCGTCGGTGCTCATTCACCTTCCGGGGCTGGTGCTCACCAAGGAAATCAAGAAGGTGCTGACCGGCCTTCAACAAATGGGGCTGACCTACCGAGGCTTATACGGTGAGGGAAGCGAAGTGGTCGGCAATTTCTTTCAGCTTTCGAATCAGACCACCCTCGGGCGGTCGGAAGAGGAGCTGCAGGAATTGCTGGTCAAAGTCGTCCGGCATGTCATCGAGCGGGAGGAGGAAGCGCGTCGTGTACTGGTGCGGGAGGCCGGATATATTATTGAGGACAAGCTGTGGCGAGCGTACGGTACGTTGCGTTACGCACGTAGCCTGACGTTTGACGAAGCGATGAATTTTCTGAGCGGTGTGAGGCTGGCTGTCGGTCTGAAACTGATATCCGGGCTCAGTGTATACACACTCAACAAGCTCCTGATCTTTGCGCAGTCAGCACATTTGCAACACCAGGAAGGACGAGTGTTGACAGACAGCGAGGCGAACCTGGTCCGTGCGCGCTACGTGCGGCAGGCTCTCGTGAGCGAAGGAGGTGGTCACGCATGAACCACTTCCGCAAATCCCTGAGGGGACGATGAGTTCAAACGGTTACAACTTCACAGCACGCGTTCGCAACGTACTCGCCATGGCTCGCGAGGAAGCTGCCCGTCTTCACCACGAATACGTGGGAACCGAGCACATTCTTCTCGGCGTCATCAAGGAAGGGGAAGGCGTCGCAGCCAACGTGCTGACGAACATGAATGTCGACCTCGAAGATGTGCAGGCGCGCATCGAAGAACAGGTCAAGAAAGGCAAAGCGTCCCAGGCAACCGGGCCCGATTTGCCGTACACGTCGCGCGCGAAGAAAGTCCTGGAACTCGCCATGGCTGAAGCACGCGACCTGAACCACAGCTATGTCGGCACCGAGCATCTCCTGCTCGGATTGCTGCGTGAAGAGAAAGGCATCGCCGCGCAGGTGTTGACCGATGCGCAGGTGAACCTCGAAGCCGCGCGCGCGGAAACGTTGCGTCTGCTCGGCAGCGCAGACGTTTCGCCGTCGAGCCCGGGATCAACGCCGACGCCCGAAAAATCAGGCGCTGTGCCTCCCGCAGCGGCGACGCCGAAAGGCGAAAAGAAATCCAAGACACCGGCACTCGATCATTTCTGCCGCGATCTGACGCAGCTCGCTTCCGAAGGCCAGCTCGATCCGACCATTGGTCGTGCGAAAGAAATTGAGCGCGTGATGGAAGTGTTGACGCGCCGCAAGAAAAACAATCCGGTGCTCATCGGCGAACCTGGCGTCGGCAAGACTGCCATCGTCGAAGGGCTCGCGCAGCTCATCGCCAACGGCGATTGCCCGGACTCGCTCCGCGACAATCGCGTGTTGTCGCTCGACATGGCGGCAGTCATCGCCGGCACAAAGTATCGCGGTCAGTTCGAAGAGCGCCTCAAGGCGGTCATGAACGAAATTGCGCAGAACAAGCAAGTCATTCTCTTCATCGACGAGTTGCACACACTTGTTGGTGCGGGTGCTGCAGAAGGCGCAATTGACGCGAGCAACATGCTCAAGCCTGCGCTTGCGCGCGGCGAATTGCAGTGCGTTGGTGCATCAACGCTCAACGAATACCGCAAGTACATCGAGAAAGACGGTGCACTCGAGCGCCGCTTCCAGAGCGTCGTGGTCGATCCGCCATCAATCGACGAGACCGTGCAGATTCTGCAGGGGCTCAAGAAGAAGTACGAAGATCATCACCGCGTGAACATTCCGGACGAAACGCTGGCCATCGCCGCGAAGTTGTCCGAACGCTACATCACCGATCGCTTCCTGCCGGACAAGGCCATCGACGTCATCGACGAAGCGGGTGCACGTGCCCGACTCGCCGCGCAGGTGCCGCCGCCGGAAGTTGCGTCGCTCAAGGAGCAGCTCGAAGCCATCAACACCGACAAGGAATCGGCGGTGCGTGATCAGAACTTCGAGCGCGCTGCTGCACTGCGCGACACCGAGCGCGAATTGCGCACGGAAATCAGCAAGAAGCAGGAAGAGTGGGAGCAGCGTCGTCAGTCGCACCGCCCAACGCTTGGCGAAGAGGAAATCTCCTTCATCGTCAGCCGCTGGACGGGTATTCCGGTGACGCGTTTGCAGGAAGCGGAAACGTCCCGCCTGCTTCGCATGGAAGACGAGCTGCACAAGCAAGTGGTGGGGCAGGACGAAGCCATCAAGGCGCTCGCCCGGTCCATCCGCCGCAGTCGTGCGGGCCTTAAGGATCCGCGTCGCCCCATTGGCTCGTTCATCTTCTCGGGCCCGACCGGCGTCGGTAAAACGGAGCTCGCGCGTTCGCTTGCGAAGTTCCTGTTCGCCGATTCATCGGCACTCATTCGCATCGATATGAGCGAGTACATGGAGAAGTTCTCCGTGTCCCGCCTCATTGGCGCACCTCCGGGATATGTGGGGTACGAGGACTCCGGCGCGCTCACCAAGGCCATCCGCCGGAAGCCCTACAGCGTCGTATTGCTGGACGAAATCGAGAAGGCGCATCCGGATGTGTTCAACATCCTGCTGCAGGTGCTGGACGAAGGCCATCTGACGGACAATTACGGCCGCGTCATCGACTTCAAGAACACCGTGGTGATCATGACGTCGAACGTTGGCGCCAAGGACATCACGAAGGGCAAATCGCTTGGCTTCGGAACGCAGGATGCACGCAACGATTTCGAGCGAATCAGTGACAAAGTGAAGGAGGAGATGGGACGGGTGTTCAACCCTGAGTTCCTGAACCGTCTCGACGACGTGATCGTGTTCCACCCGCTGGGCAAGGAACACATCAAGAACATCGTCACCATCCTGTTCCGCGAAGTGCAAAGCCGCCTCGTCGACGAAGAGATCACCCTTCGGCTCACCGATGCAGCGGTCAATTTCCTGGTCGACCACGGGCACGACGAACACTTCGGTGCGCGTCCGCTCAAGAGAGCCATCCAGCGCTATATCGAGGACCCGTTGTCCGAGAAACTCCTGCAGGCGGAGTTCTCAAAGGGTGACGAAGTCGAAATCGATGTTGTTGCGGGAGAAAAGGACAAACTGGACTTCCGCGTCTTGTCCCCCAGTCCGCAGGTCTAGCCGAGAGATTCCGGAGAAATTCCGGCGGCCGGGCCCTCATGGGGTCCGGCCGCTTGTATTTCAGGTTTATATTTCGAGGCTATGCACACGAGCTTTGGTTCAGCTACTCCCGCCGCACCCACCGATGGAAATACGGCTCCCGCGCCGCTCTCCCGCCCGATCATGAGCGGGTTGTTGCGAGCCGCAGGCCTGCTGTCCGCCATAGCCCTGACCGTGGCTCCGCTCGCCGCGCAGGACCCGACCGACATCGCCCGCCGTTGTGCCACCCCGGACTCCATCGTGGTCCTCGGTAACAAGCGCGTGTCGCAGGCTTCCATCCGCGAAAAGTTCGACTTCAAGGCCGGCGAGGAACTCGCCACCCCGTCCATCGACCGCGCGCTCAAGGCGCTGTACGCCATGGGACAGTTCGAGCCAGGCTCGCATGTGTCCCGCTGCGATCTCGAAAGTGTGCCCGGCAAAGTGCTGCTGGTGTTCGAAGTGAAGGAACGTCCGCTCCTCGCAGATGTTCGCGTGCAGGGGGTCAAGGAACTGTCGGAGCGCGATGTTCGCGATCGCGTCGACCTGTTGATTGGCCGCCCGGTCGATCCCGCGCAGGTGCAGCGCGCGCGCACCCGAATCGACTCGCTGTACGAATCAAAGGGTTACTACCTCGCTGAAATCAAACCCGATTCGTCGCTCACGACGGACGGACGCATCAATCTCACGTACACGATTGATGAAGGACGCCGGCTCGCAATTTCCGGCATCGACATCAAGGGCAACAAGTCAGTCAAAAGCAAAACCATTGCCGGCGCGATGAAGACGAAGCCGGAAGGATTTCTTTTCTGGCACAAGGGTGAGTTCGACGAAGACCGTTATCAGTCCGATGTTGGCGACACGATTCCCGCGTTGTATGCGCGTCTTGGTTTTCTCGACATGCGCATCAACAAGGACACGATGCTCGTTGATCGCCAGCGCGGAAAAGGACTGATCAGTCTCGATATCGAAGAAGGCCCGCAGTATCGCCTGGGCACATTTGAAATCGCCGGCAACCGTCGTTTCTCGACGGAGGAGTTGCGCGAGTTCTATCCCTTCGATGATGCGGGGCAGACAATCACGCAGCGCGTCATGGGCGTGCTCCGACGCGTACCGAATGCGCCGGAAGGCATGTTCAATCAGGCGAAGTGGGATGATGCTGCGCAGAAACTGAATACGCATTACCACAACTACGGCTACCTGTACGCGCGCATTCAGCCAACGATTGAACGCGTGGTTGGTGATGATTCCGTGCCAACCGTGAACATGCGCTGGGATATCGACGAACGAAATCCGGCCATTGTCAATCGCATCAACATTGTCGGCAACGACTTTACGTCTGAAGACTGCATTCGCCGCCAGATTTTCCTTCCCCCTGGTGCACCGTTCAATCAGGACAACCTGATTCAGAGCTACCAGAGCATTCGCAATATGGGCTTCTTCGAACAGGACATGCCGTTTCCTGACACGAAGCCGATTAACGAGCAGGGGGACATTGACGTCACATTCAAGGTGAAGGAAAAGCGCACCGGCAGCATCAACTTCGGTGCGTCCATGGGGCAGGGCAACGTCGGATTTGGTGGCTTCATCGGCGTCGAACAGCCCAACCTTTTCGGCCTCTGCAAGAAGGGATCGCTCAACTGGCAGTACGGCCGGTACTTCAACGACTTCACGGCGACGTACCAGGATCCGACGCTTCGCGGCGGCAGGATTTCGGGTTCGCTCAGCGCGTACCGCAGCCAATCTCGCATCGTCATTGGTGACCTTGGCCAGAACATCCGCACCGGTGCCTCGCTCCGTTTCGGATTCCCGGTGCCCTGGTCGCTCCGCTCGACGGTCGCAGTCACATACAACGGCGAATCCGCCACGTTCCTGTCGGGCTCGCTACAAGGGAGTTGTACCAAGAACTGCTTCCGATCGAACATAGGCGCCGAGTACACGTACGACACGCGTATCGAATTGCCGTTTCCGACGGCGGGTTCCATGAGAACCGTTGCAGTGGACCTTTCCGGCGGCCCCCTTGGAGGCACCGTTAGCTTTCAGCGTGTGACGGCCGAGGCGCGGGGGTACGCAACCCTGGCACAATTCGGATCGAACATCGCGTCGTCGCCCAAGCTGGTTGTCGGCCTCAAGACCAATGCGGGCGCGCTGTTTGGAAACGCGGGACCGTTCTTCTTCCAGCAGAAATTCGCGGTTGGTGGTGTACAATATGGACAGTCGGTTCGTGGCTACGAGGAGTTCTCCATTACGCCGTTCGGTTACGACTCGACGACCAGTCAATATTCAGCTGGTGGCGCAGCGTCATTCGGCAGCGCCTTCCTGACGTTTACGGGCGAGCTTGGCTTCCGGGTCAGCGACGCCTTGTATCTCAACGTATTTACCGACGCCGGTAACAACTGGGCTTCAGCCCGACAATTCAACCCAACGCGGTTGTATCGGTCGGTCGGTTTCAGCGGCACTACGAAAACGCCGCTTGGGCTGCTGGGCCTGGATATCGCATATGGTTTCGACCGCACGAAGGTCGATCCGCAGACACTCCGCGTGGTGCCGGACCCGCGGTGGAAATTTCACTTCCGGCTCGGCCAGATCTTCTAGGGGATTACTGATGCGAAAAGCTTTCATTCTTGGTGTGTGCAGCCTCATGCTGGCCGCGCCTGCCGCCTCGGCACAGGCGCCTGCCTTCAAGGTTGCCTACATCAACATGCAACAGCTGTTTCAGGTCGCTCCTGGGCGCGCTGAGGCCGCTGCAATGCTGGACAAGGAAAAGGGTGTAATGCAGCTCGAGTTCAAGGCCATGCAGGACTCCATGGCCAAGGAAGTCGAGGCGTTCGACAAGGACCAGGCGACCATGACCGACGCCGTGAAGAAGACGCGTGCGGCGGCGCTGACGGCCCGCCAGTCGCGTTACCAGGAACGCGCGCAGAAGATGGAGCAGTCGGCCAATGAGCGCGAACAGGAACTCCTTGCGCCAATTCAGGAGCTGATGCAGAAGGCGCTGGAAGACTTCCGCGCTGAAGGTGGATACACGGTCATTTTCGATATCGCGCAGGCGGGAATTGTCGCGATTGACAAGAATCTCGATCAGACCGACAAGGTCGCGACGAAGCTTGCCAAGATGCCGGCGCCGAAGCTCGTGGCCTCGCCCTCGACCACTGCGGCGCCCAAGACGCCAACTGGCCCCGTTGCCAATCCAACAGGTCCGAAAAAGGGTCCGCCAGGGCAGTGAACGACGTAGCATCCCGTTCGTTGGAAAACGGCGGTGATGGGCGAAAGCCTGTCACCGCTGCTTCCATTTCGGCGCAGATTGGCGGAGAACTAGTTGGCGATGGCGACGCAGTCGTCACCGGTGTTGCGCCGCTCGACCGTGCCGGCGCGACAGACATCAGCATTTTTTCATCAGCACGTTATTCCGATTGGTACGCTGAAACCAATGCCGGTCTCGTGCTCGTTGCGCGCGATCTTGCGAGTGTCGCGGGCAAGGCACTGACGCGAATTGTCGTCGACAAACCCGTCGACGCCATGGTGTCAATTCTGTCGCATTTTCATCGCGCCGACCCGCGCGTCGCTGGCATTCATCCAACGGCGGTGGTGTCTCCATCAGCCGTGATTGGTCGCGATGTCTCCATCGAAGCGTTTGCGGTGATTGGCGACCGCGTGGTGCTCGGTGATCGCGCGTGGATTGGTGCGCACGCATTTGTCGGCGAGGAATCGACCATTGGCGCTGACTCGCGACTGCATCCATCCGCACGCGTGTATCCCCGCGTGGAGATCGGAGCACGTGTTGTCGTGCATGGCGGTGCGAACATTGGCCGCGAAGGATTTGGATGGGTGACTTCGACGGGCCAGCGCGTTCCGCATGTCGGGCGGTGTGTGTTGTCAGATGACGTCGAGATTGGCGCGAACACGTGCGTTGACCGCGGCAGCATCGATGACACGATCATTGGTGCCGGCACGAAGATCGACAATCTCTGCCAGATTGCGCACAACGTCCGCATTGGCCGCATGTGCTTCCTGGCATCGCAGGTTGGAATTGCCGGAAGTGCGCGCCTGGAAGACGGCGTGCAGATAGGCGGGCAAGCGGGACTGCAGGGCCACATCACGGTGGGCAAGGGCGCCATTCTGGGCGGCCAGGCAGGTGTGCTTGGCGACGTGCCACCCAAGGAATTCTGGTCCGGGTATCCCGCACGGCCACATCGGGAACAACTGCGATCTCACGCAGCAGTCGCGCGACTGGTTAAACTTGTGCGTCCGCTGGAGCAGTTGTTGTCTGATCGTGGTCGTCCTGGAGATACGGAGTGATTGTTCGAGCGAACGATGCAGCAGGAGCCGCACGCCCGCTTTCTGGTGAACGGATTACCATCGCGAGGGAGGAGAGTGTCGAGGGTGTAGGCTTGCATCTCGGTGCGCCTTGCACGCTCACGTTTCGTCGCGCTCCCAGCGGTCAAGGCATCTACTTCCGTCGCGATGACCGCCCCGGTTCACCAGTCGTACCGGCGCGAGCTGAAGTTGCGGTGCAGGCGGAGCGTCGCACGCAGCTTGGGCAGGGAGACGACGCGTTGCACACTGTCGAACACGTGCTGTCGGCGGTGGGCGCGCTCAGAATTGACGATCTCGAAATTGGAATGAGCGGTCCTGAGCCGCCAATCATGGACGGGAGCGCACAGCCATTTCTCGAAGCGTTGTTGCGCGCGGGGCTCGTGCCGAACGGCGGTCGTCCGGATTGGTTGGTGCTTCGAAAATCAATTCGCGTCGTGGACGGCGACTCCGTGTATGAAGCGCACCCGTCGCAGTCGCTCGACCTTGACGTGACAATCGATTTTCCGCATCCGCTGGTCGGACTGCAACGCGGCGTGTTCTCTGTTACGCCGGAAGTGTATTCACGCGATATTGCATCGGCGCGCACCTTTGGATTTCTGCATGAAGTCGAAGCGCTGCGAGCGAAGGGACTGATTCAGGGGGCGTCCACGCAGAACGCCGTGGTGCTCGACGACAGCCAGGTTGTGGATGGGGAGCTTCGCTGGCCCGACGAGTTCCTGCGGCACAAGGCGCTGGATGTCATCGGCGATCTGGTGCTGGCTGCGTCGCGGGTACGTGCCCGCATAGTTGCTCACAAACCAAGTCATCACGGCACGGTTGCGTTGGTACGCGCCATCCTGCAACACGCCGTACGGGAAACTTCTGTGCTTACTGTCGAAGACATCATGAAGGTGCTGCCGCACCGCTATCCGTTTCTGCTGGTCGATCGCATTCTCGAGATCGAAGAGAAGAAGCGTATTGTGGGGCTCAAGAACGTCACGATCAACGAGCCGTTCTTTCAGGGACACTTTCCCGGCCACCCCATCATGCCTGGAGTGCTGATCATCGAGGCAATGGCGCAGGTGGGCGGAATGCTGCTGATGGGTTCCGTTCCCGATCCCGCCAACAAGGTGGTGTACTTCATGTCGCTCGATAACGTCAAGTTCCGGCGACCGGTCAAGCCAGGCGATCAGTTGCGCATTGAAGTTGACGTGTTGCAGTTCCGCGGTTCCGTCTGTCGCTTGCATGGAGTAGCGAAGGTTGACGGCGAAGTTGTGACCGAAGCCGACATGGCTGCCATCGCGCGCGATCGATGACCGTTCACGCTACGGCGATTGTTCATGCCGACGCAAAGTTGGGCGAAGGGGTCGAGATTGGTCCGTGGGCCATTGTCGGACCGAACTGCACGCTTGGTGATGGCGTCGTAATCGCAGCACGCGCGACCCTTGAGAAGAACGTCACGCTCGGGCGAAATGTGCATGTCGGCATCGGCTCGGTACTTGGTGGCGATCCGCAGGATCTCAAGTTTCGCGGCGAAGAGACGTTTGTCGAAATTGGCGACGACACGCACATTCGCGAATACGTCACCATCAATCGCGGCACATCACACTCCGTGACGACACGAGTGGGAAGCGGTTGCTTCCTCATGACCAACGTCCACGTGGCCCACGATTGCCAACTCGGCAATCAGGTCATCATCTCCAACGGTACGCTCCTCGCGGGGCACGTCACGGTAGGAGATAAAGTTGGTATTTCAGGCAACTGCGCCGTGCACCAATTCGTGCGCGTCGGTCGCTTTGCATACATTGGCGGCGTTTCAAAAGTCACGCAGGACATTCCGCCATTTGTGCGTGCGAGCGGAAATCCAACCGCACTGTTCGGGCTGAATTCAGTCGGACTGCAACGCAACGGATTCGACGCGCTGGTGGTTCGCGAAATCAAACGTGCGTACCGGCTCTGCTTCAAATCGGAGCTCACGCTCACGCAGGCGCTCAAACACGCGCGCGAACAGCTCGAGCCAATGCCCGAAGTGCTGGAATTCCTGACGTTCATCGAAGAAAGCCAACGCGGAGTTGGTTCCTGACTTCCTCAGCTTCGCGCGCATTCTCGCTTCCAACGGCGCCGCGTGTGGGTGTCGTTGGTGCTGGCGGCCTTGGCGTGCATCATGTTCGAATTCTGCGCGATCTCGCAGGGGATCGCTTTGCCGGGTTCGTCGATCAGAATCCTGCGCGAGCCGCCGAGGTGGCGGCGTCGTTGAACGTGATGGCGTGGCCAACGCTCGACGCAATGCTGGACGAAGTTGATGCGGTTTCGATCGTTGTTCCAACCACTGCACATCACGCGGTAACGTCGGAAGCACTTCGCCGCGGCAAACATGTGTTTGTCGAAAAGCCATTCACTGCGACGCTTGAAGAGGCGGACGAATTGCTCGCGTTGCAGCAGAGCGCGGGTGTGGTCGTGCAGGTTGGACATGTCGAACGTTTCAATCGCGCGGTTCGCGCAGCCATTCCGTTTGTTGACGGACCGCTGTTCATCGAGAGTGACCGGTTGGCCCCGTTCAGTCCGCGCGGTTCGGACGTTGCCGTTGTGCTCGATCTCATGATTCACGACATCGACCTGGTGTGTTCACTGGTCAATTCACTCGTGAACGAGGTAAGTGCGGCAGGGATTCCGGTGCTCACACCACAAGTTGACATTGCGAACGCGCGTCTCACCTTCGCAAGCGGTGCGGTTGCAAACGTAACGGCAAGCCGAGTGTCGCGCGAACGTATTCGCAAGCTTCGCATCTTTCAACGCAGCGGATATCTCTCGCTCGACCTCGCATCGGGCACCGGAGAGTTCTTCCGGTTGCGTGGAGATTTCAATCCGATGATGCTCGCCCGCGCTCCGCGTTCTGTTGAGGATTTTGTTGAGCGTGTTGCGCTGGAAGCGCCGGAGGGCGAGCCGCTCGTGCTCGAACTGAGTCAGTTTCTTGGTGCGGTTGCCGGACAACATCCCGTCACCGTAGATGGCACGCAGGGACGCGAGGCGCTGTCGGTGGCGTTGCGGATTGTTTCTGAAATCGACCGGTCGTTGATCGCCATCAAGCAGGGCGGTAGTCAGGCAATTCGGTAGCGTGCCAGGTGCGCTCCAATTCAGGGCAGGTGATTTTTGTTGCGGGAGAGGTGTCGGGCGACCTGCATGCGTCCGCGGTTGCTGAGGCCATTCGAAACGCACAACCGTCGCGAAAAATGATTGGAATCGGCGGTCATCGCATGGCGGCCGCCGGAGTGCAATTGATTGAACATGTGGAGAATCTGGCAGTGATGGGATTCGTCGAAGTGGTGAAACACATTCCGCACCACTGGAAGCTGCTGGCAACACTTCGCGAACGAATGGTGAAGGAAGATACGGCGCTGGTGGTGTGTGTCGACTACGCCGGCTTCAACATGCAAGTAGCCAAAGCAGCGCGTGAAGTGGGAATTCCGGTGCTTTATTTCATCACGCCGCAGGTATGGGCATCTCGTGCAGGACGTTTGCCGAAACTCGCGCGCGTGATCACAAAGGCCGCGTGTATTCTCCCGTTCGAAGAAGCGCTGCTCCGGCAACACGGAATTGACGCAACGTTTGTCGGACACCCGCTTCTTGATCGTGCAGCACATCTGCCGACGGAGCGAGAGGCGCGCGCACAACTTGGACTGCCAGTGGATGGAGAATTGCTTGCCGTTTTTCCGGGAAGCCGGAAGTCGGAATTGGGTTTCCATCTGGATGCGTTTGTCGAAACCGCGCGAGAACTGCAACGTCGGAGACCTGGCCTCCACGTCGTGGTTGCGACGGCGCCATCGCTGGTGATTGATACGGCGCGATGCCCGTTTCCGCAGGTGTCGGGTGCATCGTTCACGGTGCTTCGCGCGGCGACGGCCGGGCTCCTCAAGAGCGGCACTACAACGCTTGAAGCCGCAGTTGTTGGATTGCCGCACGTCATTGCGTATCGCACCAGTCCGTTGAGTTACGCCATCGCCAAACGGGTCGTGACCATTCCGCGGATTGGGTTGGTGAACGTGGTTGCGGGACGCGAAGTCTCACGCGAGTTCGTGCAACACGCACTCGTGCCAGGCGACATGGCGGACGCGCTCGAGCCGCTGCTCACGGAAGGAAGTGCTGCGCGAAACGTCGCAATTGCAGACCTTGCAAGTGTTCGCGCACAGTTAGGTACATCGGGTGCGGCAGGACGCGTTGCCGCAATTGCAATGGACATGATGCAATGAGTGACGCACCGATTTCGTCTTCCAACGCAACTGGCACTTCGAGTTCAGTATCTTCGGCGCCGAACACCCCGCCCAAACTCGACTGGAAAACGCGGAGCGCGATTGCCGTTGGCGGATTCATCATTCGAATGCTTGCGCGCACATGGCGTATTCGCGCCGTCGGACGGGAACGCTTTGACCGCGAGCGGAAGCCTGGTGTTGCTGCAATCTTCACGTTCTGGCATGGTCAGATGCTCCCCCTCGTCGCCGAACACCACCGGCCGACAACGGTGTTGATCAGCGATCATCGCGACGGTGAGATCATCACACAGATTGTGAGCAGCTTCGGATGTCGCGCGGTTCGTGGCTCTTCATCCAAGGGTGCGGCGCGTGCGCTGTTGCAACTGTCGCGTACATTGACGGACGGCAACGACATTGCCATCACGCCAGATGGCCCGCGCGGTCCGCGTCACTCGTTTGCACCGGGCGCACTCGTACTGTCGCAGCGGACGCAGTCGCCGATTGTATTGCTGGCAAGTCACGCAAGTCGCATGTGGAAACTCAAGACGTGGGACGGATTCGAGATTCCAAAACCGTTTGCGCGAGTGACGGTCGCGTATGGTGAACCGTTCGTCGTCGGCGGCGCTGACGTGCGGGAAGCCGCGCTTGACACCGATGCCGTGACTGCAAAGCTCAACGCCTTGCAGGAGCACGTTGTCCGCGAAGCGCAGGCTGGTTCCCGCCCGAGCGGACGTGTGAAGTGATAAACGCTGGTCGATTGGTGCACACGTGAGCGGCGCCGCGCTTGCAGAATGGGTTTGGGAATCGACAAGCGCCGGTGCGCGTTTCTCGCGCGCGTTGCTGGCACCTGCCAGCGCGCTCTTTGCCGCGGCGGTGAACGTTCGAAACCAACACTTCGATTCGGCGCACGCAGCAACATCAAAACGCGGTGCACTGCGCACTCGTCCGACGGTCTTGCCGGCGCTCTCAGTTGGAAACCTGACTGTTGGCGGAACTGGAAAGACGCCAGTTGCAGCCTGGTGCGCGCAACAAATCCGAAAACGCGGTGGACGCCCGGCGATCATTCTGCGCGGCTATGGCGATGATGAATGGAAAGTGCACACACTGCTCAATCCCGGTGTGCCGGTCATCGTCTCGCCGGATCGCCTGATGGGGATCACACGCGCCGGTACAATGGGAGCGAATTGCGCCGTCATGGACGATGCCTTTCAGCATCGACAGGCCGCGCGCCTTTCCGACATTGTGTTGGTTGCAGCCGATCGCTGGACTGGATCGGTGCGCATGCTGCCTGCGGGCCCCTATCGTGAACCGCTCAACGCGCTCCGCCGCGCGACTGCTGTGGTCATCACGGTCAAGGCCGCGAATACTGATCGTGTTCATGATCTTGAAGCAGCAATTGCACGCGCCGCACCCGGCGTGCCGGTGGCACTCGTCAAGCTGGTTCTTGGCCCCCTTCATCTGGCGACTACGCTGCCCGCATTCGACCGTGAAAAAGTCTCAGCCGAAGGGCGGAAGGTTGATCAATCGGGGCTTCTTGACCGATCGGTGGAGTGGCTCAGCGGACGGCGATTGTTGCTGGTATCGGCCATTGGCGACCCGCAGGCCTTTGCAGGGCAAATCGAGCAGGTCGGGGCACACATAACCGTTCGCCGTTTTCGTGATCACCATGATTTTTCGGCAAGTGACGCCGAATCATTGGCACGAGACGCGGAGCAGATGGATGGGGTAATTTGTACCCTGAAGGATGCAGTGAAACTCGGGGCGCTCTGGCCTCGCGTGGCGCCGCCCCTCTGGTATGTTTCTCAGCAAGTTGTGGTTGAACGCGGCGCTCAAGCGCTGGACCGCGCACTTGCGCGGGTGCTGGTTGGCCCAGGTGCGCTCCGGGTAACGGAACGTCGCTGAAAGTCTTCCGAAAGGTGCGCGTTTGCCACGGCTCCCACCGCCGGCTGAAACCGGCCCATTCCCGCCGCCATGGCTATAGATCTCCTAAATACGCACAGTATCGTTCAGCCGGACAAAGACCGGTTCCTCAACGAGGACAATCCGTTCGAAGGCATGATGTCGCGCTTCGACCGCGCCGCCGAGTTGCTCGATCTCGAACCCGGCATTTACAAGATTCTTCGCAATCCTGAAAAACAATTGATCGTGTCGGTCCCTGTCCTCATGGACAGCGGGGACGTCGAGGTGTACACCGGTTATCGCGTTTTGTACAACACGTCGCGCGGACCTGCCAAGGGTGGCATTCGCTTTGACATGAAGGTCACGCTGGACGAAGTGAAAGCACTCGCTGCGTGGATGACCTGGAAGTGCGCCGTCGTAAATTTGCCGTTTGGTGGCGCGAAGGGCGGCGTGATTTGCGATCCGCTTCGCATGAGTGTTGGCGAACTCGAACGTGTGACGCGCCGTTACACGAAAGGCATCATCTCGTTGCTTGGACCGGACACCGACGTACCGGCGCCCGATGTCAACACGAACGAGCGTGTCATGGCGTGGGTGATGGACACGTATTCCATGCACGTTGGGCGTACGGAAAACGCAGTCGTGACGGGCAAGCCCGTTGAAATGGGCGGTTCATTGGGACGCCGCGAAGCAACCGGCCGCGGTTGCATGCTCGTGACGAAGGAAGCACTCGCGCACCTCGGCATCCCGATCAAGAACGCAACGGTTGCAGTGCAGGGCTTTGGCAACGTGGGGTCCATCACTGCCAAGCTCCTCGCCGCAGAAGGATGCAAGATTGTCGCGATTGGTGACCGCGGCGGTGCATTTCACAATGCCAAGGGTATTGATGTCGCGAAGGCCATCACGTACGTGCAGAAGAACAAGACGCTGGAAGGCTTCAAGGAAGGAACCGAGATCACTGCTGACGAATTGTTGACTCTCGAAGTTGATATTCTTGTGCCGGCAGCACTCGAGAACGTGATCACGACGAAAAACGCACCGAACATTCGCGCCAAGCTTATCTGCGAAGGTGCAAACGGCCCGACGACCGCGGCGGCAGATCCCATTCTCGATGAGAAGGGCATTTTTGTCATTCCGGACATTCTGGCCAATGCGGGCGGCGTGACCGTGTCGTACTTCGAGTGGGTGCAGGATCGCATGGGGTATTTCTGGTCTGAAGCCGAAGTGAATTCGCGATTGACCGACATCATGACGCGGAGCTTCCAGGAAGTGCTCTCGTTGTCCAAGCAGCACCGTGTGAACATGCGGACGGCAGCGTACATGTTGTCCATCAATCGCGTTGCCACCGTGCATCGCCTTCGCGGCATTTACGCGTAAGACGCGGCGTCGGACCGTTCGTGCGCGTTTCGGTGTTGTCGGTCGGAAAGGTGCGGCCTCCGCTGGCCGATGTTATTCATGACTACGAAACGCGCGCGGCGCGATATTTTACGTTGGACGTAATCGAGGTGAGGGAAGAGTCGGCGCGCGCGCTTTCCGCAACGGAAGTCAAGGAGCGGGAAGCCGTGCGTCTCTTGGACCGGGTGCCTGGCGACGCGCAACTCGTCGCGTGTGACCCGGGTGGAGAGGTGTTCACCTCTGAACTCTTTGCGTCGTGGCTGGCTACGTTGCGTGACCGTGCGCAGAACGCGGCGTTTGTCATCGGCGGTGCTTATGGGTTGGGTGATGCACTCAGATCGCGAGCAAACAAGAAACTTTCGCTCGCGCCCTGGACATTGCCGCATGAACTCGCGCGGCTTGTGCTGATGGAGCAGTTGTATCGGGCAGGATCAATCAATCGCGGAGAACCGTACCACAAGTGAGCCAGCGGCGATGTCCGAAGTAGCTGCAGTCTTTCCAGCACATTGGGATCCTAAGCTTAGAATTCCACGTGGACAAGTTGTCGCG
>JADMIO011285606.1_pt1 | contig 49201 bp, 46 predicted proteins | sample 8958161 | NCBI WGS metagenome assembly JADMIO01 (sample SAMN16585339, study PRJNA669376) | soil metagenome | isolation source: Crop rotation soil | place: USA: Cullars Rotation, Alabama | collected 2011
CGCGACAACTTGTCCACGTGGAATTCTAAGCTTAGGATCCCAATGTGCTGGAAAGTGGAGGCCGCTCAAAAAGCCTTCGACGACGACGCGGGCCCGCAGCTCCAGGCTCTTGATCCGCATCAGGGCGGCGGGGTCGATGAGGGAAGCTGATCGAGACTCGCGCGCGGCAGGGGAAGGCATTTGCGCCGTTCCGCGAGTTGACATGCGAGCATCCATAGCCAGTCATGGAATGCCACGGATGGCGTTCCCTACAAGGGTTAGTGAACGGTCTCCAGCAGGCGGTCGATCACGTGCTCGACGGTGATGCCTTCGGCTTCGGCCCGGTAGCCGATGAGAATGCGGTGGCGAAACGTGGCATGCACGAGCGCGCGAATGTCCTCAATCGTGGCATGGTTGCGACCAGCCAATAGGGCCCGCGCTTTGGCGCCAAGGACCACATATTGCCCAGCCCGCGTGCCCGCGCCCCAGCTCACCCAGTCGTTGATGAACTGCGGCGAGCCTGGCTGCCCGGGCCGACTCGCTGCGGCGAGGCGGACGGCATAGCGAATTACGTCTTCGGCAATGGGCACGCGCTGCACGACCTCATGAAAGCGCCGCACGTCATCCCCGGTGAAGATCGGCTCAATGGCTGCGGGCTTGCGGGAAGTCGTTTGCTTCACGACGGCCACTTCGTCATCTTCGGGCAAATAGTCGATCAAGACATTGAGCATGAACCGGTCGAGCTGAGCTTCCGGCAGTGGATACGTGCCTTCCATTTCGATGGGGTTCTGCGTCGCCAGCACGAAAAATGGCTCATCGAGCGGATAGCGGGTGCCGTTCGCCGTGACCTGGTGCTCCTGCATCGCTTCCAGGAGGGCAGCCTGCGTTTTGGGAGGCGTGCGGTTGATTTCGTCGGCCAGAATCACGTTGCCAAAAATTGGCCCTTTGACGAATTGCATCCGGCGGTGGCCGCCCTCGGCTTGTTCGAGAATTTCGGTGCCCGTGATATCCGCCGGCATGAGGTCAGGCGTGAACTGGATGCGCTGAAACTTCAGATGAAAGATCTGCGCGATCGAGCGGACCAGCAGCGTCTTGGCCAGGCCAGGCGCGCCGGTAATCAGGCAATGGCCACCCGCGAACAGGCAGACGAGCAATTGCTCGACGACATCGGCCTGACCGACGATCACTTTCGACAGCTCTTCATCGATTCGCTGCCGACTGCCGCGAATTTGCTCGACGACTTGCTGCTCTAATTCATAAGGATCAAGTTCGACGGACACAGATATGGGTTTCCTTGATTGGAGTTTTACTGAAGGTCAAATGACCAAATGACAAGCAGCAAGGACCAAACAAATCTGAATGTCCAAATTCAAATGTCGTAACTTTCAATTGATCGCGTTTGAGCATTCGAATTTGTTTGAAATTTGTTGCTTGTTATTTATTTGGTGCTTCCGCTAGTGTGTCATCGCATACGTGACGATGTTGATTCCCAGCGGGTAAGACCATTTCTCCGCCATCTCTTTGAAGTAGCCGGGGTCTTCGCCTTCGCGTTCCCAGCCGTCGCCGAGGTCGGTGTTGTGGCAGATGATGCTCATCATTCGCCCCTTGTCGTCGAAGATGGCGCGATAATGCGGCTCCTGGGCGTCCCAACGCTCCGTGGTATGCCCGCTCATCCAGACATGGATGCTGGGGACCTGAGGCTTCTTCTTCAGGTCATAAACGCAGTGGAAGATTTCATGCTCCAGGGGCAGCTCGATGGGCTCCCGGTCGGGGAAGACGCGCTTGATGTTCTCGTAGAAATTAGCCCATTCGGCTTCGCCCCAGAAGTCATCGACCATCAAGAAGCCGCCACTCAGCAGGTACTTCCGCAGGGCGAGAACCTCGGCTTCTTCGAGATACATGCGGCCCGGTTCGATCAGGTAGATGAACGGATAGTCGAACAGTGCGTCGTCGGTGAGGTCGAGAATTTTTCCGTTGGGATCGACTTCGAGCGAGGTCAATTGATGGAGGCGGAAGGAGAAATTCAGGTCGCTATCGGGATAGTCCGTGCTCCAGCGGCCGCCGCCCCAGCCGCCATAACCTCCGTGCGACGAATAGCGAATGCGGACGAACGTGAATATGTCGTGCTTGAATCGCTCGTCATTCTTCCATTCGGGAACACCATTGCGATCGACCTGCCCCGGCTCAAATTCACGTCCGCGGTAACGGCCCCGCTGGGCCACGGCCAGCGCGGCGAGCAGCAGCACAGCCACCAGTGACACGACGTAGAGCAAGCGGCGTTTCGTCATGATCATTCGCACGGCAAGAATACGGACACTGGATAATGGCGGGCTAGTTCTGGGGGACTTCGGTGGAAGGTTTGGGAGTGGTCGTCTCGGTCTTCGTTCCATTTTGCTCCAACAGGCGGACGATTTCGAGCAGTCTTTGGTGCGCGGCACGGAAGCGAGGCGTTTCTTCGAGCGCGAAGAGCGCGTGGCGCTTCGCCGCGGATAAGTCGCCTTTCCGCTGCAAAGCGCTCGCCAGCTTCAGGTGCAGATCAGCCGGATCGAGCGGATTGAGCAGGAGCATCGCGCGATAGCTTTCGATCGCGAGCGCATCGTCGCCGAGCTGCTCGGCGGCTGCGGCGGCAAGGCGGTGCGGGCCCAGGTGCAGCGGGTTTACCGCGAGCCAGCGAGTGGCCATGTCGTGCGTTGCTTTCGCATCGTTGGATAATGCGGCGAGCTCGGCGAGGCGACTGAAGAGTTCGATATCATCATCGACCATTGCCGCCAGCTTATCTAAGGCTGCCTGTTCTTCTTTAGTATTCGACTGCTCGCGGTGCACCTGGGCCAATAGCAGGTACGGATTGTCCGTCCCTTCGTCGGCCGGGAAGAGAGAAATCATTTTGGCGAGCGTTTCTTTGGCGGCATCCCACTTTTGCTCGGCGATGAGCTGCTTCGCCAGTCGGGTGAGGCTCGGATAATTATTCGGATGCTCCTTCACCCAGGCGGCGATCACGTCGCTCGTCGCACGGCGCGGAAGCTCGGGAGTTGCCCAATCGGCCTGCGGCGCCATGGCTTCGGCGTGCTTCCGCGCATACGCAGTAAAATCGGCATCGAGCGAATCGAGCGACCCCGTGTAGCGGGCCAGCGAGTCGTTGATCGACATCCCAGCACCGAGGTCGGTAAGAATACGCTTCAGCGTGGCCAGGCCATGCTTCTCGACGAGGAATTCGACGACAAGCGACGACTCGAAATAGGCGAACTGCAAGTGCAGCGGTGTTTTCGGATTCAAAAACGCGCCGCTGAGTTTGCTGATGGGCGTGAGCGCGTCGCCGAGCATCATTTCACGGTAGCGCGGCGTGATCGTCTGGCCCCAAGTCGGATTCGCCTGCCGCTCTTCATAGACCGAAATGCCCTCGCTCAGCCAGCGCGGCATTTTGTTGTTCGTCTTATTGAGCGTGACCACGTGGCAGAACTCGTGCCACAGCGTGGCTTCCCAGCAGGTCGGGTTAGCGCCTTGGGAGGCAGGGCTATTCGCCGTAATCACCGTGCCAAAGCAGACGCCCAAAAATCCTGCTCCGCCGGGCAGGCCAAAGGTGCGGATCGCGAAATCCTGCTGCTTGGGAAACAGTTCCACGACGATCGGCTGCTTGATCTCCACTTCGTACTTGGCATAGAGGGTCTTTCGCGCTCGCTTCAGCAAATCGAGCACCCGGTGACCGTAGATTTCGGCTTCGCGGGCGTCCATCCGCACGAAGAGGCCATCGTCTTCCAGCGTGCGGAACTTGGCGATACTTTCCTGGAGCGTCACCAGGTTGTGGGCGACGACGTTATAGCCGTCCGCCGACAGCGCCTCATCGGCGAGTCGCCAGCCTTCCTCTTCTTTGCCCAGGCGCAAGAGGTCCTGCGCGAGTTGCATTTTCGCCGGCAGATATTTGCCGTCGAAGGCCAGCGCTTGGCGCTGATATTTCTCGCCTTCGGCGAAGCGATATTTCTGCGAGAGCTTTTTGCCGATCAGAAAGTCGACTTCCGGATTCGTCGGCCAGTATTTGAGCGCTGCCGAGCGATGGAATTTTTCGCTGTCCGCCTGATTTCGCAAATGGGCGATGACCGCGCGGTAGGCCAGCGCTTTGGGGTGCCGCGGATTGATCTTGGCGACTGTGGCCAGCGTTTGCTCGGCTTCGTCATACTGCTCGGCGTCGATCTGATCTTCCGCGACGATCAGCAGGCTCGGAATGTGATTCGGATTTTTCTCGAGGGCGACTTTGAGCGCCGCTTCCGACTTTTCGGCGTCGCTGGAGGCAAAAGCCCGAGCCAAGCCCAGGTGCGCCTCGGCATCCGAAGGATCGACCTTGGCGGCCTGAAGAAATGCTTCCGCGGCGAGAGCATAGTCGTTTTTTTCCAAAGCCAGGTCGCCGCTGGCCAGGAACGTTTCGGCAAAATTGGGTTGGCGCTTTTTGATGACGTTGTAAATGCTGTCGAGCACCTTCTTGGGATCCATGCCCTGGCTCAAGAAGAACTTGGCAACCACGAGCTGATTGACGGCATCGCCATAGCGCCAGGGGGCCTGCTGCAGCATTTGCCCCATTTCGGCCGTCAACTTTTCGACTCGGTCCGCGTGGGCATTGAAGCGGCAGACATCGCGGCCCTGCCAGCGAAGTTGAATGCTATAAGGAAAGCGGGGTAAGGCCGCGTCGAACGTCTTCAGGGCTTCCTCGTACTGCCCCTGCTCCATTTCCGCCCGGATTTTCAGCAGGCGATAGTTCTCGCTAAAGTCATTTTCGCTGATGCCCTGAGCCGCGGCCTTCGCACACTCGGCATATTTGCCCGCGCGAAAGAGCTGCATCACCTCGGCGAGATCCGCCGGATTAGCAAAGCCTGGGAGGCAGGACAAAAAGGCGGCGAGAAACAAGAACTGTCGCGCGAAGGCAGCAAGCCCACGAGAATAAAATCGCGACACGCTCTGTCGATCCATCAGCACAAACCCTTCAGGGCGGACCGATCCTTCACACGTCGCCCCCTCGCTATTGACCAATTACCGTTGGTCGTTCCGACGCGTTACTTGCCGCATTCTACGTTGCCGCCGCGCCAGTTCCAACCATGTTTGGGAAAAAGTCAGTGGTCAGTAGTCAGTAGCCAGTCGGGAGGCAAATTCTACTGACGACTGCCTACTGACAACTTCCTACTTTGCGGACTATTCTGCAACGATGAATGAAGCACCGCACAAATTGCGCCTGGGTACGCGCGCCAGTCCGCTCGCGCGTTGGCAGGCGGAGTGGGTGGCGGCGCGACTGACGGAACTCGGCGCGGCGGTCGAGCTGGCGCCGATCACGACGCAGGGCGATGTGAAGAGCGGTCCGCTGGGTCAGATTGGCGGCCAAGGACTGTTCACCAAAGAATTGCAACGCGCGCTGCTCGACAAGCAAATCGATGTGGCCGTCCATAGCCTCAAGGACTTGCCGACGACGGAAGTGGAAGGACTCGCCATCGTCGCTGTGCCCGAGCGCGAAAGCGTGCGCGACGTGCTCGTGTCCAACCAAGCGACGTCGATTGATGAACTTCCGCGAGTGGCACGCGTCGGCACAGGCAGCCTGCGCCGCAAGTCGCAGCTTCTCCATCTGCGGCCCGATCTGGTCATCGAAGATATTCGCGGCAACGTCGAGACGCGCCTCCGCAAGCTGGATGAAGGCCAGTATGACGCGCTCGTCCTGGCCGAGGCTGGGCTCAAGCGCCTCGGATTTTTGGACCGTATTGCCAGCATCATTCCGCCTTCACAAATGCTGTCTGCCGTCGGGCAGGGAGCGCTCGGAATAGAGATGCGCCAGGATGATGCGGATGCGCGCTCGCTGGTCGCCAAATTAGACCACGACGAGTCCCATCAAGCCGTCATCACCGAGCGGAGCCTCCTCGGGGCCCTTCGCGCTGGTTGCCTGGCGCCCGTCGGCGCATGGGCTCGCTCCGAAAACAGCCGGCTCGTGCTCGATGCCGTTGTCCTCAGCCCGGACGGCACGCAAAAAATCGTCGCTAGCGGTGCTGGCGAATTTCGATTGGCAGCCGAAATAGGCCAAAAGGTCGCGGATGAGCTGCTTGCAAAAGGCGCAGCGGCCCTGATTAACGCCGCGCATCGGACCTAGAGCCAAGTGCAAGGAAGAACCGCGGATTTCGCGGATAACGCGGATTTTTGTTTTTTATCAGAGTTGATCCGTGGCTCATTTTCTTGTGCTTTCAGCGAACCTTGCCGACTGCATCGGCAGGTGTTGCCGATGGCAAGTTTTCCGCTCCGAAAGCATCGATTCTGCGAGCTTGCCTGCGAGAACTGCTAAGTCCCCTGCCGGTCGTGGTTTAGCGGTGACCGCTCGGAATAGCGCTGATTTCTATTGCCGCCCGGCACACGCATTGCAAATAGGCGGCGAGCCGTGGGGGGCAGGAGCCACGGAAGGCAGCGATGTACTACGGGTTATACATGTCCGCCGCTGGCGCGCACGCGCAGAGCCAGAAGGTGGAAGTGCTCAGCAACAATCTGGCCAACGGCAACACCGTCGGCTTCAAGCGGGAGCTGGCGCTCTTGGAGGCTCGCGAAAGCGAGGCCATTGAGCGCGGGCTGGCTGCTCGCGGCGCGCACGGCGTGGAAGATGTCGGCGGCGGCGTGCGCCAGAACGCGACCGCGACCGATTTCTCGCTCGGCACGCTGCAATCAACGCAGATCCCCACCGACATGGCGATTGAGACGCCGAACGCTTTTTTTCAAGTCCGGCATGGCGACCAGAAGCTGCTCACGCGGGCCGGCAATTTTCATCTGTCGAACGAAGGCCTCCTTGTAACGGCTAATGGCGCCTCCGTTCTCTCGACCGACGGCGACCCGATCCAGCTCGATGGCACGTTGCCCTGGCGTTTGCTGCCCGGCGGCATTGTCGAGCAAGCCGGCCAGGGCACGGAACTGGCCCTCGTGCGCCCGAAGAACCTGAGCACGTTGCAAAAGGTCGGTGAAAACCATTTTCAAGCCAAAGACAGCAGCCTGGAAATTGCTCCTCCGGAAGATCGCCGCATTCGCAGCGGCTATCTGGAGCTTTCTGGCGTCAATCCGGTCGAAGAGATGGTCGATCTGATTGCCGCGTCGCGGGCTTACGAAGCCAACGTTCGCATTATTCAGCAGCACGACACGGCCACCTCCGAATTGATCAGTCGGATGCTTCGCGTTTAGTCAACCACTCAATACTCACCACTCACTTACTCACTCTCATGAGCGTCCAATCTCTCTACACCGCAGCGACCGGCATGGAGTCGCTGCAATCGAAACTCAATGTCATCGCCAATAACCTGGCGAACGTGAACACGACCGGTTTTAAGTCGGACCGGGCGAATTTTGAAGACCTCTTCTACCGGCACGAGCCGTTTCCAGGCGCTCAGGATCCGGGCAACAACTTCACGCCGACGGGCACACAAACGGGCCTGGGCGTGAGGATGCAGAGCACGCAAACCGCCTTCACGCAAGGCGCCTTTCAGGAAACGGGCGGACCGACGGACCTGGCCATCGAAGGCAAGGGTTTTTTGCAGGTGCTTGATCCGGTGACGAGCCAAAACCTTTATACGCGTGCGGGAAATCTCTCGATCAATGCCCAGAATCAGCTCGTCGTGGGTTCGGCGCAAACCGGACGCGTCGTGACGCCGGCGATTCAGTTCCCTACCGACACCATTGGCATTTCGATTTCGTCCGACGGCCGAGTGCTCGTGCAGCAGCCGGGAAATCCGCAGATGCAGCAGGTGGGCCAGCTACAGATGGCCTCGTTCTCTAACCCCGAGGGCCTCCTGAAGATCGGTGAAAACCTGTATGCGGAAACAGCCGCGTCGGGTTCTGCCAATCAAGGCACACCGGGCCAGCAGGGCCTCGGCGTTTTGCGCCAGGGCTTTTTGGAGCTGTCGAACGTCGAGCCCGTGCGCGAATTGATCGATTTGATCACGACGCAGCGGTCGTTCGAAATGAATTCCCAAGTCATCGAAGCCGGCAACAACATTTTGCAGACGATCACGAATTTGGCGCGGCGGTAGTACGCCAGGGGTCAGGAGCCAAGGGTCAGGAGCCAGGAGTCAGGAGCCAGGAGTCAGATGATGCGAGCAATAGTTTTTCTGGCGGTATTAGGACTTGCCCTGCCGGCGATGGGCGCGGAGGTGCGCCTGCGGTCGTCGGTGGCTTGTCCCTATGCAGTCGTGCGACTCGCGGACGTTGCAGAAATTCGCGCCGACGACGAAGCAACCGCAGAAGCTTTAGGCGCTATCCCGCTCTGCCCCGCGCCGGCCAGCCAGGCGGAAAAAAAACTGTCGCAGCACCAGGTGCGGAGCTTGCTCGCCCTGAGCGGCGTCGAGTCAAAACAAGTGACGGTGACTGGCAGCGACGAAGTCGTTCTGCTCCCGGATGCCGCGGGCAGTTCCACCTCGCGTCCTGTAACCGCCGCCGGCGCAGTCCGCCAAGCGTTGTATTCGCTTGAAAGTCCACCCGCGCGAAGCGCTACCAAGATCCCCGACGCTAACTTCCCAGCCACTGATACCACTACCAAAACCAACGCCTCAGCAACTCGCCTGGTCGAGCGCGGGGCAATCGTCACGGTTCATTCACAGCGTCCCGGCGTGCGCATCACCGCGACGGGCAAGGCGCTGGCGGCAGGCAGCGCCGGCGAAACGATTCCTATCGAAATGACTGATTCCCGCGACAAGCTGTTCTGCCGAATCCAGAGCGCCCAGCACGTCGAAGTTGCGACGCAGGAACCCAAGCCCGTCGCTCAGGCCGCCGTTAATCCTTAAAAACTGCACATCGTTCAGTGTTCAAGCATGCCCCCTGAAATGAATTCAAATCGTCGCCGTCAATTAGCTTGCCGACTGCTGCGTGACAGCGCCCTCTGTGGCGGTCTGTCGCTCGGCATTGCTGGGATCGTGCCGGGGCAAGAGGTCCCCAATTCGAGCCTCTACGGCCCGCGCCAGCTTCCCGCGCCTGCCGCCCAAGCGCCCGTCGGCCCCGGACCCACGAAAATGGCCAATAGCTTCACGGCTGCGCCACCGCCGCCGACAAGCTGGTATGAGGTTCCGCTGCCGCCGGTGAAGCAGGTCCGCGTCAACGACATCGTGACAATCCGCGTTGATACTGGCTCCCGGCTTTCGACGCAGGCCCAGTCCCAGCGCCGCCGCACCGGGCAATACGATGCCCGCTTGAACGATTGGGTTGTCCTGGAAGGCCTCCGGGCCATCAAACCGGCTCCGCAAACGGATGGCGATCAGCGGATTCAAGGCAACCTCAACCAGTTGGACCGCGCTACCGGCCAGCTCGATACGACCGAATCGCTCAAGTTCGATATCGCCGCCACCATCGCCGAAGTGCTCCCCAACGGCAACATCGTGCTCGAAGCCCACAGCACCGTCAGCAATAACGACGAGAAGTGGATCCATTCGCTCTCGGGCGTCTGTCGCCGCGAAGACATCGGCCCCGGCAACATCGTGCTCAGCAAAGACATCGCCAACCTCCAAGTCTCCAAAAAAGAACTGGGTCAGATTCGCGACACGTACAAACGCGGCTGGTTGGTCCGGTGGTGGGATCAGTTCGGACCGTTTTAGGAGTCAGCAGTCAGCGAAATCCTAAGAGCTAAAGTCTAAAAACTAAAACCTTTTGTGTTATGCGTAACTTTTTGAATGCATTTTGGATCGCTATGGCGTGTGCCACACTGGCGCCCGTCACCGCCTTCGCCGACCACCAGATCGGCGATATCTGCCGCATCAAGGGGCAGGAAGAAAACACGCTGCACGGCATCGGTCTGGTCGTGGGCCTGAAGAGCACGGGCGACACCGACAACAAGATGACGCTGCGGGCCCTCGCCCGCTACATGGAAATCCTCAATCACCGCGTCGGCACCAGCCAAGGCGGCCAGCCGCAGCTAGAGGAGCTGAAGAGCGCGAAAAACGTGGCGCTCGTCTGGGTGCGGGCCACTGTTCCGGCCGGCGGCGCTCAGCAGGGCGACAGCCTGGATTGCACGATTAGCGCGATCAGCGCCAAAAGCCTGGATGGCGGCGAACTGATGCTGACTGAGCTCTATGGTCCCTCACCCAGCGACGAGACGGTCTATGCCCTCGCCCGCGGCCAGGTTTCCATCGACGATTTGGCCCGCCCGCAGACTGGGCGCATTCCCCTCGGCTGTCAACTCGAAAAGAAAATCGAAAACCAGTTCGTCAGCAAAGACGGCAAGCTGCTGCTGGTCATGCACAAAGACCACGCCTCCTTCCAGACGACCGCCAACCTGGAAATGGCCATCAATCGCGAGCAGGATTTTTCACTTGGCCGCTCGGGCCAAGGGGTGGCCAAGGCGATCGATCAGGTCCGCATCGAAGTGACCATTCCCCCGAGCTATGCCGATAACCCGCCGCTTTTCGCTTCGCGCCTTCTCCAGACCAAATTCGACCCGCCTTCGGTCGATACGAGGGTCATTATCAACGAACGCAAGCAGGTCATCGTCATTGGGGCGGAAGTCGAAATCGGCCCGGTGGCTGTCATGCACAAGAATCGCCTGATCCAAGTCGGTAACGAGCAGCTCAATCAGGCTGTTGGCTTTGATGCGCGGGCCGATTCGAGCAAGACGCGCCTCGCTTCGCTGGTCGATGCCCTGAACGACCTGAAAGTGCCTACCGCGGACGTGATCGACATCATCAAGATGCTCAAACACAAGCGGGCCCTTTTCGGCGAAGTCATTTACGAGTAGGAGTCAAAAAATGATCCATCCAGTGTCCAATCGTTCTGCCCTGCCAAGCGCCGGGGGCCTTCCTCCTGCTCTTTCCCTGAACTCTGAACCTCAAACCCTGAACCCTTCCTCCGGCAAAAACACCCCCGAGCTGCATAAGGCTTTCACCGATTTTGTCGGCCAAACCTTTTTCGGCGAAATGCTCAAACAAATGCGCTCCACGGTCCACAAATCGGAATGGATGCACGGCGGCATGGGCGAGGACGTTTTTCAAACCCAGCTCGATCAGGTCCTCGTCGAACGCATCAGCGACGCCAGCGCCACGAACTTTACTGAACCGATGTTCGACCTCCTGATGGCCCGCCGCTCCTGATCACTATCCCTGACTCCTGACTCCTGACTCCTGACTCCTGACTCCTGACTCCTGACTCCTAACTCCTAACTCCTAACTCCTAACTCCTAACTCCTAACTCCTAACTCCTGACTCTTGGCGCCTGATTCCCATGCCTGACACCGCCACGTTGCCTGCCGATCTCGAAACGCAAATCGCCGCGCTTCTGGACGAGCTTTCCAGCGTCCAACTGGAATTGCTCGACCTCTTGGCCATGAAGCGCGACGCGCTCGCGACGGCCGATGTCGCCAAAATGACTTCGCTGCAGCCGCGTGAGGTGCAGCTTCTGGCACGTCTGGCCGAATGCCAGCGCCGCCGCACGGATCTGCTCGCCGAAGCCCGCCGCAATAATCTCACCGAAGACAGCGTTGCCAAGCTGGCGGCTAGAACCGGCAGTGGCAAGCGCGGCGCTTTGGGTCAGCGAGTGAAAGAAGCGACCGCGAAAATGCGTCTTCTCTCGCACGAAAGCCTGGCCAACTGGGTGCTAGCACAGCGTTCTTTGCTGCACGTTTCTCAGCTCCTGGAGATTGTCGCTACCGGCGGGCGGATGCAGCCGACATATGGAGATAGAGAGTCGGTGCACACCTGCGGTTCGCTCGTGAATCAGCAGGCCTAACGTGGGATAGGCGGGGGACGCCTGTCTGAGTGCTACCAGCGAAGGCGCCTGGGGATAATGGCGGCCTCGCAGCGGCCCATCGACTCGGCCTCATCTCCCGCGCGGCCGTCATGAGTTTGCTGGGCACGATTCAGCTCGCCACCAACGCGCTAAGCGCTGCGTCGTTGGGTCTCCAGGTCACGGGCGACAACCTCGCCAACGCGAACACGCCCGATTACGTTCGCACGCGCCTCGTTCAGTCGCCGCAAGCGCCGCTGCAGCAGGGCACACTGCTGCTCGGTCTGGGTGTCAAGGTCGATGGTGTCGTCCAGGTCATCGACCGGTTTCTGGAAGAGCGCCTGCATGCCGCTTCGAGCGACCTCGCCGGCGCGGAAGCTCAGGGCAGCGCCTACGCCCAGCTTGAGTCGGCCGTCAACGAGCTCGGCGATAACGACCTGAGCACCGCACTGACGTCATTTTTTGGCAGCGTTCACGATGTGCTCAACCAGCCCGAGAGCACTTCGATCCGCAACATTGCCGTGCAGCGCGGCGGCGCGTTGGCCGATTCGGTTCGCCGCCTGGATCAACAGGTGCGGCAAATCCATCAAAATGTCGATCAACAGGTCCGCTCACTGGCCACGGACATCAACGGCCTGCTCTCCGACATCGCCCATCTCAACGAGCAGATCGTCGCGGCGGAAGGAGGCAACGTGTCCGCCAGTGACGCGGCCGCCTTGCGCGACCGCCGCAGCGCTGACCTGTCGAAGCTGGCCGAGATCACCGACATCCGCGCGATCGAGCAGCCCTCGGGTGACGTCAGCGTCTATAGCAACGGCGATTTTCTCGTGGCCCGCGGCGACCATCGCACGGTCAAAATCCAGACCGACACGGTCAATGGTCTGCAAACTTCGAGTCTGCGCATCGCGGAAATCGATTCGCCGCTCACGGCCGGCGGCGGACGCCTGGGCGGCTTGACAACCGTTCGTGACCAGGCCGTCAAAGGCTTTTTGAATGACCTGGGCGAATTTTCCGGAGCGCTGATCAACGAATTCAACAAGATCTATTCGAGCGGCCAGGGCCTGGCGGGCTACTCGACACTCACGAGCCAGAACGCCGTCACGTCCTCCACGATTCCGCTCGACGAAGCCGGCCTGGCGTTCACACCCACCAACGGCCTGTTTCAGGTCCAAGTCTATAATAAGGCGACTGGCCAGCGGACCACGACCGATATTCGCGTCGATCTGAACGGTCTGGACGCCGATACGACACTCAGCAACCTCGCCTCGCAGCTCGATGCCATCGACGGCATTGGAGCGACGGCCACCACAGACGGAAAACTGAGCCTCACTGCCGATTCGCCAGACCAGAGTTTTGCTTTTGCCGGCGATACCAGCGGCGCGCTCGCGGCTTTGGGCCTGAATACCTTTTTCACGGGCGCTGGCTCCTCCGATATTGGCATCAACTCGGTAGTGCGCGCCGATCCAAAGAGTCTGGCGATTTCCAGCGGCGGCGTCGGCGAGGACACGAATAACGGCGAGCTGCTGGCCAATCTGCTGACCGCGCCGCTCGCCTCTCAGGACAATAACTCGCTGGCCGCGCTCTACGACCACCTCACCACGACCGTTGCCCAGGGCGCGCAGACGGCCAGCGGCACTGCCGACGGACTCCGCAGCTTTCAGCAGACACTGGAAGCCCAGCACCTTTCGATCAGTGGCGTGAATATCGACGAAGAAGCCGTCCGCATGATCGAGTATCAGCGGGCATATCAGGCTTCGGCCCGCGTGATTTCGACCATCAACGACATCCTCGACACCCTGCTGAATCTGTAGCAGGCGATTTTCATGTCCGGCTTTTATCCCGTACCTTCGACGCGCACCAGTGGCCTGCTCGAGCAGATCCGCCTGACGACGCAGCTCAGCGGCCAGCAGCTCGACATCGAGCGCTTGCAGAACCAGATCAGCACCGGGCGGCGCATCACCAGGCCCAGCGATGATGTTCCCGCAGCGCAGCGCGGCCAGAGCTTGCAATTGCTGCTCGAGCTGAAAGCCCAGGCCCAAACGAACGCCAAGGCCAGCCAATCCTATCTGGATGCGACCGATACGGCCCTCTCGAATGTCGCCAAGCTTCTCAGCGATGTGCGCGGGTTCGCGGTCGAGGCTAGCAGTGACACCAGCACTTCGGCCACGCGCCTCACCGCGGCTGACGAAGTGGGCCGTGCCATCACGCAGCTCGTCGCAACCGGCAATCAGACTTTTCGCGGCCGCGCCCTATTCGCCGGCTCGCGCGACACCAGCGCCCCGTTTGTGCAATCCAATAGTGGCGTCGCCTATCTGGGCAACGAGAATTCGCTGAATAGCTTTGTCGATTTGAATCAGGCGCTGTCCACTAGTGCTGCCGGTTCCGAGGTCTTCGGGACCTACTCTCCTGGTGTGCAAGGCGGAGTTGATCTCAATCCGCGCCTGACCGCGGACACGCGCCTGTCCGACCTCGCCGGTGGCCGCGGCTTGCAGCTCGGGAGCCTGGAAATCTCCGATGGTACGACGAAGAAGGTCATCGACCTCAGCGGCGCTGCGACGGTGGGCGACGTTGCGGACATTTTGGAAGATAATCCGCCCGACGGCCGGACCATCACCGTCACAATCGGAGCGTCCGGCCTGTCGGTCGATATCGACGATGCCGGCGGCGGCAACTTGACGATCAAAGACCTTCTGGGCGGCACGACGGCGCGGGACCTGCGGATTCTCAGCCCGCTGAGCACCGGCACGCTGCCGGTCGTGGGTGGCGACCTCAATCCGCGACTTCAGCTGACAACTCCACTCGCCGATTTGCAACTCGCATCGCCGCTCGACAAGGCATCCGGACTGCAGCTCAGCAGTGACGGCCAGACCTATGTCGTCGCTACATCGGGCGCTACCACCGTCGAAGACCTGCTCAACGCCATCAACCAGTCGCCCGCCAATGCGGTCGCTCAGATCGACCCCACCAGCGACCAGATTGTCGTCCGCTCGCGCCAGAGCGGCGTCGATTTCACCATCGGCGAAAACGGCGGCACCACCGCCACCCAGCTCGGCATTCGTTCGTTCACGGCTAATACCGCGCTGGCCGATTTGAACTACGGCGCGGGAGTCCAGTCAGCCACCGGCGCCGATTTCACGATCCATCGCAAAGATGGCACCGATCTCGCCATTGATGTTTCTTCAGCGGCTACGGTCGGCGATGTGCTCAACTTGATCAATAACGAGCCGGCGAATCTCAATCCGGCCACGCGCGTGGTCGCCCGCCTGGCAGCTTTTGGAAACGGCATCGAGCTGTTCGATGGCAACACAGCCGGCACCGACCAGTTGCAAGTCACCGCGCAATTCGGCAGCGACGCCGCCATCGATCTCGGCTTGATTCCGCTGGGCGCGACCAGCGCCACGGCCACGACTTCCGCCTCCGGCGACACGCTCAGTGGTCGCGACGTCAACCCGCAGGAAGTTTCCGGCGTCTTCAATTCGCTGCTCCGGCTCAAAGCGGCTCTCGTCCCGTTCGACCGGGCGAAGCTCGAACGGGCCGTCGCCCTCCTCGACGAAGATTTCGACCGCCTCAATTTTGCCCGCGGCGAAGTCGGTTCGCGTGGCAAGGCGCTGGAAACGATTCAGACCCAGCTCGAAGACGACACGCTGCTGCTCAAATCGAACTTGTCGGATGATCTCGACACGGACTTTCCAGCGGCCATTTCCAATCTCACGGCCCGCCAGGCGGCTCTGCAAGCATCGCTGCAGCTTGCAGCGCAAGTCTTCCAGCTCACGCTCCTCAATTTCCTGTAACGCTGCTAGCCCGCCGCGTGCCGATTTTCCTGATTGTGCGGGCGCTGGCTGGTCGATGACGAATGAGGGCGCTGGCGCGCCCACAATTTGAGACTCGTTTGCTGTCAGGGGCTGCCATGCAAGTCCGCACGTCGCATTTCGGGGTGGTGGAGGTCGAAGTCGAGGACCTGTTGCACTTTCCCAGCGGACTGATTGCCTACGAAGATTGCCAGCACTGGGTTTTGCTCGCCGACGCGGAAAACCCCGCGCTCGCCTGGCTGCAAAGCGTTTCCCGTCCGGAGGTCGCGCTGGCCGTTGTCAGCCCGCGGCGGTTTTCGCCCAGCTATGCTGTGCACCTTACGCGGGGCCAGCTCGCGCCACTCGAATTCTCGCAATTCGATCAGGCTTATATCCTCACCGTCGTTTCGGCCAGCGACGGCGACCTGACCCTGAACTTGAAAGCGCCGTTGATCATCAATCTCGACCGACGCCTGGGACGCCAGGTCATTACCACCAGCGACGATCCTGTCGCGTTGCCTCTGACGCACCCCTCACCACTGGTCCTGCGCAAGAGCGCATAATCGTTGCTTGAAGAGCACCGACTGGGTTATTGCTGCGCAAAAACCCCAGCCACCCAGGCGCAAAACTCCACGCCCACCTCATTGCCGAAACGGCTTCCCTTCACGGTATTGCTTTAGCCGCTTTTCATAATCGGGCTTCGCGGTCGTTGCAACGAGCGACACGGCCTGCTCCTGGTATTTGACCGCCTGAGCAAATTCACCCGCCTCGGCGTAAGCAGCCGCGAGCGTATCGAGATAGGTGGGGAACTGCCAGAAGGATAATTCGCACGCCTTGGAAGCGTCGGCAATCGCTTTCTTGCCGTCGCGATGCTCCGCCGTGGGCGACGTGGCCAGGAACCAGGCGCGGTTGTTATAGGCCGAGGCAAAGTTGGGGCTCAGGCGAATCGCTTCGTCGTAGTCGCGAATGGCGGCGGCCAGATCGCCCTTGTCTTTCCACAGGGCAGCGCGATATTCGAAACTGATCGCGCAAGTTGGGCAGAGGCGAATCGCCTCTTCATGATCGCGCAGCGCCGCGTCCAGGTCATGCTTGCCACGCCACGCCACGCCGCGGCCAGAAAATGCCGCGAAATTCTTGTTGTCCAGCCGGATCGCTTCCGTAAAGTCCTTGATGGCGTTATCCCACTCGCGCCGCGAAATCGAAACGTGACCAAGCTGGCAATGACCCCAGCTCGAATCTGGATGATCGAACAAGTAATCGAAGTAATAGTCTGCAGCCGCGGGCAGATACACCGCGTCGGATCGCTTCACAAGTCCCACGCCGATGTCGAACGAGTCGCCGCGACTTCCATACACGACAAAGGGAGCGGGAAAATGTCCGTCACGAACCTCTTCAGCCCCATTCATCACCTTCGCGCCTGCGCGCAGCATGAACGCCCGGCCGACCGATCCGTCCTGAGCCAGGCCGGTGGAAACAAATAGCAGGCATATCGCGAGGGTGCGCATGGCAGCCGTCCCGTGCGACGCTAACCTTATCAGGGCGCAATCATAACGAATTGCCGTCCCATTTGCGAAAATGTGCCGCCGTTATTTGAATTGCCAAGTCCCATCGCCTATTCTGCTTTCTGATTCGGCCCAGGGCGGAATATTGGCCGCAGGAACATGCCATGAAAAAAAGACGAAGGACATTACTCGTCCAGCTTCTCGTGTGCCTGATCGGAACCAACTGCCTGCGCGCCGAAATCCCCCGAAACGATGCCGTTTCCGCTGGCGCGCTCCAGAGCATGCTCGAGCGGATTCACACTCATGCGACGGCCGACGCCTGGAAGCAGCCCGGTTTCAAAGACGACGTTCTCGAAGCCTGGCTCGATAAGCTGGTCGGCAAAATTGCCAAGGCGGCTGATTTTTCTGACCTGACTCTGCCGGTTCACTTCAAAGATGTCCAGCCGGGCAACATACCTGCTGCCGCAGCTCCGCAGGCGGCAGGCGGAGGTTTTGTCCCGCCTCCCCAGTTGCAGTCGGCTCTCGTCATCGGCAATGACGTGAACCTTTCGAACACCAGCGTCCGCAACTCGATCATCCTCGCAACGGGAAACGTCGATGCGTCACAGCTCGACAACTGCGTCGTCGTCGCGGCGGGAGCGATCCGCGTTCAAATGATGTCGGCCACCTCGGTGCTTATCGCGGGTGTGTACGTCAAATCGGGGCAGTTCGACGGCAAACCCGGGAACAACTCCAATGGTAGCCTGATTATCACCCGCGGCTGGGCCGATATCGGATCGGGCTATGGCACGATGGTCTATGCCCCGGAAGGCATCACGTTCGAACGCTCGACGGGCGCTATCTTCATCAATATACCGGTCCCTCAGCCGCCACCGGGCCGCATTCCCATTCCCCGCCCGGCAGACAACAGCGCCAAGAGCATCACGGTGACAGACCTTGGCATCGAACCGCTGCCCGTGCACCCGCTGGCAAGCCGCATTGCTGTGCTCGGCGTTTTGCACGGCGAAGTGGCGGAAGGCTCGCGATTTGGCCGCGTCGAGCGTTCGTTTGGTCCCAAAGGCCTGCTCTTTCGCTTCGAAGACCGCAAGCACGTCGCGGAAACCGGACAGCCCATCGTGGATGAAGAAGGCCAGGCGGTCGATCATCTTCGGAATTGGAAGCTGGCTTCGCTCAACTCGCGTTTTGCTCTTTTCACGGGTACGGATGGTACAGCGGCCGTCCTCCGCGTGGAAAAGAAGCCCGCCGCGCAGGCCGGGCAGCCCTGAATTCAGAATGCCATGATGAAAATGATTTGCCGCCCCGTGCTACTGATTGCGGTCACCGCCTGGATGCTGGTTGCGCAAATCGCGACAGCTCCAGCGGCTGACGCAGGTGCGGCTAGTGCGCCTCTGCAAGCCGTCCTCGACCGAGTTCATGCGCACGCTGGCCAGGAAGCCTGGAAGGAAACAGGTTTCAAGGATGAGCTAATTGAAGCCTGGCTCGATAAAATCGTCAGCTTGATTTCCACGGCGGGCTCACTTTCCAAATTGAAGCTGCCCGTGCGATTTGCTGATGTGAAACCGGCCGATTCCGAGCATGGCCGCGCGTTCAGTAAGGCGCTGCTCGTGGGCAAAGACCTGGACCTTAAGGGCGCGCGACTCCGCAATTCCTTGGTTCTGGCGGATGGCAACGTGAACGTGGAATCTGCGGAGAGCAGTGTCATCATCGCCCGCGGGGCTGTCATCGCCGCCCGCACCTCCGCGTCCGTGATCGTCTCCGGCATCTATGTAAAAATCGCCGCCGACGGCCAGGCGGCTGTCCGCGGTGAAAACGCGAAGGGGAGCCTTGTCGTCAGTCGCGGCTGGGCCAATGTCGAGCGCATCGACGAGACAGTTTTGGCAACGAAAGAGGACGCTCTGGTCGGCATGATGATGACGGGCGGAATCTTCGTGAATGCGACGCTGGTGCTGGGTTCCTCATCCGTTTATACGGGCGAGCGGCGGCCCAAAAGCGTGAAAGTCCGCGACCTGCCGCTGGAGGATTTGCCCGATCACCCGCTGAGTAAGCGCCTCGCCTTCGTCGGCATCGTTTATCCCGAGGCTCTCGATTCCAGTCGTTCGGCCCGCCTGCTGATGGCCATGGCGGGACGTGAAACCGCGCCGCCGCAGCCCACCGGCCTCGTCTTTCGCCTCGACGGCAAGCGTTACTCCGCTGAGCTCAATAAGCCCATCCTGAACCAGGCCGAAACCCCTGTGTCCGAGCTCGCCGACTGGAAACTTTCCTATCTCGACAACGACCTGGCCCTTTTCAGTAGCTCGGGCGCCGACGTGCCTCTGCGGATCGAAAGTCGGTAACGCATCCTGCTCACTCCGCTACCGAGTGCTTGAGGGCCACGGGGCCTGCATTTCCGCCGGACTCAATCTTGAGTGGCACCTTAAACACGACCGCGCCGATCTTGCAGATGCCTTCGTCCTTCGTCTGGCAATAGTAAAAAGGCAATGACACATGGATTTCATCCTCGCCGGCGCCGCTCACTCGCACCGGTACATCAAATTCCGCTGAGGGCGCCTCAAGCTTCGTGCGGCCGAACGAGGCACGGTCGGCAGGCCCGCTTTCGCGCGGCGAATCGAGCCAATACGACATGGGCGCCAGCGGATTAATCTTCCACCCCGTGGGCAACTGCAGCGAAACGTGCAGCTTCACTTCCCCATCGACTGCCTTGACAGTTATTGCCTCCAAGCGCTCCCCTGCCGCCCCTTGAAAATCGGGCTTTTTCGACGGCGCTGACGTGGAAATCGGTCCCCGCGGCGCCGCTCCACCAGCAATCGCACCTGTTTGCATGCCAGGCGCGGTCAGCCCCACAATCGTCAGCGTCTTGACCGCTCCGCTGGCGATGTCGATCGTGCGAATCAAGTGGTTGTTCGTATCGGCGACATACAGCGTGCCGTTGGCATGGGTCAGGCCAGCCGGCTCATGAAATTGCGCGGGCGAATCCGCCGTTCCTGGTTTGCCCGTCCCTGCGAATGTCTTCGTGTCGCCCGTCTTCGCATCCACCATCTTGATTTTGTGGTTGTACGTATCAGCCACATACACCTTGCCCGCGACGTACGCGACCTCGATGCAGTGCTGCAACTTGGCTCTCGCCTTGGGACCGTCGATATCGCCAAAGGCGAACAGGCGCCCCGCGCTGAGATGCGAGCTGCCAACGAGTGTTTTGACTTCGCGGGTAGGGGGTCCCTCCAAGGGCACTTCGCGGATCGAGCTGCCTTCGCTATCGGCCACATAGAGCCAGTTACCGTCCGACGAGAGACCGCTCGGCTGGGCAAACGCGGCGCCGCCCTGAAACGGCGCGCGCGGCATGCGCGCGTCATCAATAATGTCTTCCCGCCCGTTTCCCGCAAATGGCCCGATTTCCTTTTCATCGAGCGTCATTTTCCAGATCTGGTGCGAGCCAGCCATCGCGATGAAGAGGTCCTTCTTATGGACCCACAAGGCCCACGGGCTGTTAAGCGGCATGCCGGCGGGCGTACCAACCCAGCGCTTGCGGGCGACTGCGGCATTCGGATTGCCGTCCCAGCCCGGAAACGAATTCGCGAACGGCGCTTGCTCGCCCGTGCCCGCAATCGTGCTCACCATCTTGGCGACCAGATCGACTTTGCGCAGCGAATGGTTCTCGGTATCGGCCACATAGAGCGTGTCGCCGTTCAGCGCGCAGCCCTGCGGATGGTTGAAGCTAGCCGACTGAAAATCGCCGTCCTCTTTGCCAATCGTCCCCGAGCCGATCACGTCCTGCAGCTTGCCATCGAGCGAAGCGATGACGATGCGGTTGTGATTGCTGTCGCTGATGAACAGGCGATTGCTTTTTTCATCGGCCAGGATTTTGCCGGGAAAGCGGAGCGGCGTGTCCTGCTCTTTGTTTGCCTCCAAAGCAAACTTCAGCGGCTGTTCGTCGAGCAGTTTGTGCCGCCGATAGAAAGGAATGGCATTGATCAGCACGTTGCTGACGAGGTTGGCCTTGAACTCGCCAGAATTGGAGCCGACGAACTTGCCCTCCGGGTCAATCAGGTAAATCGACGGCCAGCTACTGACGCCGAAAGATTCCCACAGCTTGTGCTTATCGTCGTTGATGACCGGGTGCACGATCTCATAACGCAAGATCGCCTCGCGGATGTTGTCGGTCTGCTTCTCGGTCTCGAACTTCGCCGAATGAACGCCGATAACCACGAGGTTGTTGGGAAACTGCTGCTCCAGCTTTTTCAGCTCCGGCAGAATGTGCATGCAATTGATGCAGCAATAGGTCCAGAAGTCGAGCAGCACGAATTTGCCCTTCAGGTCCGCCTTTGTCAGGGGCCTGCTGTTAAGCCAGATCAGGTCCTTGGGAAACTCCTCCACGTCCCCGCGGCGCGGAAATGGATTCACATCTTTGCCCGGCGGCGGATTGTCAGCAGGCTGCGGCTGCGCCGCTTGTTCGGCAGCCGGCTCGGCAGCTTCCTGATTTGCAGCCGCCGGCTCTCCCCCTCCGGACGCCTGATCGGTCGCCTCGGCAGGGGACTCGGTAGGTGCGGCGGGCGGATCAGTTACGCTTTCCGTCGGCTGCGCGCTTGCGGGACTTTCCACCCCGTGGTTCTCGGCGGTCGCTGGCGAGGCTGAATCGCTCGCAGGCGGCGGTGGCGGCGGCACTGCGGCTACCGCAGTTGGCGTCCCAGATGTTCCGCCGGTTCCGCACCCCAGCCCAGCCAACGAAAAGATGACCAAGACAGGCAAAGAAAGATGAACTGCGCAGCAGCGAGCCATGACCGGTCCCCAACCAGGAATGATGCCCCGAACGCGGATTTATCTTAACGCTTCGCCTGTCCGGCGAAAACGGTTTTAAGCTACAAACGCGCGGCACCCAGGCTCGCCTGCGATCAGGCGGCACACCATTTGCCACCCAGCAAAGCTAGTAGCCTGGCGTTTGGAATCCCTCTGTCAGGAGCTATTCTATGGCGAAGTACGGCAAAAAAGCACGGTCCGAGGTCAAGAAAGCCATTCACAAGACCAAGCGAGGCAAACAAAAGAGCGGCAAAGGCGGCAAAGCCAAGAGTCGCAAACAAGCCATCGCCATCGGCCTCTCCAAGGCCCGGAAGAAGGGCGCGAAGGTGCCCAAAAAGAAAAAGAAAAGCTAGATGAGCTCAGTTCTTCGCGAGCGGTGTTACGATTGCTTTCGCCCCCGCTGCGACTGCTTCTGCAATGCGATTCCGGACATCGCCAATCGCACCGACGTGCTGATCGTCCAGCATCGCCGCGAGCGATTCCATCCATTTAATACTGCCCGGATCGTTCGGCGTGCGCTGCGCAGGTCGGATTTGCTGGCCGACCGGCCGAAGCAACTTCAGTCTAAGCTGCATTTGGCTCCTAGCGCGGTCCTGCTCTATCCCGGACGCGATGCGCAGTCCCTGAAGGACCTTCCTCAAACGGAGCGGCCGGGGCAACTCGTCATTCTCGACGGCACGTGGCATCACGCCAAAACATTGCTCCGCGATATTCCCGCGCTCGCCCGCTTGCCCCGCTATCAGCTCGCGCCAAGCGCTCCCAGTCGCTATCGCATTCGCCGCGAACCCTGCCTTAGCTCTCTCTCGACCGTGGAAGCTACCGTCGCAGCTTTGCGAATTTTGGAGCCGGAAACGAGCGGGCTCGATCAGCTCCTGGCGGCATTCGACACGATGGTCGAGCGGCAGTTGGTTCATCGCCAGCGCCAGGCCGCCCAGCGCTGGCTGCACACGCCCAAACGTACTTTTAAGAATATCCCCCGCGAGCTACTTGGCGACCTGAATGACATCGTTGTCGTGTACGGGGAAGCCTATCCCGGGGTGCGGGGTCAAAAACGCGTTCCCGCGCCGCCCGTCTATTGGGTGGCCGAGCGCCTGGGAACCGGTGAGCGGTTTTCGTGTGCGATCCAGCCCGCTTGCCCCTTTCCCGCGGACTTCTGGCAGCACCTCGAATTGACGCCTAACGATTTCGCGCAGGCGGTATCCGCCGAGGAAGCTCGCCATCGCTGGGAAGCCTTTTGCCGAAACGACGATGTAGTTGTCGCGGGAGAGCCGGGATCCGGCCATCTTCTGCAGCAGCTTGTGGAAAGGCCGACTCCCTGCCTCGTTTTGAAATCCGTCGATGTGTCGCTTCCGCTGCCGGACCTAGCCGCAGCGCCTTTACCTTACGTCGCACCGCTGCCTGGCCGCGCCGGCAATCGTCTGGCCGCAGCCGTGGCGCTGGCTGGCCGTCTCCGCGCCTTGGCACTGCAGCATGTTCTTTCGGGCGCTCGCGAGCCTGAATTCACTTCTGCTCTTTGAGCTGGCCCAACGAAATCTCCGTCGAGGGCCGAATGTCCGCTTTCAGGACGACCTTCATCTGCTGGAGCGCGTAGTCGTTTTCTTCCTGAGTATTTGACGCCACGCAGTCCGACGGCACATAGAGCAAGAAATCCCGCATGTAAGCGTCATTGGCGGTAAACAAAACACAAATATTGGCCGCCATGCCCGCGAGGACCAGTTTTTTCGCTCCCAGATAGTCGAGCAGCGTGTCGAGCGTCGTCGAATAGAAGCCCGAATGCTTGGGCTTGAGCACGAAGTAATCGTCTTCATCCGGCCGCAACAGTTCCGCGATCCGCTGGCCCCGCACGCCGTGCTGCAGGCAATGCTCCACCTGGGCGCTGAAGTCTGACCGCCAGCGGCCAAAATTATCATTCACGTAGATGACCGGTATGCCGGCCTCCTTCGCTTGCTGCTTGAGCGCTGCAATCCGCCGCGCCATAGGCAATGCAAATTGGAGCAGCGCATCGCCTTCGGAGAATTCCAGATCGTTGATTACGTCGATCAGCAGGATCGCAATGGGCGATTTATCGGGCGCGTTGCCGTGCAGATCGGGATTCTTGGCGGGCATGGCAATCAGGCAGAATGGTTACGAGAATGAGCCAGCGAGCGGCGCCCCTTGCGCCGCCCCGGCCAGTTGCCCGCAACCAGCGGCAATTTCGATGCCGCGCCGCTGCCGGATGCTGACCGGCAGGCCATACTCTTGAAGAATCTCGCGAAATCGATCCGCAGCCCTAGCCGCTGTGGGTCGCCCGGCAAAGCGCGCCGTCGGATTCAGCGGAATCAGGTTGACCTGCGTGGGAATGTCCTTCAGCAAGTTTGCCAGGTCATGCGCGTGCTCGAACGAATCATTCTCTCCTTCGATCAGCGTCCATTCGAAGAAGATCCGCCGCTTGAGCTTGTGTGCATAGTAGTGGCAGGAGTCCAGGAGCCCATCCAGCGGCCACGTGCGGGCGGCGGGTACGATTCGCTCGCGCTCCTGTTGAGTCGCCGCGTGGAGCGAAACGGCCAGCGAATATGGCCGACCTTCATCGGCCAGTCGCACGATGCCCGGAATGACGCCGACCGTGCTGATCGTGATTTGCTTATGGCCAATGGCAAAGCCCGCTGGATCGCTCAGAATTTCGAGCGCGTCCATCACGTCGTCGTAATTCAGTAGCGGCTCGCCCATTCCCATCAAGACGATGCTGCGGAGCCTGGTCAGATGAATTTTTTCGGCGCAATAGACCGCTTGGGCCACGATCTCGCCGGCGGAAAGGTTGCGCGAAAAACCTGTCTGACCAGTCGCACAAAACGTGCAGCCCAGCGCGCAGCCCACCTGCGAACTGAGGCAAGCCGTATAGCGGCCGCGCTGTTGCATCAGCACCGTTTCGATGGTCCGGCCATCATGCAACCCAAGCAGATACTTGCGGGTCAGGCCGTCCGCCGAACGTTCAACTCGCGCCGCGCCAAGCTCTCCCGCCACGGCCTCTGCCAGTAGTCGCTCGCAAAGCTTTCGCGGCAATTCCCGCATCTGGAGCACATCGCTGACCAAATTCCGATAGAGATACTTCCAAACCGTCGCAGCATGCACGCGCGCGAAGCCCCAATCAGCAATCAGCTCCGCCAGCTTTTGCTGCGGAAAATCGTACAGATTCAGCTTCGCCCTGCTCATTCTCTAAAGCAGACCCTGGAAAGTTGCTCGCGCCTAGGCGATAACTCACGCATGAACATGAAACGTCTAGTCGTCCTGATTCTACTTAGCGCCGCTGTCTGCAGTCTGTTTCCGGTCGCGCTCGCGGCACAAACCGCTTCCGGCCCCTCCTTAGGCACGCCAGCGCCCGAGCTGAAAATATTCGCGCTGACTGGCGCAAACGCCGGCCAGGAAATCGATGTCCTCGCCACGCGCGCGAATCAATCCACCGCCGTTCTCTTCATCCAGGCCGACAAATGGGACCGCCCGATTGCCCGCTTCCTGCGGACGCTCGATCAGGAACTGAGCAAGACCCGCCCAGATGTGGCGATCTTCGCCGTCTGGCTGACTGGCGACCTGGATAAAACCAAGGAGTATCTGCCTAGGGTGCAGGGCTCACTCAGCCTGGACCAGACGACGCTTGCCGTCTATCCCGGCGCGAGCACTGGCCCGCCAGCCTGGTCAATCAGTGACGGCGCGCACCTCACCGTGATATTTATCGATCAAGCAAAAGTAACATTCAGCACTGGCTTTCGCTCGGTCAACGAATTGGACGTTCCGCTGGTTGTCGCCAAACTGCCTCCGAAAAAATAGAGTCCCGCCATGCCCCTTTCCCGCCGTCAACTGCTTCAATGGGCCGCCGCTGGCGCTGGCCAAATCGCCGCCAGTTCGCCGCTCGCCAGGCTCATCGCCGCCGAGCCCGCTCGTAGCGCGAGCGACCGCGCGAAAGACCTCACCATCAAAGAAGTTCGCGTCACGCCCGTCGCTTTGCCCGATCCGCCGCTCCTCGCCGCCTCCGGCTGCCACGGTCCTTACTATCTGCGCGCGATTGTCGAAATCGTGACGACCGACGGCATCACGGGCGTCGGCGAAACCGGTGGCAGCGAACGCTCGATCGCAGAGCTCCAGCGCGCCAGCAAATCACTCGTCGGCACTAGCGCCCTCGCCTACCGTAAAATCACTGACCCGCCCATCGAGCTCAGTCGCCGCGCGTTCGCAGCAGTCGAAGTCGCCTGTCTCGACGCCATCGGCCAGGCAACCGGCCTGCGTCTCTGTGAATTGCTCGGCGGTCCTGTCCGCGAAGAGCCCGAATTCGCCACGTATCTTTTTTTCCGCTACGCGGCCGACAATCCCCTGCTGCTCGCCGACAAGCGGATTGTCGATAACCGCGGCCGCGGCGACAAAGCCCTCGATCCCTGGGGCGAAGTCCGCACGCCCGACGCCATGGCGGAGCTGGCCTGGAAGCTCCATCAAAAATACGGCTACCGCGTTCACAAGCTCAAGGCGGGCGTCCTCAAGCCCGATGTCGAGCTGGCCGCGCTCAAAGCCATCAGCGACCGCTTCGGGGGGAAGCACCAGGTGCGGATCGATCCCAATGGCCGCTGGTCCATTCCCACAGCCGTGAAAATGGGCTTGGGCATGAAGGGTCTGCCCCTCGAATACTACGAAGACCCCGTGCCCGGCCAGGAAGCGATGGCCGACGTCCGCCGCCAGACGGGCCTCAAAATGAGCACCAACATGTGCGTGACCGAGTTCGATCACATCGCGCCGGCCGTCCGCAATCAGCCCATCGACGTGGTGCTCGCCGACCATCACTACTGGGGCGGCATCACCGGCTGCCAGACGCTCGGCACCATTGCCCGCTCGCTCGGCTGGGTGCTGAGTCAGCACAGCAACAGCCACACGGGCATCTCGATGGCCGCGATGATCCATGTCGCGGCCCTGGTGCCGGAGCTCACCGTCGCCAGCGACACGCACTATCCCTGGCTCGTCGATAGCTTCGAAATCATCGAAGGCGGCAAGCTGCCCATGGCGGGTGGGCGAATGAAAGTTCCCGCCGCGCCGGGCCTGGGCGTCAAGCTCAATCGCGACAAGCTCGCAGCCGCGCACGAGGTCTATCAGAAGTGCGGCATGCGCGACCGTGACGACGCCACCACGATGCGGATGGTCGAGCCCGCCTGGGAACGCACGATCTTTTAATTCGGTGTATCTGGCCGAGTGGCCATCCCCTCTCCCCTTGGGAGAGGGTTAGGGTGAGGGTATTCCTGTTCCTTCCGTTCCTACATCCCCATCCGACTGCCCGGGCGCGGCGGTCGATGCCATTCCACGCGGTACTTCTTTTCGATTTCCTTATAGGCGTCGATCCTAACCTGCCTGAGATCGTCTTGAGCGATACTGACGACCTGGAAATTCAAACCGGTTTCCAAAAATTGCGTTCGCAGGATTTCGTCGCTCGGGTCCTGACCGAGCACCCGCACCACATACACCTTGTTATGTGACTGATTGGGCGCGGCGCCGGCCTGGTTCGGCTTGAGGGCAAACACGGCCCGCATGAATTCCTGGCCGGCGAGTTCAACGCCGGGCACCTGGCCGAGTTCCGGCGCGCCGAACCCCATCGCCATCGCGCCCGTAGTCATCCAGGAAAACGGCGGCGGCGTGACGACCTTCGTCGGGTCGCCCACGACTTCCCGCAGCGACTTATCGCCGGCCACTTTTTTCGCGAGGTTTTCGGCGTCGGTAGTCGCCAGCTCGAAAGCCCGCTGCTTTTTCCACTCGCGGACGACAACCTCCTTCACATCCTCCAGCTTCACGTCGCCGCCCTTCTCTTCCGCCGTACGAAAATAAACATAGCTCACGTCGGGAATCATCGCCGTGCCTTCGTGCGGCTCATACAGCGTATCGTTTTCGCCAAACGCGATCTCCGAAAACGACTGCATGCGGAAATTGCCCCGCTGAATCGCCGCCATGTCGAGACTCGAAACGTTTTTGCCGATTTCGTAATTCCGCACTTCGTATTCATCGACGAGCGGCGTGGTTCCGAGCTGGAAACCGTGTTTCGTAACAAGGGCCGTCAGGTCCAGCTTCCCCGGATCTTCCACGCTTGTCTTCTTGAACTCTTTGACGCTTTCATAACGCCGAAATTTGCGCCCATAGGCGCTAATCGCGTCGGTGATTTCCTTGACCGCTTTGGTCTTCGCCTCCTGAGCGATCGGCTGCGCGAGCTTACGCTGAATCTCGTCGTGGACCTCCGATAGCGGCTTGAACTTCGGTTCCTCCGCCGGTTTCGCATCAGCGGGCTTCTCTTCGCCGGGCTTTGCATCGGCAGGCGGCGTCTCGGCAGGCTTGTCGGCTGCCGGCTTGGTCTCACCTGCCTTGTCGGCCGGCTTCTCCGTGGGCTTCTCATCCGTCACGGGCGGCGCCTGGCAACCATCTTCATTGCCGGGGGGCGAATCGGCCTTGGCCCTGCCGCCCTCCGGCGACGGCTCCCCAGGCTTGGCGTCCGCAGGCTTCGCATCATCAGGCTTCGCATCCGCCGGCTTTGCGTCCGCCGGTTTTTCGTCACCCTTCTTTTCTTCGCCAGGCTTCTCGCCCTCTTTTTTAGGCTCTTCGCCTGGTGTGCCTTCCTTCTTCTCCTCCGCCGGTTTATCCGCAGGCTTGTCCTTAGGAAGCTCGAGCACCTTGTGCAGTCCCTGGGCGATGTCCTTCTGGTACTGCTCGGCGATTTGCTCCTCTGTGATTTGCTTCTTGGCCGCTTCCAGGAAGGGCCCAAAATCGACTTTCACCCACGTGAAGGCCACGCGGTGCGTCTTGCGAAATCCAGGGTCGGGCAAGTCCGGATTCGGATCGCGATACTTGCCTTCCTCGAAAAGCGCGTTCAGCTCCGCCTGCGTCGGCTCTTTCTTCACCTCCTTGATCAGCGGCTCGACATCGACCGGGTAAGCTTCGATCGAGACGCGGCGGTTCAGGCGGTTGAAATAGTCCCACATCGCGCCGGGGGGAATCGCGAACATGCCCGCGCCCGAAAGGCGTTCCGCATGCTGGGCAAGCAGCTCATAGGCCAGGTGCTCGAAAAGCTGCTCGACCGTCATGTAGCCGCTGTTGCCGATCGAAGTCCTGGCAATCTCCAGCCAATCCCCCTCGGCCAGCTCGGGCGAGCTGAGCTGTCGCAAAAACGCCTTCACTGCCTCGCGATCGACCGCTACCCCCATCCGCCGCGCTTCTTCGGCCATCAGCATGATCTCGATCAGCACCCGGTCGTGGTCTTCGCGAGGGATGCCAATATTCGTCAGGGGCTGATCTTTGCGGACGGGCTGGCCATTGATCACCGGCGTCCCGCCCCTCCCAACTGTCTCGCGAATCACGTTTTCCAAAAACAGGCAGGTGACATTGTGCCGCTGGCGGAGTAAGTGCAGCTCCGATTCATGAACCGAACCTTTCGTCCACGTCACGACCACGGGATCCTGGGATGCGGCTGAAGACCGCTGCCAATCGAGAATCAAGCTCAGCGACGACCCGACCGTAAACGTGATGATGCAAACGACGCCTAGAAACGCCAGCACGACTTTCTGGTGCTTGCGAAACCAATTCATGTACCGGTGGGCCATCTTCCTTAACCCTTCGTTCGGAGGGGGACTCAATCCGTCCCGTTGACAACTCGCCTGCCCGGCGTTTATGGAGTTTGTAAGTGATTGTACGCTTGGCGGGCTTTTGGCAAAACCGGCAGATTGTAGGCAGAAGCGACGTAAATTCAATCCCAATCAGCACGTACGCATTGCCGAGCCCTACCAGACGTTGCCCCGGCGGCCCCTAAACGCAACAATGCCGCCGACTCGCAGCAGTACGGACGAAGCCTGGGACACCTGATTACATGGCAAAACGAGGCGCTACCGCACCGGCGGGCGGAAAATCGCTGGTGATCGTCGAATCGCCGGCTAAGGCCCGCACCATTTCAAAATTCCTGGGCGGCAAGTTCACCGTCGAGGCCAGCATTGGCCATATTCGCGACCTCCCGCAAGGGGCGAAGGAAGTTCCCAAGGAATATAAAGGAGAGAAATGGGCTTACCTCGGCGTGAACGTGGATGACAAGTTCACCCCCGTCTATATCATCCCCCCCGGCAAAAAGGCCCAGGTCACCAAGCTCAAAGACCTGCTCAAAGGTTCCAGCGAACTCCTCCTGGCGACGGACGAAGACCGTGAGGGAGAAGCCATCAGTTGGCACCTCTGCGAAGTCCTCAAGCCGAAAATCCCCGTCCGCCGACTCGTCTTCCACGAAATCACCAAGGAAGCCATTCAAGAGGCCCTCGAGCACACTCGCGATATCGACGACGGCCTCGTCAAAGCCCAGGAAACCCGCCGCATCCTCGACCGCCTTTACGGCTACGAAGTTTCGCAGCTTCTCTGGCGAAAAATCGGCCCCCGCCTCTCTGCCGGGCGCGTGCAAAGCGTCGCCGTGAAGATGATCGTCGAGCGCGAGCGCCAGCGCATGGCCTTCCGCGCCGCCACCTGGTGGGACCTGATCGCCCGCCTGGCGACTTCCGAGGGCAAGGAATTCGACGCCGAGCTGGTCAGCGTCGGCGGCCGCAAGATTCCCTCCGGCAAGGATTTCGATCCGGCCACCGGCAAGATCAAAGACCCGCAGCTCTTGCTCCTCAACGAGCAGCAAGCCCGCGACCTGGCCGACCGCCTTCAGCGTGGTCAGTTCCGCGTCAAAAGCATCGAACAGCGGCCTTATACGCGTAAGCCGCCGGAGCCATTCACGACGAGCACGCTCCAGCAAGAGGCCAATCGCAAGCTGAGCTTCGGCGCGCGGCGGACGATGGACATCGCTCAGAGTCTCTATGAGAACGGGCACATCACTTACATGCGTACCGACTCCACCAACCTCGCGCAGGTGGCCATCGACGCCGCCCGCGACCTGGTAAACACCGAGTATGGCCGCGAATATCTGCCCGATAGCCCCCGCGTTTATAAGTCGAAGGTGAAAAACGCCCAGGAAGCCCACGAAGCCATTCGCCCCGCCGGCCATCCCTTCGAGCTGCCGGCGGCTTTGAAAGACGCTCTCGGCTACGACCAGTTCCGCCTCTTCGAGCTCATCTGGAAACGCACGATTGCCAGCCAGATGGTCGATGCCCGCGGACAGATCATCACGATTATCATCGAGGCCGGCGACGCCCTCTTTCAAGTCAGCGGCAAAACGATCGACTTCGCGGGTTTTTTGCGGGCCTATGTCGAAGGCTCGGACGACCCCGAGGCGGAGCTTGCCGATCAGGAGCGGATACTGCCTTCCGTGCAGACCGGCGAAGCGCTCACCTGCCGCGAGCTGAAGTCCAAGGACCACACCACGCAGCCCCCCGCCCGCTTTAGCGAAGCCTCGCTTACGGCGGCCCTCGAAGAACGCGGCATCGGCCGTCCCAGCACCTATGCCTCGATCATCGAGACGATTCTCGCCCGGCAATACGTCTTCAAAAAAGGCAACGCCCTGGTGCCGACCTGGACCGCGTTCTCCGTTTCGAAGCTGCTCGAAGAGCACCTGCCGGACCTCGTGAATTATCAATTCACGGCCGAGATGGAAGATCTGCTCGATGCCATCAGTCGCGGCGAATTCGAGCATGTCGAATACCTGACGAATTTCTACTTCGGCAAGAATGGCGGCGTGCAGACCGGCCTCAAGCCGCAGCTCGAATCGAAAATTCAGGAGATCGATCCACGGCAGATGAGCCGCTTTTCGCTCGGCGAGCCGGAAAATGGAGCCTATCGAGACGAAGTTTTCGTCCGTGTCGGCAAGTTCGGCCCCTTCATCGAGCAGGGCGAGCGGAAGGCCAGCATTCCGCAAGACTTGCCGCCCGACGAGCTGACGCTGACCAAGGCCCTCGAGATGCTCGAAACGGCCAGCGTCGGCGAAGAGCCGCTCGGCATTCATCCCGATACGCACAAGCCCGTCTATTTGAAGCAAGGCCGTTTCGGTCCCTATGTGCAGATGGGCGCGGCGGACGAAGACGAAAAGCCCAAGAATGCTTCGCTCCTCCCCGGCATGCTGCCCGCCGACGTGACCTTCGAAACAGCCGTCAAACTATTGTCGCTGCCGCGCACGCTCGGCGACCATCCCGAATCGAAAGAGCCGATCGTCGCCTTTAACGGCAAGTTCGGACCTTACATCAAGTGCGGCAGCGAAACCCGCTCGCTGCCCCGGGAGCTTTCACCGCTGGACGTCACACTCGCCCAAGGCCTCGAGCTGCTCGCGCAGCCGAAAGCTCGTGGCCGCGGCCGCGCCTCCGCTCCCCGCGAACCGCTCAAGACTTTCGAAGAGTCCCCCGTCACGAAGCAACCCGTGAAACTGCTTTCCGGTCGCTACGGCAACTACGTCACCGACGGCACGACGAACGCCACGCTGCCCAAAGACATCACGCCCGAAGCGCTCACCTTCCAGCAGGCGCTCGACCTCTTAGCCGAACGCGCCGCCCGCGGCCCCGCTCCCAAACGCGGCCGCGGCGCCCGCGCCGCCAAAGCCCCCGCCGCGCCCAAAGCCGCCAAGAAACCCAAACGCGCGAAGACCGAGTAGCGATTCCGGGAGGGCGAGGCTCCCCGGGAGGGCGAGGCTCTCGCCGAGCCTTTGCCTCTTCTGGCCCTTGTCCCTAGGCAATTCGATTCCTGTTCGAAGCCCGAACCTCAAATCAATAGCACGGCACCGGACCTCTGATCTTCTTCCCCTTCTCGGCTTTCGGCTTCGGAGCTTCAACCGGACCCGGTTCCAAGGGGAAATCGATCGTGTTGCTGCCGCGCTTTACCTCAGCCTTAAGCACGCCTGGCCCCTCGCGATATTTGAGAGGCACCTTTTCTGGCACCTCCGGTGTTGGCGGATCGTCGTTCGCCGCTTTAGCCGTAGTGATCGTTACAATATGCGAGCCGACTTCGGCGCCGTTTACGCCCTTGGTGAAGACGAGCGTGTAATTTCCGCTGCTGTCCGTGCGACCAGTGGAAGGCGAACCGCCTTCAATGCCAGAAAAGGTAACCATGGCATCAGCGAGAGGCTGGCCGCCCAGCGTCACTTTGCCGCTTACCTTTCCCAGTTTATGAGAAGTGCCGCTACGATTCGTGCAGCCGCTTGTGCCAATGAGCGCAATAAATGCGATGGCGGATGCAACAGTAAAGCGAACCCCATAAGCAGTGCATGCCATGTTTTGCGGCGCGTCAAGCGTCAATAAGAATGAATCGGTAGGGAATTAGGTTCCGGTTTTTTCCCTGCGGGCCGATTCTACCAATCGAACGCGATGCGCGAAGCTCCCGACGCGATGGTGCCGTAACTCAAGCCTAGAAGTCGGCGACGGGGAGCTTGTCATTCCTCGTCATCAGGCGCTGATAAACGCCATTGGCGGGATTCTTTGAATCGGCAACTGAGCCCATTACAGTGCTTGTGGGATTCGGGTACCAATAACTATTTATTCCATTGGCGACAAATCGTACCGATCCGTCAGCCAGTGCGAACATAGCGCCCCCTGGATGCAGACTGCTAAATCCCTCGCTGCATCCGGTCCGGTTCGTGCCCGCCGCAATCACCGTGACGGGTTGGTTCAGCTTGGGATGTGCATGGCCAACTAAGACGCTCACTCCTTGGGTACCACCGCCTTGGGGTCGGCGGGTACCGACCCATGCGCCGGAACCACAATCCAATGTCTCGCGCTCTCCGACGATGAAAGTATTGCTGCTGCCATCGACAAGGTCGGCCATGCGCACGTATGAATCCTCGTAAAAGATGCCAGTATTTTTCCGTTATCATTCATTGGATTGCTGACGGAATCGCGATGACCACCTATTCCAGGATAAGTACTCACACCGGGTTGCTTCATACCAATTGCGTTTGATCCCAGGCCGCCATTGAAACTTCGATTCTTACCCGTCTCTACGGTAACTTGTCCCCGGCCTTCATAACCGCTGTCACTGGGGCAAATATATATCTTCAGGATCGTCTCGCATCCTTGACGCACCTGGAGTGCGCCTGCTTGTCCGTTGGGGTTGTAATTGGGATCAAGTTGGTTTCGGAGGCTGCCTGTGTTAACTCCCAGCTGCGTGTGCAGATTCTGCTGCTCGATAAATGGCAGCAGAAACGCCGACCAGCCCCAACTCTCCGTGTTGTCAGGATCCGGAGTTGGGCTGTCATTTCCTTTGAATAGCCACCCCGACGGAAAACTGCCGAGCACGTCGTGATAGTTCTGCAGGGCGATCGCAATGTTGTGCAGGTTGTTGCTGCAGCTCATGCGGCGGGCCGATTCGCGGGCGCCCTGGACGGCAGGCAAGAGGAGCGCGACGAGCGTGCCAATGATGGCGATCACTACGAGCAGTTCCACGAGCGTGAAACCGCGACTGCGAATAGCGCGACTCATCTTCCGTTCCTCCTCGACGCTTCCTGCGAAGCGCCTGCTAAAAACTGAAAGCCCCTTCCGCGGGCCGAAGAACGTCCGGCTTGAAAAGGCAACGCCAAGAGCGATTACGCAATCGCGACAAGCTACTTCTGCGCAAACTCTTGCGCCGTCCCCCAACTCTTACCGAATATATCGGCTGCCCAGCCAAAAAACAAGCGTTTCTCTGTAGCCGGCACACTCCATGTGCCGTCTAAGGCCAGACAAGGAGCAAGAGCACTAGCAGGATCATGATTAGGACGAAGATTAGGAGCCAGACCGCTATCCATTCTAATCTTACTCCTGCTCTTGATCTTAATCCTCTTCCTGCTCCTTCATCGTGCTCTTAATCATTCTCCTCTCGCCTTCCACTGCCCTATTTGCGCAGCTTCATGATCTCTGCCGGCCGGTTCGTAATAATCCCATCAATTCCCGCTGCGATGAGCGACTGGGCCCGCTCCGGCTTGTCGATCGTATAAGCCCACGCCTTTTTGCCCAGTTGATGAATCAGATCGATCTGCGCCTTGTCGATTTTCTTTTCATCCCACACGATCACGTCCGCTCCCGTCGCGGCCGCCGCGCGAATCTGCTCTTCATTGGCGGGCTTGCCGCTAAGCGTACACAGGGCCAGGTTCGGAGCGAGCTGCCGGCACTCGGCCACGTATTTCCAGTCGAACGATTGCACGACGACTTTATCCAGCAGCTTTTTCTCCTCCAGTAGTTTGACGATCGCTTTGGCATCGCCGGCTTTCCGCTCAATCAGCGTGACGGAGCCGCTCTGAATGAGATCGAGGGCCTCGACGAGCGTCGGCAGGCGCGTATTCACGAATTTGTCATCGAACCAGCTTCCCGCATCGAGCTTCCGCAGCTCCGCCAGCGGAAAGGCGCCAACCACCAGGCCCGTCTTACCTAGAATCGTTTCCGCATCGGTCGTGCGGTCCAATATCTCATCGTGAATCACCACCGGCGTGCCGTCAGCCGCGTGGTAGTAGTCCAGCTCGATCAGATCCGCCTTGGCATCCAGCGCCGACTGAAACGCCGGCAGCGTATTTTCCGGAGCGATGCTCGAATTGCCCCGGTGCGCGATAATCAACAGGCGGCTTCCCCCGATCAACTTCTGCGCCGCCGTCGGCTCTCCGCCACCTGCCTCTCTCGCGATCATTACGGCAACAAGGCACAAGCACAGGAACCACGAAAAACACGAAATACACGAATAAGAAAAATGACTATTCATTGAAGCTCAAATGACTCCTCACTTTGATTTTTTCGTGTCCTTCGTGTCCTTCGTGGTCCCACTCCTGAACCCTGAACATTGAACCACGAACTTTGAACCGTCCTACCCCTCCATCACCTCGTCCTCCCGCTTCTTCGCCATGTCGCCTGCCAGCGCCTCGTACTTCTTCGTCAGCTCCTGAATATCGTCCTTCGCCTTGTCGCGCTGATCCTCCGTCAGATCGCCATCCTTCTCGCCCTGCTCAGCGGCCTTATTGCCGTCGCGGCGAACGTTCCGCACGCTCACCTTGGCCTCTTCGGTCAGCTCCTTGATCCGGGCGACCAGCTTTTTGCGCGTGTCGGTCGTCAGCGGCGGCACGTTGATGCGAATCACGCGGCCGTCATTCTGCGGCGCGAATCCCAGGCCGCTATTGATGATCGCCCGCTCGATATCTTTGATCGTGCTCGGATCGTAGGGCCGCACCAAAATCTGCTGCGGCTCCGGCGCTCCCACGCTCGCGAGCTGCTTCATCGGCGTCTGTGAGCCATAGACCTCGACCTTCAGCGTATCGACCAGCCCCGGATTCGCCCGCCCCGTGCGAATCCCCGCCAGGCTCTGCTTGAGATGCGTGATCGCCTTTTCCATGCGATCTTCGGTGTCGAGAAGAATATCGTCGGCAGTCATTGGAGCTCCATCCTTCGCTGTTAATGCCAGCCGGTATCTTATCCCCGCCCGCGCTAGGCCGACAAGGCAACGCCGTCTAGTAACCCGAAGCGCGCGTCTAGTAATCCGAAGCGTAAGCGAGGTCCGACAGACTAGCCCGAAGAGGGATCTCGACTAAACCTCCGCACTCCCTCTTGCCCGCCGGTCTCCTGTAGTGCTCGCCGAAACGAACCTTCCCGCTATCCGGCAGTCTGATACAATGCCCGCCTTGCCCGCGCGCTTCTCGGTCGCCAGGGCGCAAATCAATCCGCCCGATAGCCTTACGTGGAGTCCCCACCTTGCTTCGTTCTCATACCTGCGGCCAGTTGCGGGCCTCGCATGTCGATCAGGAAGTCACGCTTTGCGGCTGGGTGGATACGGCCCGTGACCATGGCGGCACGCTGTTTATCGACCTCCGCGACCGCTACGGGAAAACGCAAGTTGTGTTCGCCCCCGAGGCCGGGCAGGCGGTGCTCGATGAATCGCGCAAGCTGCGCTCCGAGGACGTCGTTCGCGTGACCGGCAAGGTCGCTCATCGGCCCGAGGGCACTACGAATCTCAAGCTTGGCACCGGCGAGATCGAGCTACGCGTCAAAAAGCTGGAGCTGCTCAACAAATGCCAGAATGCTCCGTTTTTTCCGACCGCCATGGAGCAGCCGGGCGAAGACCTGCGCCTGACTTATCGCTATCTCGACCTGCGGCGGCCCGAGATGCAGCAGGTGCTGAAGCTCCGTAGCGACATCATCATCGAGATGCGGAACTATTTCGCGGAAAACAATTTCATCGACGTCGAGACGCCCATCCTGGGCCGCAGCACCCCCGAAGGCGCCCGCGACTACCTGGTGCCCAGTCGCGTTCACAACGGCCTCTTTTACGCTCTGCCGCAGTCGCCGCAGCTCTATAAGCAGATCCTGATGGTCGCGGGCTACGACCGCTACGTCCAGGTCGCCCGTTGCTTCCGCGACGAAGACCTCCGTGCCGATCGCCAGCCGGAATTTACGCAGCTCGACCTAGAAATGTCGTTCGTCACGCACGAAGACGTCATCAACATCATCGATGGCCTGATGCAGCGGATGGCCAAAAAGTTCCTCAACCTCGACCTCAAGCTTCCACTGCCACGCATGAGCTGGGACGAGGCCATGGAACGCTTTGGCCACGACGCGCCAGACCTCCGCTACGGCTGCGAGCTGATCGACTGCACTGACATCGCCGCCACTGTCGATTTCCGCGTCTTTCGCGAGACTGCGGATGCCGGCAAGAAGGTCCGCGGCATCTGCGCGCCCGGCGGGGCGGCGTTTTACAGTCGCAAGCTCATCGATGAGCTGACCGAGTTCGTCAAGCAGTTCGAAGCCAAGGGCCTCGCCTGGTTCCGCGTCGAGCCGGACGGCAAACTCTGGTCCCCCGTGTCGAAAAACTTCACCGAGGAGCAACTGGCAAAGTTCAAGGAGCGGGTGCAGGCCAAGCCCGGCGACATCATCTTCTTCGTAGCCGACACTTGGGCCGTGAGCTGCAAGGCGCTGCACAACCTGCGGAAGAAAATCGGCGTCGATCTCAAGCTCTATGATCCGAAGAGTATGAATTTTTCCTGGATTGTCGAATTCCCCATGTTCGAGTTCGACAAGGAAGAGAACCGCTGGAACAGCATGCACCATCCCTTCACCGCGCCGCGCCCGCAGGACGTGCCCATGCTCGACAGCGACCCCGGCAAGGCCCGCGCGGTCGCGTACGACCTCGTCATCAATGGCAGCGAAGCCGGCGGCGGCACGATCCGCATCCACGACCAGGCGACGCAAAGCAAAGTTTTTGGCTTGCTCGGTATCGACGCCGAAACTGCCAAGAACCGGTTCGGCTTTCTCCTCGACGCCCTGCAGATGGGCGCGCCTCCTCACGGCGGCATTGCCCTCGGCATCGACCGCATCGTGATGCTCTTCGGCAACCTCGACAGCATCCGCGAAGTGATCGCGTTCCCCAAGACGCAAAAAGCCACCGACCTGATGACCGGCGCTCCCAACCTGGTGGAGACCAAACAGCTTCGAGAGCTGGGAATTAAAATCGCAGAAACGGCTACCAAGACGTAAGATAGGAAGAGACGCGAGGGGACTCGAAATGACTGTCGAACAAGTCCGCGCCTTCCATCAGGCTAAGCCGTTCAAGCCCTTTACGATTCACGTCGCCGACGGGGCGGAATATCAAGTACAGCATCCGGAAAACATGCTGCAGACTCCGGCCGGTCGCACGTTAATTGTTACAACAGGCGATGAATCCTTCGCGGTTCTCGATCTTCTTCTCGTCACCCGAATTACAAGCGGCAATGGCGCCAGCCGGCGAAAACGATAGAAGGCCGCCGATTCTGATGCGGCGCCCCGAACCTTGTGGAGCAAAATCAGCTCCGTGAGCTGGGAATCAAAATCGCGACTGCCGAGAAGACCTGATATGCCCGCGACGTTTGCGTTTCACCTGGTCGATGCGTTCACCTCCGAGCCCTTTGCAGGCAATCCCGCTGCCGTCTATCTGCTCGACTTGTGGCCAGCCAACGACTGGCTGCAGCGCGTCGCCCGCGAAATGAACCAGTCGGAAACGGCGTTCCTTGTCCGCAATTCGTCCGGCTTTGATTTGCGCTGGTTCACACCAACGGTCGAAGTCGATCTGTGCGGCCACGCGACACTTGCTTCCGCCCACGTGCTCTATACGACGGGCGTTGTCGCGCTAGACCAGCGTATTGCTTTTTCGACGCGCAGCGGCACGCTCCTGGCCGCGCGTGCGAATGACCAGATCGAGCTCGATTTTCCGCTCCTGCGCGAAGGGCCTGTCGAATGCCCGTCCGAGCTGCCTGCCGCCTTGGGCGTAAAGCCCATTTATGTCGGCAAAAGTCGCCACGACCTGATCGTGGAAGTCGCCGATGAAGCACAAGTGCGTGAAGCAAAGCCCGATTTTCAGCAGCTGGCCAAGGCAGCCACCCGGGGCGTGATCCTCACCGCACGATCGAAATCGTCCGAGTTCGATTTCATCTCGCGATTCTTCGCCCCTGCCGCGGGGATTCCCGAAGACCCGGTGACCGGCTCGGCGCACTGCTGCCTCGCCGACTTTTGGCGGAAGCGCCTGCAAAAGGACTCGTTCCGTGCCTTTCAGGGTTCGCCGCGCGGCGGCATTGTGAATGTCCGCATCGCCGGCGATCGGGCAATCCTAGGCGGTCACGCCGTCACCGTTGCCACCGGACAATTACTTGCTGCAAAGACTTGATCTACTTCGCCCGCGCCTTGTGATACGCCAGCCGCGCGATGCCTGCCGCGCCAATATAGCCCGCGTCGCCGCCGAGCGCCGCGAACTCGATGACCGTCCGCTGCGCGGGAATCGGGAACGCATGTTTGCGGATCACATCCCGCACATGCTCGAGAAACCGCTTGCCGACGGGATGCTCTTCACCGCCAAAGTTGACGGCCCCGCCCAGGATGATCGCACCCGGATCAATGGTGTGCATCAGCGTTACGATGCCCATACCTAGCCACGTTCCCAGTTCCATGATGGCCTTGAATGCCAAGGAATCCCCGCGGTCGGCCTCTTCGGCAATCATCAGCGCCGTCAGCGGAGACGCTTCAGTGATCCGTTTGGTCAGGCTCGATGCTTTGCCGCTCGCCAAGAGCTCGTGCATCCGCGCCACAAGTGCCGTGGCGCTGCAATAAGCCTCTAAGTGTCCCAATTGCCCGCAGCCGCATTTTCGTGCCGTGGGTGACGAATCGACGATAATGTGTCCGCACTCGCTGCCGTGGCTGTTTTCACCATCGACCGACAGATCGCCAATGATGATGCCGCCGCCGACGCCCGTGCCCAGCGTCAGCAAGATGATGCTGTGAAAGCGCTGCCCGCTGCCCACCCAAAACTCGCCATACGCAGCCGCGTTCGCATCATTGGCAAACGTGACCGGCAAGCCAAAAACTTCCGCCACACAATCGCGAATCGGAAAGTAATGCCAATGCGGCAGATTATGCGGCTGCAAGAAAATGCCGCGGGGAATGTCCATCGTGCCGGGCGTGCAGAGGCCCACCGACGCCATGTCGCTCAACTTCAGCGACAGCCCAGCCAGCATTTTCTCCACCGCCTCGCGGGCCCGGCGAACTGCTTCGCGCGGCCCCTTATCTTCGGCCGTCGTGATTTTCGTTTTCGCCAGCGGCCGCCCCTGGTCATCGACAATCCCCAGCTTGATATTCGTCCCTCCCACATCGAAGCCCACAAACAGGGGCCGCTGGGCTTGCGAAACGACGAGCATCTGGGGTTCGGTGGGCATAGGACGGACTCTTGGACGGCCAAAAAGTTTTGCCGAATATAGAGTGGAGCAATCATTTGAACAACGCGGCCATTACCGCGGCGGTGATATAATTGCTGTATTGGCAATGAGAATTGGGCGGCGGAGGTGCGAATGCCACAGAAAACTGGAGAAGCAAGCACGATGGGCCGCCTCGTCACCGAAATCAAAGTGGAAAACTTAGGTGATCTGTATGCCGCTCGAAAAGGATTAATTCCGGAAGACCATGTCCGCCGGATCACTATTTCTGATGCCGTCGTGGATACAGGCGCCACCTACCTTTCCTTACCATCGCATGTAATCCAAAAGCTGGGCCTCTCCAAGGCGTTTAGCAAGCGCGTGATGACCAGCCGCGGCCCTGCTGACGCAGACGTTTACGACGCCGTCTGGCTCACGATTCAGGGCAGGTCATGCACGCTTGATGTCATGGAAGTGCCCGACCCGGTCCCGGCACTGGTCGGCCAATTGCCCTTAGAACATCTTGATTTCGTCTTCGATCCGCTCCGCCAGAAATTGATCGGAAATCCTGCGCACGGTGGCGAGCAGATGTACGACCTTCTCTGAATTCTTTCCATGCTCGACATCCTTGTCATCGCGCCCCACCCCGACGACGCCGAGCTCGGAGCCGCGGGCGCCATACTCAAATTCAAGGCCGAAGGCGCGAAAGTCGGCGTCCTCGATCTCACGACCGGCGAGCCGACGCCTTTTGGCACTCCCGAAAAGCGCAAAGCCGAAACTTCCGCCGCCACAGAAATCCTCGGCCTTGATTGGCGGCACAATCTGGGCCTTCCCAATCGCAGCCTGGAGCCGACACTGGAGGCCCGCTTTGAATTAGCCGTTGTAATTCGCCAAACGCGCCCCAAATGGCTGTTTGCCCCTTATTGGGTCGATGCTCATCCCGATCATGTCGCCGCCACTCAGCTCGTCGAAGCCGCCCGCTTTTGGGCCAAGCTGACCAAAACCGACATGCCCGGCGAGCCCTGGCACCCGCGGCGAATATTCAATTACTACTGCGTACACCTGAAGCAAGCCGCCAATCCCGCGTTCATTCTCGACATTTCCGCCTTCTGGGACCGCAAGCTGGCAGCGATCCGCTGCTATCACAGCCAGTTCATCGAAGGCCGCCCCACCGAGCCTCCGACCTTTCTCGATCAGCTTCGCGACGAAGCCGCCTACTGGGGAAAATGCATCGGCACAGCCTACGGCGAGCCCTTCACCTCCCGCGAACCCATCGGCCTCACGAGCTTGCAGTGGCTTATTTGAAAACGGCAGTAGGCAGTAGGCAGTCGGAAAAAAACTTCCACCGCTGACAACTGACAACTGACATTGTCAACTGACAATCGTTGACTGGAGCACTTAGGCAGATTTTGCCGATAAGGGTGAGATTACGGCTCCGCTGCGCGAATCGCCCGCTTTCGGCGAGCGCCGCTAGCACGCCAAACAGCCGCTCACTCGATGGCGCGCGTTTTCCACAAGTTGCTCTTCACCCTCGCACTGGCTTGCCTCGCCAGTGCGCTCGCCGGCTGCGCTGCCTGGCCCGACCGCGTGGTGATGCCCCAATATCACAATCCTTTTCCGCAGCTTCACCGCGTGGCGGTGCTGCCGTTCTATAACCAAAGCGCCGAGCCCACGGTCGATGGCGATGCGGTCGCGCTCGCGTATTACAACGAATTGCAGCTTATCCCCGGCTTTGAAGTCATGCCCGTAGGCGTGGCCAAGCAGGCGCTGGCAGCCAGCATTGCGGCCAGCGGCGGCGTCGAGCCGCGCACTGGCGCCGACTTCCAGCGCCTTGCGCAGCTTTTGAACGTCGATGCGATTCTCGTCGGCTCCATCACCGAGTATTCGCCCTATTACCCACCGCGGATGGGCCTCTCGGTCGATTGGTATGCCGCCAATCCTGGTTTTCATCCGATCCCGCCTGGTTATGGCCTGCCTTGGGGCCGCGCGGAAGAAGAATTCATCCCCAGCACGCTCGTCCAAGAGGCCGAATTCGCGCTCGCCCGCGAGCAGCTCAAAACGCAGACTCCTGACCTTACGCCAGAGAAAAACGAGAGTGCGGTAAGGCAGACCAAGCATCAGCTTAGCGCCTCAGAACCGTTACCAGCGCCAAAAAGCGACGCCCCGCGATCAGAAAACGCAGTCAGCGGCAGCGTCCTTGTAAATCGCGGCGCCGCGCAACCGCCCGGCCCGCTACTGCCGCCGGACTGGCCCGATCCGCGGGGGTTCATCCCTCCGCCTCCGTGTCCTCTGCGCCCCGAGGCCCATGCCCAGCACGCGCCGGTCATGACGCACACGCGGATTTATCACGGCAACGATTTGAAATTCACGGAGCGACTCGCCACGTACTACTACCTTCGCGACGATGCCCGCTTCGGCGGCTGGACCGGTTATCTGGAACGACCCGCGGATTTTATGAGATTCTGCTGCTATCTGCATGTAACGGAAACGTTGGCAGCGAGAGGAGGGGCGGGCGACGCTCAGGTGCTGTGGCGTTGGCCGGTTGGCCGATATGACCGGTGAGGGAACGAGTAGGCGCTGCAGGCGTTGCGGCGCACGAGCGGCCAGGATGCCGACATCGCCACAGGAAAGGCCGATAGCGTGACGCAGGACATCAACGTGCTGGCGCTCGTCAAAGGGGAAGAACGCTACATTTTTCTGTACGACGACGACCGTCGTTCCGAAGCGCTCCGCACGCTAGGCCGCTTTGCCAGCAACCCCGAGCTCAGCTTCAGTTGGTACGACGCAGCCGTGCTCAGCCAGCGCATCCGTCAAACAGCGCACGAACAGCGCCTGGCCGAAACCGAGGCAGCAATGCCCCGCAGTCGCTTCAAGCTGCCACTCGCCACCGACAACCTGGCCGAAGAGTAAGTAGCAGGCACACTCCGTGTGCCGTTCCGCATGCACGCGGCCATCTCTCAATTCCTTCGTTTCCTGACGGTGGAGCGCAACGCCGCGCCACTCACCACCAAGTCGTACCGCGAAGACCTCACCTCGCTGGCACAGTACTTGGCCGACGCCTACGGCCGCACGCCGGAGCCCGCCGAAATCACGCCGCTCGACCTCCGCGGCTATGTTTCCGCGCTGCATGAAGCGGGCTATGCCAAAACCTCGGTCGCCCGCCGCCTCGCCTCGCTGCGAACCTTCTACAAATTCGCTCAGCGCGAAGGCCTCGCCGCGAACAATCCCGCCAAGCCGCTCCGCAATCCTCGCCGCGACCGCAAGCTGCCGCACTTTTTGTCCACCGACGAAATTGGCCGCTTGCTCGCCGCGCCCTCAGCCACAAGCGCCCAAGGCCAGCGCGACCGCGCGATCCTCGAAACGATGTACTCCGCCGGCCTCCGCGTCAGCGAAGCCGTCGGCATGAATGACGGCGATCTCGATCTCGCCCAAGGCCTCGTTCGCATCCGCGGCAAAGGGCGGCGCGAACGCCTCGCCCCCCTCGGCAGCTTTGCCGTCAAAGCCTTGAACCGCTGGCTCCGCGCCCGCGTGCTCTCACCCAAAGAACCATCTGGCGCCCTCGCGCCGATCTTCACCAACAAATTTGGCCGCCGTCTGACCACCCGCAGCGTCCATCGCCTCCTGCTCAAGTACCTCAAGCTCACCGGCCTCGACCTTCGCACCACTCCCCACACGCTCCGCCACAGTTTTGCCACGCACCTCCTCGACCGCGGCGCCGACATCCGCAGCGTGCAAGAGCTCCTTGGCCACAAAAGCATCGTCACCACCCAAATCTACACCCACGTCAGCACCGCCAGCCTCCGCGCCATCTACGAAAAAGCCCACCCCCGCGCCCGCACCGCCCATCGGTCTTAGGTAGGGTGCGTGAAGTCGCCGGTACTCCGGGACGAAACGCACCAGTTCGTGGTTTAAAAATGATGCGTTTCACGCACCTACAAAACGCGGCGCAACCTCACTCGCGGGAATATCGCTCCGCCAACTGCTTTATGATTGTCCCGATCGCCTTGCGGCATGATGCGGGCGATAGCACTTCGGCTTCGCTGCCGAGAGCTAAAACGCGAGGGATGATCTCTAAATCGTGATGGGCTGGAACAGTGAGCACGATGCCCCCGTCATTTTGCGATTCGACCATCTGCTCGGCGTGCCACGGATCTTCGAGCACCCACCGCGCGCCGCGACTGGAAATGCGTATCTTGAAATCGCGCGCCTTGCCGCCGGAAAAGATGCCGACGCCTTGGCCCAAGTGCGCTTCCAGGTCGAAATCGGCCGGCACCTTAAAAAACGAATCGAGCGGGGTCGCCCGCAAAAACCGGTCCAGCTTCAAGTGCCGCATGCGGTCCTGCCCCGCGGGAATTTCATGAGCTGCGGCAACGATGTACAGGCTCGATTGATAAAACACGACCGCGTACGGCTCGATCTTCCTTCGCTGCGTTTCCCGCCCCGGCGGCTGATACTCGACCTGCATCACGCGCCGATCCATGATCGAGCGGTGAATCGCACTCAGCATCCCATGCTGGCGCTCGTAACTCTTCGCCGGCGTGCCACGGACGTAGAGCACCTGGCGATACGCCTCATAGTGCTTCCACACGCTCGGCGGCAGCTCTTCGTGGAGCTTGTTCCAGAACGTCTCGATCGCCTGCCAGAACGGCGTGCCCGCCAGCGGATAGAGCAGGTCCCGCCCCAGCGACAGCGCGATCAATTCGCTCGCTGAAGCCTGAATGCGATACGACCCCCGCGTCCGCGGCCCCAGCTTCCACACCTTCCCCCGCTGCAAATACTGGCTCTCGATATCGAACCCCGCCGCCAAAAGCGCCTCCAAATCGCGCTTGATCGTCTTGGGATGCAGCTCCGACAGGCCCAGCTCGTCCTCCACGTCCTTCTTCAACTCCTCCAGCGTCTGGCCAATGCGCGTCCGCTCCAGAAGCTGCAAGAGCTTATGCTGGCGGATGAGTTGCTCGTTTCGCGACATGCGAGCATACTAGCCCGAAGCGCAAGCGAGGGTCTAGGGCCGCGCGATACTAGCCCGAAGCGCAAGCGAGGGTTTGCCTAACGATGTCCGCATCCTATCCCCCCGCCGTCGTTCTCCTCAGTGGCGGCCTGGATTCCGCCACGACGCTCGCCATCGCCAAACAAACAGGCTTCGCCTGTCACGCCCTCAGCTTCCGCTACGGACAGCGTCACGCCCTCGAGCTGGCCGCCGCCGGCCGCGTCGCGCAAAGCCTGGGGACGCTTTCGCATCGCGTCATCGAGATCGACCTTCGCCAGTTCGGCGCTTCCGCGCTTACCAGCAATTTAGCCGTCCCCAAGAAAAACAGCGCCGATGAGATCGGCCCAGAAATTCCCATCACCTACGTGCCGGCGCGGAACACCATTTTCCTCTCCTACGCGCTTGCAGTGGCCGAAGTGCTCGGCGCGAGCGACATTTTCATCGGCGTCAACGCCCTCGATTACAGCGGCTATCCCGACTGCCGCCCCGAATACATCGCCGCGTTCGAAAAAATGGCCCGCCTCGCAACCAAAGTCGCGGTCGAAGGCCGCCAGCATCTGACCATCCATGCTCCATTGGTCCAGCTCACCAAAGCTCACATCATCCGCCGCGGTCTGGACCTGGGCGTCGATTACTCGCTCACCTCCAGTTGCTACGACCCGACGCCAAACGGCCTCGCCTGTGGCCACTGCGATTCCTGCTTACTCCGCCTCAAAGGCTTCGACGAAAACGGCATCCAAGACCCAATCCAGTATCACGCTTCTTAGCCGGGACCAAACATGGTCCCGAATGTTCTGGCTCAACTGTACATCCCCTCAAAACCCACCGCCTCGAACGCACTTTCAAAGTGCTCGATCTGCGGCCGGCCGTTCTTTTCCGGCCACGTCACCGCCACGACGTCGAACCGCGCCGCGCATTCCATCAGATCGTGCCGCTTCATGTACGAAAGGGCCAACCGGGTCAAGCGCCGCTGCTTCTCGTCATCGACGGCATCCGCCGGGTGCCCCGCATCCTGGCTCGTCCGCGTCTTCACTTCCACAAAGACGACCGTTCGCCCTTGGGCGGCGACCAGATCGATCTCGCCGATCGCTCCGCGGTGGCCTCGCGCGACAATAATGTAGCCCTTGCGATTAAGATGCCGAGCGGCCGCATTCTCGCCGCGCCGCCCCAGCGGAAGCCGCGCATCAAGCGCCAGCCACACCGGCTCGGTAATCGAAGCCAGCCAGCGCATAAAAACCCAAGTAGGAAGGATGAATTCTGAATTATGAAATGTCAGCCTTCATAATTCAGCTTTCATAATTCGCATTAGGCGCCCGCCGCTTCCTTGGCGCCTCCTGCTTTCCGCTCGCGCAAGCGGACCGACTTGCCCACGCGGTCGCGGAGGTAATACAGCTTGGCCCGCCGCGTGACGCCGCTCCGCTTCACCTCGATCTTGGCGATCTTGGGAGAGTGCAAGGGAAACTTCCGCTCGACGCCTTCGCCCGCGACGATCCGCCGCACGGTGAACATCTCGCGACTGCCGCTGCCCGAGCGGCCAATCACCGTGCCGCTGAAAATCTGGATGCGCTCGTCCTCGCCTTCCAGAATCCGCGTGTGGACGTCCACCGTGTCACCCACGTCGAACTTCGGCGTCTCGGCTTTAAGGCTGGTCTTTTCCACAAGTTTCAAAATGTCATGGCTCATTGTGTTGTTCCTGTTTATCCAATAAATCGGATCGCCGGCGGCGAGTGCTCAAATAACTCTGTTCCTTCCGCCAGCGCGCAATCGCTTCGTGATCTCCGCTCAGCAGCACTTCCGGCACGCCGTGGCCCCGATATTCCCGGGGCCGCGTGTACTGGGCAAATTCCAGCAGCCGGTTGCCGCGGGAAAATGAATCGTGCTGGTTGCTCTCCTCGTCTCCCAAAACACCGGGCACCAGGCGAATCACTGCGTCGATGACCGTCATCGCCGCCACTTCGCCGCCATTCAAAACGTAATCTCCAACCGAAATCTCATCAGGCTTCAGTATCTCAAACACGCGCTCGTCAAAACCTTCGTAGCGGCCGCAAAGCAGGAGCAGCCTCGGCAAGGCTGCCAGCTCTTCGACCACTCGTTGATTCAGTGTCCTCCCTCGCGGCGTCAGGACAATCACTTGCCCCGCCTCAGCCAGCTTTTGTACCGCCTCCACGCACTCCACGACCGGCGGCGCCTGCAACACCATTCCCGGCCCGCCGCCAAAGGGCCGGTCATCCACTTTCTGATGCTTGTCGGTGGTCCAGTTGCGAATGTCGTGCAACTGGACGTTCACCAAACCCGCGTCAATCGCCTTTCTCAGCAAACTCTGACTCAAGTAACCGTCAAAAATCGCCGGGAACAGAGTCAGCACATCGAAACGCAATCGAGCACTCCAGGTATCGCTTCTTAGCCGGGACAAAACCTGCTCCCAGTGTCTGCCACAGCGACCGGCAGGGCATCGAACCGGGAGCGAGTTTGCTCCCGGCTAAAAGTCTTATTCGGCCTTGGGCGCTTCGGCGGCCGCTTCAGCCGGAGCCTCTCCCTCCGCCGGCGCTGCCGCTTCCGCAGCCGGCTCCGGTTCGGGCGGCTTCGGCGGCGGGACATAGGGCGCCGGCGCCTGCGGCCGCGTCGTCTTGATCCGCTCCAAGGCTGCCTGCTGCTGAGCGACGTGCGTGCCGCCCACGCCGTACTTCTTGATCAGCATCTTCACATTTTCCGAAGGCTGCGCGCCGACGGAGAGCCAATAGTTGATCCGCTCGCCATTCAAAATGGCCCGCGCATCCGTCTCTTTCACGAGCGGATCATAATGACCCAGCTCCTCGATCGCTTTGCCGTCACGCGGCACGCGCGAATCCATCGCACAAATGCGATAGAACGGCTGCGCCTTCCGCCCCATCCGTTTCATTCGAAGTTTGACTGCCACAAAAATCCTCCAAGTCAGTACAAGTCTGTTGTCTGTTTTTTACCAGCCGCCCCGCGGGCCGCGTTCTTTTTTCTTCTTTTTTAGATCCTTTTCCCTTTTCTTTTTTAGCTCGGCTCGTTCCTTCGACGTCAATCGCTTCCCAGTATCGCCTTTGACCTTCGGAATGTTGCCGCCAGGGTTGAACATGCCGCTCTTCTGCATCTCTTGCAGCGCCTGCATCTTCTGCCCCATGCCTTTGCCCGCCATCGCCTTCATCATCGGCGCCATCACGTCGTACTGCTTGAGCAGGGCGTTGACCTCCTGCACCTGCACTCCCGCCCCGCGGGCAATCCGGTTACGGCGACTGGGATCGACCACCTTGGGGTTTTTGCGTTCCTGCGGCGTCATCGAGTCGATGATGCCCAGCATCCGCTTCATTTCCCCTTCAGCGTCGCTATTGTTCATCATCTGAGCCATCTCGCCCATGCCGGGCAAGAGACTCAGCATTTTTGTCATCAGCCCCGGCTGCAGCACCTGCCGCAATTGGCCCTTGAAATCGTCCAGCGTGAATTCGCCCGCGGCCAGCTTCGCTTCAAGCTGCTTTTGCTGCTCAAGATTGACCGCTTTCTGCACCGTATCGACAAGGCCGACGATGTCGCCCATGCCCAGGATGCGACTCGCCATGCCCTCCGGGCGGAACGGCTCGAGGGCATCGAGATGCTCGCCCGTGCCGATGAACTTGATCGGCACGCCCGTCACATGCTTCACCGAGAGCAGCGCGCCGCCGCGGGCGTCGCCGTCGAGCTTCGTCATGATGACGCCGTCCAGCTCGAGCGCTTCATTGAACGCCTTGGCGCTATTCACCGCGTCCTGGCCCGTCATGCCATCGACCACCAGATAGACCTGATCGGGATGCACGCGATTGTCGATCCGCGTGAGCTGCGCCATCAGTTTCCAGCACAGTGGGATCCGAAGCTTGGAATTCACGTGACTTGAAGTCGCGGC
>JADMIO011331827.1_pt1 | contig 49200 bp, 43 predicted proteins | sample 8958161 | NCBI WGS metagenome assembly JADMIO01 (sample SAMN16585339, study PRJNA669376) | soil metagenome | isolation source: Crop rotation soil | place: USA: Cullars Rotation, Alabama | collected 2011
GCGACAACTTGTCCACGTGGAATTCTAAGCTTAGGATCCCAATGTGCTGGAAAGAAATCCTCCCTCACTTCTGATACTGTTTATTCAAATATTCTTGTCTTAAAAAGTTCTTTCATTTTTTCAAGGTCTTGTTTGGGTTTTTTGCAAACATAGATCCTTTGATAAAGTTCTTCCTCATTGTCAGCATAGGGATTGTAAATGGTTCTTACAAGCGTCAGTTCGTCAAAATAAGGGCCAAAAAAGTCACCAACCCGATAGCTTAAAGCAATGATAGTATTTGGCATTTGTTCTTTTGGTGTCCAACTGTAAAAACTTCCGTGATACGAAAATGCTTTGGGCAAATTGTAGTCCACGCCCAACAAATTTACTGCACCTGCCTGTCCATAATGCTTGCCCCAAATCATACAATTTTGTTTTTCATTTGTTGGCAAACTATCGTACACCGATTTTAATTGTTGCATTGTTTCCTTCCACTTTTCTTTGGTGTAGTACTCGTCATATTTTACCCCATATTTGCCACCTTCAATGTTTTTCTTTTCAAACGGATAAACTTTTGTGAGATAGTTATTGAAAGAATAAACAGGCATTCCAAAAGGAATTAAAACAGCTGCTAATAATAATAAAGCAGTAATTGGATAAATCATCCATTTCTTTTGCAAAATAGTTTGTTCCCAAAATATTGCACCAAAAGGTATCATTACCAAAATAATTGGATAGAAATAATACGGTTTTCCATTACTGAACGATAAGAACGCACCAGATAGCAGGATTGAAATTGCTATAGGTTTGTTGAACGTTTTATTGTTCTTAAAAATATAGATGACCGCAGTAACAATTATCAATAAAGAAGCTAAAGGATTTATATCAATCAGCAATTGTCCTAAATTGCCTATACGGGAACCATTGTCTAATTGTGTTTCGTAAAGTCGACCAAACATCTGCAGTAGAGGAAAGTCGTTTGCATACTGCCAAATCAAATTGGGAAGCAATAGCAGGATCAATACGATTATATTTTTCCAAAAATGTTGTTGTAGCAGTGCCTGGCGTGTTCTTTTAAAAAGTAATAATGCAGATAAGCCGACAATAAAAAACAACGCATCATACTTGACAGAACAAGCTAAAACAACAAATGCTGTTAAGTACCATAAGCTACTATTGTCAAGATATTTTACAAACCTTGTTAGTTGATAAAAACTTAACACCCAAAATAGCTGACTAAAAACTACGGGTTGAAATAGTTGTTGGGAACGGCCAAAAGCCGGTGCAATAATTATGCATAAAAGAGCCAAAAATATTGCCTTGTTTTTCCCGCCTAATTCAATGGTTGTTTTTGCTACATAGATGAGGATGAGGATACTTGCAAGGTGTGCAAATAGACGATGCACATATACGGAATTGCTGCCAAATAGATTTTGTATAAAGGCCAAAAGTCCAATCAACGGTGGAAACTCCATATACCCAAAAGCCAAATGTTTTCCTGTCTCAATATGTAACAATTCGTCTCCCTGGAAACCTGAATGGCTGTCTGCAATTAAATGAAGTGTTAATTTTAGCGTGCAGAAAATGAGGATTATTAACCTGGTCTGTTTAGTCATTTGTTCCTGTCTGTTTGTTATTTTCATGATGTCTCCTGGGAATTAACCGCTAACGTTTTGCATTGCGCAGTTGGGGTTTTTAAATTCGTCCCACCCGGTGGTAATGCTATTTATGAATATGATTTTTAAAAGTTTCGAAAAGTTCCATAGAATGAGTCTGGGCCTAACCTAAAGCTGATATTGAGTTGTAGCCGAAGTAACGATGTCTGCCCCGCTTTTGCCAATGCATTGTTGTATTGGGCATTTTCATTGGCTGATTTTTTTTGGTAAGATAGTTCATTTTTCTACTGGTCGCTGCGACACCGAACCTGACGGGTAGAAAATGTCTATAATATCGCTGAGTTTTAAAAGTATGGGGATTATAAAAAAGGGATTGAGCAAAAAGCTTAGGCACTTTTTATGAAAGTTTACTTGGTACACAATCTTTAAGTGAATAAATCAAGCCTCACTTCTGCTAAACCCTTTGTTGCTTGCTGCTGCGCACTATTTACTTGCTTTGTCAATTAGGGCTGGATAATTTTTTCTTTGTCCTCCTGTACCGTTGCTCAACCGCATACTCAATACTTCCTAATTCATAACCCAATCCCTAATCGAATACCAATTCTGGTGGTATGCAGGAGTCAAAGCAACTAACCACAACGACAAAGGAATTTTGGCTTCTTTTTAATGCCCTGTTTCTATTTTGAGTTTCATCGGTATGTGCAAAACCCGCCTACAAACTTTTCATTTCCTGCTTTCCGTCTGTCAGATAGCGATTGCATAATACCTTGATCTTTTTCTTGCTTTTGAGCCAGGGAAAAAACAGGCTTATGAGTATTAGGGCTAAACGTTTAATGGTAAAGCATTTTACCTGACGATAATTTTTCAGTTAACCACCGATGCTATAAAATTACACAATAATCAGCGTCGTTATTTTCCGGCAATTCCTTAAACCGCAATTTGATAAATAATATAGCTCTCCTCCGCTGTGGAAATAATAATTGCTTAGATTTACGGAAACTATACGTTTCAAATGGATATCTCTGCATTTAGAAAAAACCGTACCTCCGTCATAGTAGCTTTGATTTTAATCACCGGCCTTCTTTTATTTGTATTCAGCCTGTTTTCAGCTATGCGTCGGAGTGATGAAGTCTAAGAATCCCAACTACGACTTATTGTGGACAAACTCCAACTCGGGAACCAAATTGTGTTTAGCGGTATAGAATCCGCTGTGAAGCTGGAGGGTAAAAAGATTGAATCAGGCGCACACGAAATACTCACACCGAAATCGGGGATCCCTACTCTAAAAAGCCTGATCGATGTAACTGACAAGGTTGCCGCAATTGGTATTATCTCCGAAGATGGTGAAGAATTCGCTATCCAAAAAAGGAATAATTTGTATGCAACCTATTACTACAGTTCCGCTACCGATTCTCTTGCTGATGTTACTGCTTGGGATACACAGGAAAAAAGGGAAGTACCCGATAGCTTAGTCGAAAACCGCATGTACAAAGGCGACATGTTTCGCATGCACGCGAGCCAGGCTTCGGACAAGCCATTATGGAGAGCAGCTTCAAATCTCCCAGGGATTGCCGGCCGTAAAGGATTGTCGGCTTCCATCCTGGTCACCGATACGACTACTCAAAAGAAATACATCGTCATATTCTTTGTGCCTTTTAAAAGGATAATGACCAATACGGTCAAGGTCGGGTATAAAAAGGGTGATGTGTTTATTTTCCGCAACGATAGTCTCTACTTTAATTTCGACGGGATTAACGATTCTGCCAGTGGTTTTGATACAACAAAATACTTTGTGCCGTGGAAGGACATTCCGGTTAAAAAACATTCGGATGCCATTAAAACCTGGCAATCACTGAACAGTCGCGATTCAATTCAGATCGCCAGGTTCACATCTGATGGGGTTAACTACTGCGCTGCCTTTAGTTCTGTAGTTTCAGACCACGATGGAACCTTTTATGCCCTTGTAGTTCCTTCGGCATCGTTACCAACGCTTTTTCGCAGCAAATCAGGGGCGCTGGTGATGGCTGCTTTCATTCTATTGCTGATCGCGGGAATAGCTTTTGCCATAGTTTATGTAAAAAACTTTAAAAAGGTACGTTTTGTAACCTTAACTTCTGATGCGGTTCAGCAAATGATTGCTCTTGGTGAAAGCGAATTGCTGGAGTTTAAATCAACCATTCGTACCAACCTCCACGCGGGAAAACCAGGAAAGGAAATTGAGCTGGCCTGGCTTAAATCGGTAGTCGCTTTTTGCAATACCGAAGGCGGCACTATTCTTATTGGCGTTCATGATAAGGGTGATATCCTGGGACTTGAAGCCGATAATTTCCAGAGTGATGACAAGTGCCTGCTTCATATCCAGAACCTGATCGGGGAGCATGTTGGCATCGAGTATTTGTCGTACGTACGGTTTAGCCTGGTCGGCATTGGAGATAAAAAAATATTAGTTATTCAGTGTGCCCCCTTAAAGCGTATCATGCTGTTGAAATCGTCGGGCAAGGAACAATTTTATGTGCGGTCCGGCCCTTCTTCAATCGAACTGCCCATGAGTAAGGTGTTGGAATATGTGAACGAACGTAAGAAAACATTCTGATCGTTTGAGACATACGCCGGGGGGTAATTATTTTGAGGAAAATATTGGAGGGTGATTCAGAAAATTATTCGCACGGAATAAGCGTATCAGATTTTTTTGCCGGGATTTATTCGTCGGGCCGGAACTACTGCTGATAGTAGCAAAGGAAGTTTATCCCGTGAATCCTACTATTAAAAATGCACTGTTAGCGGCAGGTTTTCTTGAGTGTTTATCTGAATCACGATCTTATCTGTTTGGATTTCTTCCACAGCCAGAAACCCAACATAGCACGCATGAATGGCTGGTAAGTAAAACTAAACTTCCCCATAAAGGAATCAACTTCCGGTTGCTTCCAAAAACTATTACCTAAAGTTATGAAGGAACCGATACTCCAGATAATAAGCATTATTGATATTAGTTTATTGAGGCCAGAATCTCCTGCTAGGCTCAATCCATAGCAAAGATTTCCCAATCCAAAAGTAAAGATAAACACACCGAAAAGCGGAGCAGTTAGCAGACCTGCATTTGAAATAGTTAGCTTGAGGCTTTCCTTGATTGCTGGATCAGAAACTGCTAAATATTGTTCCCTTAATTCATTTATATAAAACAGAACAAACATTTGCCGAGTAATTTCGGCTATTGCAAATACTGAGAAAAATAGAAATCCCAATACTGAAAAGCCCGGCGATTCCTTCAGTTGTAACATTCCAACTCCCCACATTGAAATTATCACAAGAACACAATGTGTGATAACCCACCAGCGGTTGGTCATGTATGTTCTATTTTTAAAAAGAAGTATTCGTTCTTCGAAACTCGCTGGAGGATCTGGAAAAAACAAATGTATTCCCAATGTAGTAACAACAGTTAGAAAACAGCAAATCGAAGCAAATTTTATAAAGTCTTTTTTGATTACCATTAAGTTCTAAACTAATTCTTTTTACCTGCCTGCAAACAAGAATGTGTTTAATGCCTTCTTTAATTGAAGGCCGGTTTTTTCTTATTATGAATGGAACTTAGCAGATTGTCCAAATTGGCGGCAAGCCAAAAACTTGCCTTTTGTTGTGCCGTCGTACTTTGCTTTACATAGTCAAATTACTCGCTTCACTAAAGGAATTTTACGAATTAGCCCTGCAAGAATATAGGAAAATACAACACTTAAAATGCAGGCCATAATGTATTTAACAGTTGGTTTAAGCGTTAAGGATTCCAGGATAATAGTAACACCAACTACAACAGCAGAATGGAAAATATAAACACCGTATCTATTTTCTCTTATTATTGATAATATAAAATTTGTAAAGTTGAATTTTTTCTTGAATAGCTGAAGGAAAAAGCCACAGAAACCAATACACAAAAAGGTTTGGGCAAATGAAAGAGAAACTGATTCCCATGTAATGCCCGAAACAAATTTATTAACTATAGGCGGATACTTTGAAAGAAGATAAATAATCACGCAAAAGTAAATGGCTGCAATAAGTGAGATGGGAAACCATGTTATTGCCACTTTTCTGGAAAGATCATCAAGCCAATGCTTTCTGTATACTAATAATCCGATTGCATACATGAAAATGTAAGGAGTGATATTGGAAAACTCTATGCCTATAAAATTCTGTCCAAGTGGAAAAAATTGTCGCACTATGATTGTTAGACCACTGCATAGAAGAATAATCGTCAATATATTTACATGTGTAGGGATATTATCTGATAGACATTTTGAAATAGAAAAATGAGGTTTTATGAATTTCCAATAGCAAATATATACTAACTCAAAAGTTATCAATACCAAAATAAACCACGCATGAGAAGTATACGGTTTAGTGTTTTGTTGTAACACATAACTAAACCATGACAATTGAGTTGTCCTATTATGGATTTCAATATAATATAAAATACTTGGGGCAAGAATAGTCATTACAAATAGCAATGGTACCACCAGGCGAATTAATCTTGCTTTTATAAATTTGCGTACCCCTTTTTTCTCTAATGAAGGAATTGTTAAAAAAGCGGAAATGAAAAAGAAAAGGCTCATTGAAAAGGATGCCTCGACTCCAGTTAAGGCTGAAAGGAAAATTTGAATTGTGCCTGTTAGTTTTTCAGATGTAACATAGCACCAGCCGCCCATTGTCCCATAGCCAATACTAACATGATGGAGTACAACCAGAATCGATAAGAATATCATTAGATTATCTAAATAATAAAGTCGTTTCATTTGCTACATCTAATTTGGTATTATAAATAAATGTCCTGATAAGGGATTTGTATGTATGCGCCAATGTTAGCGGTTCGGCTATATATTCTCTTTTAAGTGTTATAGGCTTAATATTTAATTTCTACATCAATTTGGCGTCCTTCTTCAAAGGCCTTTTTGTCCATTGCCGTACCTACTGCAATTCCGATTAGCATACCAATGGGTATGCCTATTCCTATTAATCCCATATTACCAATGCTTATTCCAAAAGCAACTCCAATTCCCGATCCAAGGGACATTCCTAAAACAAACCAAAGACTGCGATAATAGTTTTTTGGTATGAATTTAAGTTCCTTTTCAACTAATTTTATGATTCTAGTTTGCTTCTGTTTTACTAATCTCCTTAATTCATTACCTGTAAGAGTTGTAGCATTTAATTCTTCAATATCCTGATTAATAGATTCAATAATTTTATGAGGTAATTCTTTCTTTTTTAATTCTTTTAGAAGTTCTCCGAGTTGGGCATAAATTCTACTTAATTTAATGTTGCCAGAGATGTTTTGTCTTTCTTTTAGTTCAATTATGTTCATAATGTTCTGTTTTTCCTAGCTGACCGCTAACGTTCTGCATTGACGAAGGCGGGGGTTTTGAAAATCGTCCGCCCAGTGGAAATGCTTTTTAAAAAATGTGATGATAAAAGTACTGTTAAGTTCCTTAGAACGAGTCCAGCCAAAACCAAATCTGATAGCGAGTTGTAGCCGAAGTCACGATGTCCTGCCCCCGCTTTTGCCAATGCACTGTTGTGCGTTCGCGCTGCTTTGTTAGCCTTGATTGCTTTAGATTTCCTATTTGACTTTTTCTACATTCGGCGGCATCCATATACCATCGAGGATACTTTGTTCTGCCCAATAGCATCGTATGTAAAGTGAGAAAGTTCCGTTAGGAGCTGGCACCCAATTGGTTTCTTTATCCTTACCTGGTGATTTGTTACCAAAGTATAAAGTGAGCGAGCCATCAGTATTGAATTGAAGCGATTTACTTTTTGTGCCAAGCGAATACCGATTCAATGCGTTTGGATTAAACAAATGATGCTCATTGTAAAGTGTAAGAGACCAGAATCCTTTAACTGGTGGGGTTTGTCCTTTCGGGAAAGTAATAGTATAATTATTTTTTCCGTTGAGTTGGTCTCCTTTGCTATCGAAATCCCGGTATATATATTTAGTTTCATTCGGTTTGTTGTCGTACATATTGGATTTACTGGTAGCAGTCCGGCTAAGATAATCTGAACCCCATTGTGCATTGTTCACTGGAGAGTTCCAGCCATTTCCTGCAGAGCGGCCATTGTATTTCCATTGTGTAAACTTGTCTACTATTTCTTTATCAGCAGCCATAAATGATTCAACCAAAGCTTTTTTTGTAGCAGAATCTTTGGATGCAGCATCAAACACAGAACCAATCAGTTTATAAAGCGCTTCCTCACCAGGCATTGGAGGGACCAGTTTCATAACTGCTGGTAATTGGTCAAAATATTTTTCAGGCACCACCCATTTTGTTTCGCCACCGGTACTGGGAGGTGCAGGAAAATGTGGCACCTTGCTCCAGTCAATCGTCTTTATCTTGCCATCAAATTTGCTCAACGGATAAAAAACAACCTGATTAAGAAGCGGCTGAACAGCTTTGGTGTCTTCGGGTGTGTCGTCCTTAAAAACACGAGGAATTGAAAATACAAGTTCAGTAGAGGATTGAAGTACCGCATTTATACCTGAAGGCTTTTCACCTTTCCAGTTTGGGCCAACAATTAAATAAAATCCGGGTTTAGTACCATAGGGTTTTCCAATTTCAGCGAATTCATCTGTTCTTGCGTCATATAATGCATACACCCAGAAACGGTCACCAAAATCGGGAACTTGGAAAACTACAGGTTCTTTATCGAGAGCGGCAAACCCTGCGCCATACGCAACGTCCTGATTTGGACAAGCAACAAATGTTTGATCCGGTTTAATATAATCGTTTAACATAGCAAGTTCTCCGACAGGTGCCATAGGTAAAACACCACCATTCCATCCAGGTACATTTCCGTTTTGAGCTGTTACGTATTCAAACGCTGCCCTGCGGTTGTGAGAGTTTATCATTGTATAACCCCATACATAAGCCAAGCGGCCAATTGATTGGACGTATTCTTTAGACATCAGCATTCCATCAGATGGCCCTGGAACATCAGCTGCAGTTTTTGGCAGAGGCACTTGGCCGGACTGTTTGTCAATAATTACGGCTGTGGTATCCTTTGCTTCCGAAGATGGTTCACTTTTTTGTTGAGACTGATTGCAAGCGATTACAAATACAGTTAATGTAGTTATCGATGCTACAAGCTTTAATTTCTGCTTCATAATATTATGCTTTGGTGAGTTGTTGTATTTTCTACTAAGTTAATAATTATACCGTCTTTTTTAACATGACGCACAACGTTTGTATTGACGTAATGACACGAACTGATAAAATCTTAACTAGTTGGAAACCATTCACACATTTGTTCGTTTGAGTTATTGCAGTTTTGTGATGTTATTGCTAAAATTCCAAATTACATATTGGAAATATTTCCCAACGTTCCCTTTTTTTACATAAAAAATCGCCCTGTTATTTTGATGCTAAAATGTGCCAAAAGTTCTCCATTAATATTTTATATCGTTCCTTCTATCAAAAAAAAGAACTACAATCTTTGTCCCAGGTGTACCACCAGCAAACTAAATTGCTGGTCTGGATTCATAGGGTTCTCAATTACATAAACACAGGTTTTGAGTATTGCCTGCTTAATATATGCCCTTGGCAAATTCAATAACAGTATACTTAGACCAACATATATTTCCTTTTTACCATTTTTCTTTTCTATTAAAAAATGGTATCACCTATTTTTAAACTTATGTTTTGGGTACGGTTGCTTAAATGGCGTTTCAGATCTAAGTCACAATATTCCTTTCTGTAAATGTGATAATCAAAGATCAGTCAGGTTATGATGTTCCTAATTAAAATAAAACAGGAATATCATCCTTTTTCATTTCGAATAAATTAAGTATTAGTTACAGGGAATGTGCCTGCAAATGAATCGGCGTTAGAAAAATTTATTTGAATTGTAATGTGGCCGGAATAAAAATATCGAACCGTGCTCCCTTACCTAATTCGCTTTGTGCGGTAATGATTCCTTCATGATTTTCTACAATTTTTTTTACGATGGATAAACCGATGCCTGTTCCATTGTATTCGGATTTGCCATGAAGGCGCTGGAATACTTCAAATATCCTTTCGCTGTATTGTTGTTCAAATCCAATACCATTATCTGAAATGCTGATGTGGCAATATTTTATTTCGGGAAAAAGTTTTTCGTTGTTCAGTTTTTCGCCTTTGGCAATTTCACTTTTTATGGTAATGTGTAGTGGTTGTCCGGGAAGGGAAAACTTTAATGAATTGCCTATAAGGTTGTGCATCATCTGGCGAAACTGGAATGGGATGATATCTGCATGACCGAGTTCGGTGGCTTCGATGGTGGCGTGTTTTTCTTTGATGTCTTCTATTAGGTCCTCCTTTACTTCCTCGATAATTTTATGGAGATCGGTTTTTTCACGATTCCGTTCGGCTACCGCAGTACGGGAGTAAGCCAATAAATCATCTATCAGGGTTTGCATCTGTTTTGCGGCAAGCTGCATACGACCGAACATTTCCTTGCCGCTGTCCGAAAGATTTTTATCTTCTTTTTCGGTAATGCGTGTGGCGAAGGTTTGAATTTTTCTCAATGGCTCCTGTAAATCATGGCTTGAGATGTAGGCGAAAGATTGAAGCTCTTTATTCATTTTTTCCAGCTCGGCAGCCTTTGTTTTAATATCTTCTTCCGATTTTTTTCTTTCGGTAAGGTCCGTTATAATCATGCCAACTGTTTGCAGCGTAGGGTACAGTGATGTGAGCGATATGTAAACCGGGATAATTTTATTTGCTGCAATTAAATTAATTTCTCCTTTGCTTTGTCCTGCCACTCCTTTCCTGAAAAGTTCATTGAAAGATTCTTTCGAATCGGGATGAATGAAATCAAATACCTGCTTACCTATCACTGATTCATAGGACACACCCAATAGTTCGTAAAAATAACCATTGGTGTAAACTATTAAACCATCTTCCGACAAAGTAATGGCGCCTTCAGTGATATTTTCTACCAGCATACGGTATCCGTGATCCCCGCTCTCCAATGTAAAAATTTGAGATTGATTATTTCGTTTAAGCGCAAAAGCATCCACCTCCCCTTCCTTAATGGCTTCAATGAGCTGTTCAGCTTCTTCAAGGCGATTGGCAAGCTCCCTGTTTTGCAATTGCAATGCTTTAATTGATAACGCTGTCTTCATGCTTCTTTTCTGAACGTGATGCCAAGGGCTTTAATTACTTTCGCGCTGTCTTTTAATGTTCCTATTAATATTTTTTTTGGCAGTGGTAGTTGTTTAATGAGGGATGGACTGAATACAATACTTTGCTCCGATGCCAATTCGGGGTTTTTGTAAATATCTATTATCTCCAGCTCAAACGCATCTTTTAAATGTTCATCGCACAGTCGCTTTATGTTGTGAATTGCTTCTAATGATTTGGGCGACATCCCAGATACATACAGCTGCAACACGAGCTTATCCTGGATAATTATATCTGGCCTGGGAACATTTTTCATTTATCTTATTTATTTAACTTATTGAACTGTCCTGATATTTAAACCTACCAATACCTTTTCTTCGTTTGACAAATCACCTATTATCTTTCGTATCGGCACCGGTAATTTTCTTACAAGCGTTGGAATGGCAAAAATCTGGTCGCCTTCAGCTAGCTGTGGGTGTTTTAAAAGGTCAATTACTTCAATGGAATATTGTCCTTCCATATGCTCCTTGCAATACCGTGTAATATTTTTTAATGCCAATGTTGATTTTGGTGTTTGACCGGCTATGTATAACCTCAGCTCCCATTTTTTTTTCTGCGTCATTGTTATTTTACTTTTTGCTATTGCTTAAGAATTGGATTCCCTTATCAGAGATCGTAAAATTTTGCGGGCTGTTTACGTGCCCCATGCCACGAGACTTTACAATGAGCAGGTTTCGTACCCGTTCATTATTTTTGGTTCCATTGCTCATATCAATCCAGGTATCGGCAAGTGAGGAAACGGCATCTACCGTTGCATCGTTAAATTCGGTAGTACCTAAATGGGTGAGAGAAGTAAACACCGTATTTATTTCGTTCATCTTTAAAGTGTCCATCAGGCGCACCAGCATGGCACGCACTTCGCTGGTACTGCCGATCGTAATCAAACTGCTGATGGGGTCAACAATAACCGTGCGTGGTTTTAATTCTTTCAACAATTTATTCATTATCAGCAAGTGCATTTCTAATCCCTGTAGGGATGGACGCGATGCATGTATATAGAGTAATTTTGCTTTGATTTGTGGTTTTAAATTAATTCCTACCGCTGCCATATTTCTTACTAACTGATCGGGGGATTCCTCAAAAGAAAAATATAGAACGGGTTCCTTGCGCCGGCAACTGCTCATAGCAAAATAAGATGCAAGAATTGTTTTTGCGGTGCCTGCCGTGCCGGTAATTAAGATGCTGCTTGCTTTATAAATTCCATTTCCTGAAAATGATTTATCCAAAGCAGGAAGTCCTGTGGAAACTATTGTTGTGGGCGATTTGTAATCTAATTGCAGCGAGGTAATCGGAATAACCGAAATTCCGTTTTCATCAATCAGGAAAGGATATTCGTTGGTGCCATGTGTGCTACCACGGTATTTTACAATACGTAATCTACGGGTGGCTATTTGGTCTATTACACGGAAGTCGAGCAGGATGACACAATCGGAAACATATTCTTCTAAACCCTGTCGTGTTAATGTATTGTCTCCACGTTCCCCGGTAATGATGGCTGTTACACCCTTCTCCCTTAGCCACGAAAACAACCTGCGTATTTCCGAACGAAGCAACGCAACATTATCCATCCCTGAAAACAGCGATTCGATGGTATCAAGCACTATCCGCTTTGCACCTATTGAGTCAATGGCATGGTTGAGGCGGATGAATAAGCCTTCCAAATCATACTCGCCCGTTTCCTCAATCTCCGAACGCTCAATACGCACATGGTCAATACGCAGTTTTTTTTCTGCTTTTAGTTTTTCTAAGTCAAAACCGAGTGAACTTACATTTTGTGCCAGGTCGGTAGCGGATTCTTCAAAACTCATAAATACACCCGGCTCGTTGTATTCGGTAATTCCTTTTACCAAAAACTGCATGGCAAATAATGTTTTACCACAGCCCGCGCTTCCGCAGATGAGAATAGGACGGCCTTTGGGAAAACCCCCTTGTGTTATTTCATCCAAACCATCTATACCGGTTGGAATTTTAGAGAAAAGCTTTTTTTTAATCGTCATAAAAATCAGTTGAGTTTTCTATTTAGCTGGTTATTACAAATTCTTCTTTTGAGGGCTGCGCATTTTTGTTTGCTGCAATGAGCGTGATTGATTTCAAAATTACTTTTTTGAGATTAGGAAACTCCGCCGGTTTACGAATGTAAAAATGCGCTCCTTTTTCATATAACCGGTCTGCAATGCCCTTGTCGAAAGATGTCGAAAAAACAATTACAGGCAGCTGTTTTAATTGGTCATTACTTTTTATTTCATTTAAACATTCAAATCCATTTTTTCGCGGCATATTTAAGTCAAGAAAGAGCACATTGGGCAATGGGTCCGGATGCTTTGTAAGGTGTTGAATTAACTGTACGCCGTCGTTGACTGTTGTAAGTGCAGCGTTAACAGGCAGTTCTTCCAACGCTTCTTTGAAAAAGATGCAATCGTCTCTATCGTCATCGGCAAGAAGTATGCTGAGTTTTTCATTTCTCATTGGTCAAAGTTAATAATATAAAGTATCAGTTTAAAGCAGTAATGCCTAACCAGGCTGGTGTAGTGATGCAAAGTAAATGTAAGAAACCTGCGCTTGATACAATGTCCCGCCAAACTGTTGAAAACCGCCGTTGGTGGCTAAGCTTCCGGTCACATGAAAATGAGTATATGCTAACTAATCTTTAATAAGTCGGACATACAATCCATGCCCTTTATAAAGGCCGCACCTCATTATAGTACTATCAGCGTAATAATTACACGATCTAATGAATTGTTTAAATCGTAATCGGCTTACCCAGGTTGTTTGCAGACCTACTTATTTATGGATGTGATCCACCAGGTGTTTCCAAAAGGATCCGTTACACCGCCACTACGTCCATATGGCTGGTCAGAAGGTGGAGTAATAGTGGAGGCTCCGGCTTCAACTGCCTTTTGGTACCTGGCATCGGCATTATCGACATAGACAAACAAGCCTGCTGTTCGGGGTTCATAATTGTCAGTGGCGTCAGCAAACATAATTGTACTTTCCCCAATCATGATTTCTGCATGCATGATTGTATTTTCATCCCTCATTGTTTTGTAAGTTTCCGTTGCATCAAAAACCTGTTTGGTAAAATCAATAAATTTTTCAGCGCCTTTCACAATTAAATAAGGCATTACCGTTTGATAGTTTGCCGGAATTCCCGGGTCTTTTGTCATGTCTAAAAATTTTTAAATTGTTGAAGACTTGCACTGCTATTGGTAGAAGTAGCGTTTGTCCTTAGCGTTTATCCTTTATACATCGCACGTAAATTCAAAATTTTTTATCTTACGAGCGTCTTACTATTTCCCTTTTGTTGGCAGCCCAGGATTTGTCAACGTTGCTTTACAGTTCTTTACCGACTGAAACCCGCTCTCTCTTTTTTAATTTTCCAACTCCATTCGTTGACAATACAACCCTACCCGAAACCGGGAAATTTTATCTGCCGCTTCCATTACACGCTGGAGGCTAAAGATCCCCACTCCCTGCAGCCTGATTGCCAGTAATTCATCGTGTAGATCAGGTGCTAAAAAAACCAGTCTTCCGCTTAACTCATCTGACTGACTATTGTTTCCATCAATTATAAACTGTTTGTGCCATTCCAGCCAGGGTTTAAGATCGGCTGCTGAAATAGTCAGGAAGATATTCGAAAAATCTATTGAATTGGCAGTTTTGTTTACAGGTCGGTTACTACCAACAGAATCACTGCTCACATTTACTTTAACGCTGAGTGAATCAATAGTGGCAACCCGCGAACAAGGCAGACTGCCCAACTCAAATTTGAAATTAGATTTCAACATGGCTTTTTGCTTTAGCCCGACTTGTTGGTGAATTACCCTTCCATCCACTTTTTGATTTCTTATTAAGGCCGGTTTTATGCGTAACCGAAAAAAAGCGGTTTCTTTGGATGCAGCATCACACCTGGGAATAATGGTTTCCGTTAATACCCAATCCGTAAAGATGTCCTCGTAAACTACTTTAAAGTTGGCATCTGTAGTAATGAAAGACGCGGGTAATCCCAAATTTTCACCGTTCCATGTTTTTTTTATTAATTCGACTATTTTATCGTTTAGTCCCGTTTCAAAAACAAAATCTTCGTAGGTGACAGCTCCCAGGTGTTTCCTTATTACCAAATCGGGGCCAGGGCTGTCTTTAATTACGTCGCCGCTGACCGTACCGCCCTCGAAAGCGTTTAAGTTAATCAGTGTTCCATCGAGGGAAAAAAAATTTCTTTGAGTAAAATTTTGTGTTTTAGCCATGTCTTTTTGATAAATATTTTGATAAATATATTTTCTTCTTTTTTCGGGTAGCTAGTGATTTTTCATTGTTAAACTACAAAAAAAAATTAATTATTGATAGCATTTAATTCATGGTGACCCGCTATTCGGGTTTTTGTAGCGTACAACATCCGGGGCGATACCGTGAATCTTGCAGCGCGAATGGAACAAAATTCAGCAGCTGATCTACCTACATGTTATCCTAAGATTTATAAAATTGGTATTAATTATACCCTTAGGAAAGCAAAATGAAGAAAAGAAAGATTAAAAGATTTTACTGATACCATTAATGCTGCTATTTTGGCTTGTGTATGTTGCTAATGAGATTATGCATGAGAAGCCTTTATAGCACCAGGTACGAATGTTTTCGATAAATTTATTAATCATATTGCCTTTGAGCTTTCCTCAAACAGACAGTTTCAAAATCTTCACCAGCTGATCTAAAAACTTTACCTTCAGCTGAAGAATTTAGCGCTTTAAATGGGCCGCGGCAAAAAAAAAGGACCAAGATAGAAATCTAGTCCCGTTTTTAAAATCCAATTATCCTATGAAAAACCTATCTTCTCTAATTAAATATTATGCCAAATTTTTTCAGTTAATATCCAGGCTGCCGTTGAGGTAAAGATTCCACAACAAATGGGAGATCGTGAAATTTTTAACTCAACCAACATTCGTATGTTTCCATAAATTCCTTTTTAGCAGAAATCCTATTCCCACGCTTTGATTAAAGCAAGGGATTATGTGGACTTCGCCACCGGCTTCCAAAGGGAGGATATACTCCAAACCAGCAACCCAATATGAACTAAAACCGCTGGCCATAAGCCAGGTCCTGAAAATTTTTGAATGAGGGCTGCGTAAATAAGAAGAATTGTGGCAAAAACATTATAGCCCAGCATGGCTTTAACCATAATGCCTGGTTGAGGCCTGTCTCTTGAAAGCCAGCATGCAAACGCGATTGTAATTAACGCTCCCCCTGCAAGCCTTCCTAATAAGATGGCAGTTGGATCAGTAAGGGAAGTGCCAAGCAAAATCTCCACAAGAAAAGAAGGCGCAGCAGCGAGTGCCATCCCGGTAACTCCTTCAACCAGTGCGGTGATCGTCAGTAATGATTTCATTGTATTTGAGTTTTTGGTTGCAGTCCAAATATATTTGAGAAAAAGAATAAGCGTCGATGTTCACACACATGGTAAACAGTTGGCCTTTTTCCTTCATAAAGCTTGTCGCTCTTCTTTCGGATACTAAATTTAGTTATCCCGGTAGTTTCATTACTTTTATTGGTGAAATATCCTGTAAGAAACAACGGCCATCAGTTCGATGGCCGTTGTAAAATAGTAATTGTTAAAAGAAAACCCCACATTTTGGTTGGCCTGTTGTTTTCAACTTTTCTGCTACGGCTTGATGTCAATGACAACTTTACGAATCTTCGCGGTAAACTTATTTTCTCCTTCTTTGTAATCACGTGATACGTTGGTCTCACTATCCATTCCTACATCTACGCCTTCATCGCCAGAAAAAACAAATGGTTCTGTTTTAGGAATTATTCCTTCAGCGACCTTTTGATCATCCGCAAATAAAGTGCATTTGCCTCCGGCACCAGGCTTGGGACTATCAGGAATGAATTCATATTTTATTTTATGATGACCCGCCCCCAACGCTTTAGGTGACCCGATATTTGTCCATTCAATACCAAAGAAATTATATTCATGATGAGGTTTTCCACCTTTCATATATAAAACCCAACCACCAAACCGGCCGGCCTGTGAAATGATAACACCATTGGTGTTTCCATCTTTCAATTCCACATCTGCCGTTATGGTATACTTTCGGCCTTTAACATTCATAAATGCATTCTCCGAAATGCCGGTCATGCCTTCATACACGGTTAAAGAAGTACGCGATCCCATCAGGTCCGGTCTGCCTGCAAGCGCTGCATTGAATCGTTCCGATCTTCTGTCATCAATGGGAAATACATGATTTTTTGTAGCTTCTTTATCAAATATTGCCTGGAGCTCTTTTAATTTTCCGGGATTTTTTGCGGCAAGGTTATTAGCCTCGGTAAAATCTTCGTTCACATTATACAATTCCCAGACATCATCTTTTAGCGGAGGATTTGGAACCATTAGCCATGGTATAGAGTGACGGGTACAGGCCACCCATCCGTTATCATAAATTCCCCTGTTGCCAAACATTTCAAAATATTGAGTCGTATGCCTGTCGGCGGCTTTTGCATCATCAAACGAAAACATAAAGGATACGCCACTGAAAGGTGTTTGCTCCGTTCCATTCACTGACTTTGGAAAAGGCAAACCAGCAGCTTCCATTACTGTTGGTGCAATATCTGTACAATGAGTAAACTGTGACCTTATCTCTCCCTTTGCTTTTATGCCATTTGGCCAATGTGCTACCATTCCATTTCTTGTGCCCCCAAAATGCGATGCTATTTGCTTTGTCCATTGAAATGGTGTGTTTCCGGCATGTGCCCAGCCAATGGCAAAATGAGGGAAAGTATTCGGACCACCCCAGTCATCAATATGATCCATCATCTGATCTGCTTTACCAATTATCCCATTTAATGCCATCATTTCATTGTAGGAACCTTCGGGTCCACCTTCGGCGCTGCATCCGTTATCACCTACCACATATAAAAACAAGGTATTATCGAGTTCACCTATTTCTTCAAGTGCATCAACCAGTCTTCCTACCTCATGATCCGTATGTTCGGCAAACCCTGCAAAGGTTTCCATTTGTCTTGCAAAAAGCCTTTTCTGACCAGGTGTCTGATCATCCCATGCCGGAATTTCTTTTGGACGGGGAGTGAGTTGTGCATTTTGTGGTATTACACCCAATGCTTTTTGTTTTGCAAAAGTTTCTTCTCTTAATTTATCCCAGCCTTTGTCGAATTTCCCCTTATACTTATCGATATATTCTTTGGGTGCATGATGCGGCGCATGTGTGGCACCGGTTGCGAAATACATATAGAACGGCTTATCGGGCGTAAGTGATTGCTGTGCACTTACCCAATTGATAGCCTGGTTTGTCATATCGGTGGTAAAATGATAATTCGGATCCTTTGGCGTTTCTACCCTTACTGTGCCATCATACACCGCGGGAGCCCACTGGTTCGTCTCGCCACCTATGAACCCATAAAATTTATCAAAACCGGAACCTGTAGGCCAACGGTCATAAGGACCCGAAACAGAAACTTCCCACGGTGCCGTTTCATGATATTTTCCAAATGCGGCAGTGCTGTACCCGTTTAATCTCAACATCTGTGCAAGCGGAGCAATACTATTTGGACGGGCACCTGTGTTGCCCGGAAATCCGGTTGCAAGTTCCATAATAGCACCTGCATTATTTAAATGATGATTACGTCCGGTGAGTAGCGATACACGTGTAGGAGAACAAAGTGCCGTTGTATGAAAACGATTATACTTTAACCCCGTCGCTGCAAGTCTGTCCAGTGTCGGTTCATTTACCGGTCCACCAAATGCGCCTGATACGCCGAAACCCTGGTCATCAATAAGCACAATGACGACATTCGGCGCTTTAGGTGGTGCTTTCACTTCAAAACGTGCAGGAGCTTTTGCATCCCGGGCATCAAGGATTGATTCTTCCGGGTAATTTGGTTCTTTGATCGGCAATACAGTGCGATCAAGATCACCGGATGCTGTGACAGGTTCTGTTGATCCTGATTTTGTTTGAGGTTGATTGCAGCTAAAAAAAAATGCTGCAATGGAAGCAGTGAGAAGTAATGTGAATTTGGTTGTTGATCTCATAAAAAAAATTAAACAAATTTAAAAACGGTTTTGAAAAAGGTTAAACGAAAAAAAATTGTTAGTTTCTTGTGAGGATCTGAAATTGCCGATTGAACTGTGGTTTACAAAAGTATAGGATTCTATTAATACATTTCTAACAAGTGAATAATCTCCCTTTTCAAATCCGGGTTAAGCTGCAAGAATTCATTTTCAAACACCCTGTCTTTGATCACATTTTGTCTGTATTGTCCCAGTGTCTCTATGCGTGGCCGGTAGTTCCCGCATAATATGCTGAAATCTTCTCCCCTGTTACATAATTGAATAATTTTAGCTCTCTCCTCAGGGGATTTTTGATAAGATATTCAAAGACGTTTCTCTTATATTAAATGCTGTACAATATTATCTCATTTTAAACCGCAAATAAGTTTATTATGATAAAATAAACGCTAAGCCAAAACCAATACAGGTGACCGCAGAAGATAAATTCGGCGGTTTGTGTCAGTCTTATACCCCGACTTTTATAACTGGTGCATCCTTTTTTGCTTCTTCTCACCTATTCTCTGACTAAGGGTTTTAGTGAGTTTTTTTGGTTTTTACTATTTCGCTTTCCGATACAGAAAGGTAACATAAATGATATTATAATTAAAGCAAAGACCGCAAGTTGTTTCATGTCTTTGTTTTTAATAAGAACTGGTTTGGAAGATCTGTCTTAGTGACTATTTTTTCAAAAAAGGGACAATACAAGCCCGCACTGCCGGAAAGTTCTCTAAGAAGCGCTATGAGTAGCATCTGGAATGATAGCTAAAGCGCTGCCAGCGATCATTTTGTTGGCGTTAACAACCTGCTGTATGCTATTAAATGGATCATGGTCCCCAGCCATTACCAGTACCGGGCAGTGTCCATTAATTGCGACTGCTTAACAAAATGGGAACTGTAGTCTGTAGCGAGTACCAACAAGATAGAACTTAAAAACTACATGACGAAGTTCCTAGAACTGTCGGGACTTGTGAAAAGGTAGAGATGTTTCGGAAAATGATGTCGTCAAGTGTAGCTGTCAGATCTTAGGGAGGGAATTAATTGCAGCTTTAATCGCCCTATACGCATTAAGTTTACCATGTCCAACTTTGTGAAAATAAGGAATATCGGAATGATTATCATTTACCATATCTGTCGTTGATAATAAAATGTTTCTGACGGATATATTTGTTAGATTTGGATTAATTGCTATAACTAACCCAGCAACAGCCGAGACAATTGCTGTTGCGGCACTGGTTCCTAAGAAATTGTAGGTGTATCTATTATTATTTTTTGTCGTGGTGATAAAAACACCAGGGGCAGCTATATCAACTTCTGGACCAAAGCAACTGCCAAATTTAACTGCCGCATCTGGCCCGGGATAGTCTATCCACTCGCCCCTATTATCTATAGCTGACACCGTAATTACCTCGTTCATATCTCCTGGAAAACATACCGATTTATTAGACTCTTTTCTTGTATAATTTCCAGCTGCAACGCAAAAAACCACGCCTTTATCAAACCCTCTCTCTATGGCTCTTGCCACAAGATTATCCCGACTTATTGCCCAGCTTAGATTAATAACTCTAGCCCCCTCATCTACAGCCCTATTTATTCCATAAGCTAATTTTACAGGATCTACATAAGTACTATCATATGTATAATATAATTTACCAGCCATAATTTTTGAAAACTGATTGATGCCAACTATGCCAATATTATTTTTCTGTAGTGCCGCGATTATACCAGCGATCATTGTACCATGATCGTCTTGTACTTTTGGCATAGGATTATTTGAATTTGGATTGAAAACTGTAAAATTTCTATACCAGATATCATTAGCGTGAAACTCACTATGCGTTATGTCAACACCTTCGTCCAATATTGCAATTATTCCCTTGTCTGACAATTGAATATTTCTTGCAGCAATTTCTTCGTAAGCTTCAATTATTTTTATATCCTCACCAGGAGTTCCTTGTATCTGTCCAGTATTTAACAAATACCACTGCGTATTAAACAGTGGGTCGTTAAATGCAGGCGACAAGTTTTGTAACTTGTGAAGTACATATGGTTGAATGAAATCCACTAACCCATTTTCAGAATATTCCATACATAAATCAGCCATTTTTTGCAGCGACATTTTTTTGAAGTAGCAATAGTATGTGTTGGTGTGGCCAATAACTCTTTGTAGTCTGATCAGGCCTTTTAAATTGTTATATCGTTTTAATGAGTCGCTTAATCCACCCCGAAATTTTGCAATCAACACTGAGTTTCTATCATCGCCCTGTGATTTAATCTTAATGGTAGATTGCCGAACAACTTCGGATTTTCCCTTTGAAAATATTTTGTATGACTTCGCCATTTTAAATTATTTACCATTGTACATATGCCGCTAGAGAACCCCAATAATGATTTCTCTTTTGGGTAAGATTCGTCTCGGCTGTTCGCATAATATATGGAGCATATAAGATTGTTAAAAACCTATAGTGCACATTTAAACCAAATTCACCTTCAAATATGAAACGGTTTATTTGATTTTTGTTTAGCTCGAAATCATTATGTTTGAATTGTCCCTGTAATAAAGCGTTATACATGACCGCCCTTCCTCTGAAACTTGTATAAAAATGAAACTCTGGATACCTGGAAGGACGAGCGGATTTTGACGCGGCTTGATTTGCTACCGACATTCCTGAATTATTAAGCAACCAAAATGGTGATGAGAATCTGCCTATACGCAATGTTATGCCGGTAGCCATATTGGTATAGTATCCTAAATTTGCTTCAAGAAGTAATGTACCTTGTAGTGTCTTCATTTGGGACGAAGTCGCAGATTCTTCGAAAATTGGTTTTAAATATTGTATTTGATACAATGCAGTAGGTTCGCCGCCATTGGATATTTGTGTAGGCCAGCCTAATGGCACAGGACGTTGAGAACCAGCAATGTGATTTTTATGTACGTACGACTGAACAGATTCCGCAACGCGAGTACCTAAAATACCAATTGCAAACCTGGTGGAAATGCTACTTTGGTATTGCAAATCTAGGTCTCCATTCATTAAACTCGTTTTTGAACTTGATAAGCCAAGAATATTGGCAAAAGGTCTGTCATCTGTTATAGGAGTTGGCGAATCAATTATTAAGGGAGTAAAAGCTCCATCATAAAGTTGCATTCCAGTTATGTATGTTTCACCTCGTTGGTGCCAGTTTCTTAGTCCTAAAAATCGGTCTATCCCTTTTCGAAGCCATGGTATCACGAGCCAATTTTTATCACACCATATTCCAGTCAGATTGATACTAAAACCCATTGTATAATTTCTGTCTTCATTTTGCGGTGCAAAAAAATCTTGATCTGCTATTATAGCGACGCTATTTGTATTGTCCGCCACCGGACTAGGAGGTGGTATAGTCTGCGATATCAAACTGTGGTGAGCAAATAGTACGCAAAAGAAGAAGATTAATCTCATATTAAATTTTTTTATGAAGTTTTATATGAATTTCTTTAATTGTATAGAGTCATAAAACTTTACTATAGAGTTATTTTACCCTTTTTTAACGAACTCAATACTACTCCAATATTGATAAAAAGAACACCTTATGCTTTAAGAAGTATACCAATGTTGCACCATTATTTGTAGACTGAACTCACGTTCTGGATTACTTCATTCTTAATACTAATAAATATAATCTTAAAAGGATATAACCGTTGTGGTTACTCAATATTTAAAGAAAAGAATTTAGTAAACGGTAATTCCTGGACAGTATTCTATTGTAAACCCTTGCCTCCAGATTGGCTTTTAGAACTTATACTGGGTTTAAATAAGCTGGGCATGGTAATGCGTCATTAAAAATATAAAGCCAAATTCAAGGCTTATAAAAGTTTAGAATGTTTAACCCAGTTTAGAAGTAGTATTCCAGGTACAGCCACTTTTGCCAATGCACTGTAAGTTGAAGTTTTCTTTGGGTAAAATTCTTCGCCAGGAAAATGAAATATATTTATTTGGTTATCGTAAGATTTCCCATAATAATAAAATGCGCATTCTTTTCAACTACAATTGCCGCTTCATGGGAAATAGTGACTGGAACATTTAATACACATTCGTTATTCGAAGATGTACTAATGATAATTTGTGTTCCTGCCGGAACGGGATTAATAGGTATAATTTTGTCTTTCCAATTATTAGGATTATCCCAATTGCCATTCCCAATAAATGTATAAGTAATAGAAAAGGTTGCCGTTTCAGAAGCTAGTTTAACCAACCAGAAATCTTCACTATTTATGTGGCTGTTAATTACATCGCCATCGTTACTTGTTGTGAATCCCGCAGCTAAATATGTCCCCTCTTTTGTCTGTATAATACTATAAAACTTATCAATATAAGTTCCACCCATTGCTTTTTGCCATAGTAAATTTCCTTCATTATTTAATTTAATAATCCAACAATCTGTGTAATTGGTGTTGAAGTCATGGTTACCTGTTACATTCAAATTATTTGATGATGTTTCACCTGCTACAATATAACCTCCATCCGAAGTTTGCTGTACAGAATGAGCTTGATCAAAGTTACCTCCTCCATAAGATTTTTGCCATTGGAGATCGCCAATACTATTTATCTTTAGTATCCAAAAGTCGGCAGCTCCATGATTACCACTTGCATCATAGTCGTTAGATGAGGAAAGCCCGGTAATAACGAACCCTCCATCTTTAGTTTGTTGAATACTTCTCGCTTCATCTTGACCACTGCCTCCATAACTTTTTTGCCATTCTAATATGCCCAAACCATTTAGTTTTACAACCCAGATATCCTTAGCTCCATGATTTTCTATTACATCAGCGGTTTTAGCACCACAAAAACCAGCAGTAATGTATCCTCCATCGTCTGTTTGTAATATTGAATAAGCAATATCAGTACTATAACTACCAAGTGCTTTTTGCCATTCAATTATCCCCAGATTACTTAATTTTACTACCCACCAGTCACCATTGCCCCTATAACCTGTAACATCACCATTATTAGAATATGTATAACCAGCAATAATATAACCTCCATCTAATGTCTGGCGAACACAATTAGCGAAATCGGTACCTGTGCTACCTCCAAGACTATTTTGCCATACTTTATCACCTGAACTATTAAGTTTAACAACCCACAAATCGGGTAAAGCTCCGGAGAAGCCATGGTGGTTAGTTATATCTACATCGTCAGAATAAGAATAGCCAGTAACTATGTATCCTTCATCTTTAGTTTGTTGTATTGAATAAGCTTGATCGTATGAACTACCTCCTAAAGACTTGCTCCATTGAATTGTACCTGTACTGTCTGTTTTTATGACCAAAAAATCTGTATTTCCATAGTTAGCAGTCACGTTTCCGTTGCTGGAAGAAGAAAAACCAGCCATAATAAATCCACCATCAGATGTTTGCTGGATAGAATGAACCTCATCGTTGCCATTTCCACCATAACATTTCTGCCATTGTATTGAGGGGGGATTTTGTGCAATTGTCAATAAATTAAGAAGTTGAAAGAAAATAAAAAAGCTTTGTTTTAGTATCATGAGCTTAATTCTTTTTAATACTAAAGGCAAATGATTGATTATAATAAAAAAATTATGAGATATAGGATTTTAGATATTTTTACGATGACAACTATTGTTCATGCAATAAAATATAAATCTCTTAACTCTGTCTTTTATTTTTGAAATGAAAGCAGTAAAAAATGGCAGCTAATGTTCCAACTCTGCGAAGGTTTAGACTTCCTCAACTTCTTGCGAACTACCAAAACCAAAGGTGTAAACGCACTGCCTGTAAATATAATACCGATATTACTTATTTGCAATAGTCACCCTTTATTAAAAACTAGTTAATTAGTAAACGGCAACAAAATGAGATATAGATAATTATGGATAGATGCACTTAGAAAGCTTTTATGAGCATTGTATGCCACCTTAGACAATAATAATAACACCTGGGTTGAGTGAAATTTACATGGTCTATAAAGCCTATAAATGGGCATTGCTTTTAAAAGCTGAAGTTACAACGACAAGCCCCACTTGCGGCAATGCAATGATACTGGCAGTAAGGTCTTTCAAATATTTAATTTGGATGTTGTTTCTTTTCGGTCCAGAAATTTAAGTAAGTAGTCTGCAATCATTGCGTTTCCTTAAGTGTAAAACATGGAGTAAAGTATTTGATATATCCTAACAATTCACATAATGCTAGAATCTTTACAAATTGAAATTCCTCGAGTGGCTTAGTATTAACGAAAACAATTAAATTTCTTATGGGGATTTTTCTATCTCCCCAGGGATGTTGTTAAAATTCCAGATTGACTTGTTTATACCGCCCGCTAAGTTTTGGATTTCTATGGGGCTTTTACTATGGATATAAAAGAATATAAAATTTTAAGCTGAAATAATTTTACCTTAAATTTTGATGCATTGTTAGCAGCGGGTATTTTATAGATTTAGCTGTCTTTTGTTTCATTAACTTTTACATCTACTAAAAAGATTTTGTTCTTAATCAGGTTTAATTATTTACTTTAGGTTCTAAATTTTTCTACCATTTCATTTGCCGGAGCTATTACTTTAGCTAAAGAAGCAATGAGGGAATTTGAATCGTCATACTCATATGTCTTCAAGACCCACGAATAAGCTTTTTCGTAATCATTAAACATACTGTAATTCTCAGCACCCTTTAATTTAATAGGTTGAACAGGGGTAGTCCGAAGGTAAGGTATAATTGTAGCTAATTCATGTGGTATACTACTTGGGTCTGTTAAATCCGCAATTATGAAACGTGCCATTCTTGCAAGCGTTTCTACAGTTCCAGTTAGATCCTTGTTTGTTGGCTTACTAAAATCAAATAATATAGGAGCCAAATTCATCTTCTGTAACTCGTTTTTAATTGCATCTAATAGCATTTTTCGTTCTATTGAAAAGCGGCCTAAAATCAGAACTACCTTAGAGGTTACAGTATCAATAATATTTCGCACATTCTTATTTTCTATCAATAAATAGATAAATTGAGCCAACATTAAATCTTCCACTGTTATTCGTTTCCCATCTTCTTCGCTACCACCTGCAAGTTCTGAAAGTGGCAAAATTCGAAAATTGGATTGGGTGGCTGGTTTACCTATTAGTCCCCATGCTGAAATTCCATAGGCGAAGCAATTTTTAAAATTTGTTTGATTAATATTTGTTTCTACTAACATGGCCCTTTCAAGAATTACACCATCAAGTTCGGCTCCATCTAAATTGGCTCTAAAAAGGTTGGATTCCATAAAATTTACTCTTGTTAATCTCGATTCTCGAAAGTCTGTATAAGAAAGATTAGCTTTATAAAATGTGGTCATATAAAGAAGACATCCTGAAATAATGCATGAAGATAAGTTTGCTGAGTTGAAACATGTATAAGTACCATTACATGCGCCAATGTTTGCTCCTTGAAGAGTTGCTTGAGAAAAATCAGAATATTTTAAATTAGCGGATTCAATGTTAGCATTAATTAAGAAAGCTTTAAGGAATACAGCATAAGAAAGATTGCTTTCAGATAAATCGGAATTATTAAGTATCGCGTAAGAAAGATTTGTCTCAGAAAGATTCGCTCCGTGAAGATTGGTGCCAGAAAAATCAACAAATGTTAAATCATATCCTGTAAGATCTTGCCCGGATAAATCAGCATTAGTAAGATCAGGATTTAATGAAGGATGTTCTAATTTCCATTTGTTCCAGTCGGAGATTCCCTTGTAAAGTATTTTAATATGTTCGCCGTCTGCCATATTTAAATTAATGATTTAAAAAATCTTTCATTCGGCTAAACTATTCTTGCTGCTAACGTCACGCCTTTCGATGTTCTGGAATTTGAAATTCGACTACCTAGTGTCATTATATCTAACAAAAATTAATATCATAAACCCACAGCCTTAAATATAACACTGAATTTGGAAATTTGCAATAGCTGTAAGTCTTAAAAGCTAGGTATTTGATTAACGTTAATTCTAGCTTGTATGAAGCATTAGGAAAAGCTATCCTGAAACGACTTCTTAGAGCATTGTATGGCACGTAAGCTTTGACCTTGCATTTGAACTCAACCAGGTTTATATTGCGTATAGAAATTTTAGGAATGGGTTCTGCTTTTAGAAGCTGGAGTTGCAATTTCATGCCATTTGTGTGATGCTGTTGTGCGAAGTCAATTCTATATTCTATTTATGTTTTTTGATATACTTTATAGCGAGTTCGTTGCGTTGCAAAGCGCCAGGGAGCCCACAAAAAGGCTCGTATGGATAGCCGTAACCAACCTGTAGTACGCAAAGTTGCTGAAGCGCCTGCTGCTGCGGCTGGGCTTTATATTCATTATTTATCTGTTTGTTATATGTTTATTATGCAACGGTTACTTTCCGATACAGAACTTACTAAATATATAATCCAGCCGGTCTTCATTGGTCACTTCTCCTGTAATTTCACCCAGGTAATGCAGGCATCTCCTTATGTCTAAAGCCAATAAATCACCGGGGATATTATTATCTAAGCCTGCATGTATCTCAGTCAATGATTTCTGTACTTCCTGTAAGGCCATGTAGTGACGGGCATTGGTAACAATGGTACTTTCTGTTTGAATGGAACCCTGTATTACTTTATCCACCAACCTTTCTTTTAACACATCAATGTGATGATTTGCCTTAGCCGAAATGAATAAAACACCATCGCCTGAAAATTTTTGTTGTGCCTTTTCTTCGCCCAGCATATCAAGCTTATTTCCTACCGCAATAAAATTTTTATTTTGTTGCTGCACTTTAATCAGTGCGGCTTCTACATCAGCCTGCATTTCCTGTACCACATCAAACAAATAAAGTACCAGGTCGGCCTGCTGCATTTTTTCCATGCTTTTTCCAACACCAATTAACTCAATCACATCCACGCTTTCCCGAAGACCGGCTGTATCTATCAGGCGGAATAAAATACCGTCTATATTGATGATTTCTTCGATGGTATCCCTTGTAGTGCCGGCTATTTCGCTTACAATGGCGCGGTTCTCGTTGAGCAGTGTATTCAGCAACGTTGATTTACCCGCATTTGGCTTGCCCACAATCGCAATGTTCACACCATTCTTAATTACGTTGCCCAGTTGAAAGGACTGCAATAAATTATTGGTTACGATGGCTGATTGCTGTATGAGCTGGTAAAATTTTGTGCGGTCAGCAAACTCTACATCTTCCTGTGAAAAATCAAGCTCTAATTCTATTAATGCGGAGAATTGAATCAACTGTTCCCTTAATTCTTTTAATACAGAAGAAAATCCTCCCCGAATATTATGCAAGGCTGTATTGCGACTGGCAGCTGTATTGCTGGCGATTAGATCCGCTACTGCTTCTGCCTGTGTTAAATCAAGTTTGCCTTTTAAAAAAGCCCGCTGTGTAAATTCTCCCGGTCTTGCTAATCTTGCCCCCCTGGCCAAACATGCGTTGATGACCTGCTCCTGGATATAGGGCGAACCATGACAACTGATCTCCACCACATCTTCGCCCGTATAGCTTTTAGGGTCTTTAAAAAGCGACACCACCACTTCGTCCAACAGATTACCTGCATCCCTCAAATATCCAACATGAATAGTGTGTGATGCCTGTTTGCTTAAATCTTTTGAAGGAAATAACTGGTTAATGATATCAATAGCGCTGTCGCCACTTAACCGTATTACCCCGATAGCGCCAATACCATGAGGAGTAGCCAGTGCAACAATCGTATCATCCCAACCTGATAATTTATTTACCATAGGGCAAAGATACCGGGTCTGCGAAATAATGGTGAAAATTTGAATCGCCTATTTTTGAAGCAACAGTTTTTTATCCGCCGGCGAAATTTCATCCAGGTAATAATGCTTTACATTGTTAATGGCAACTTCATCCACAATGTCGACAAAATTCTGAAAAGTACTTTCGTCTGATGACTTGATGATTAAAACAAAATCATCCTTACCTCCCTTACTTTTTTGGACCTCGCTTTTCTTCTCCCGGATCAAATCCCTGATGCCACCCGGGGCGAAGGAGGTTTGTTTCATTACGGGATTTAATTCAGGCATGCCTTCATAATAATTGATGGTGTTACCATCCTGCAATAACAGTGTGAGTACGCAGGATTGACAAATTTCATCTCCCGGGTCAACTTTATCGTAGGGCATGTTCAGATTCATTGCCGTGGGTGTAGATAACTGCGTTGTAAATACAAAAAAAGTAATTAATAAGAACCCCAGGTCAACCATTGGAGTAAGATCGACCCTGGTACTTTTTTTACTGCCCCGCCGCGGCTGGTTTGGCTTCCGGTTGGTTTCATTTTCAATTGCTGACATATGATTATTTTTCAGTAAGATGTCAGTTCAATTCATTTCCATAAAAGAAAAAATAGCAAATACCGAAGCGATATATTACAAAAAAATCCCTCCGCTTTTTGCGGAGGGATATCAAATAAATTTCAATAAAGTATTATTGTTCTTCTACGATAAACGTAATTGGCTGACGGCGGTATGCATTCACATTACGACCATTCTGTAATGCCGGTGTCCATTTTGGACCGCGTTTAATTATTTTTACCGCTTCGTCTTCCATGCCAAATCCATGTTTTGTTTCGGCCTGTACATCACTGATACTTCCGTCTTTACTAACAATGAATTTAACAACTACCTGGTAAGTACCACCTGGTGCACCATTATCAACCGGGGCATTCGCGTTCAGATTTTTTTGCAGGTACCTGATCCAGGCCTGCTGGCCACCGGGAAACTGGGCTTCATTTTCCACCTTTGTAAAAACCTTATCTTCATCATCAGCCTTTGGAGCTTCCACAACCTGTGTTCCTTTGTCTTCTACAGGTGCTTGTACAATTTGATTGGTATTTTCACTTTCCACTGTTTTAGTACTGATTACCTGGTCTTCTTTGATCTCCTCAATTTTTTCATCTTCTTTTACCTCTTCATCCTTTACAATTTTTGGAGGTGTAAATTTAACCTGGTTAATTTCAGGGGGCGGTGGCGCCTTGGGTGGTGGGGGTGGCGGCGGTGGTGGTGGAGCGTCATTCTTTTTAACTTCTGCCATCTGAGTATCCAACACCTCAATTTCTTCTTTTGTATTCTTTGATATCACACTGGATAATACAGTGCCCAAAAATGCAAATAATACCAATGCCATCGTCACAATGATCGCTTTTGTTAAGCGCTTATTATAGGTCTTCCGAAGGTCATAGGCACCATACTGCTTGTTCTTACCATCAAAGATGATATCGAGCACGTCAGCGTCTAAAATTTTATTTATTTCCATTGTAAAATGCTTTGTTAGTTAGATTCAAAATTCAACCAATTCCATAAAATCATTTTATTCCATTGGCATCTTCTGTCATTTTTATTAACTGTGCTTCCGTTTCACTCATCTCTACTTCTGCATAGTGTCCGGGAGGTACAGCGCTGATCGCCATTTCATCCAATATATCAATAGCATTTTTAAAGGTAGCTTCCTTGTCGGATTTTATGATATACATCAGGTCTCCAATGGGAGTAGATTTCCTTTTTTCCAGGATGACGGCCCTGATGTCCTTAAAATTGCTACTCTTAAACTGGGCTGATGCCTCTGTGGGCGACAATTCACCAAAATAGTAATAAACCTGGTCATTTTTACCTAATAACAAGGTCATCGCACCGGAATTTTTTACTTTCAATTGGTTATTCGGATCATCCTTTGGTTCATTCATCGCCATCGCAGTTGGTGTGCTCATGGTAGTTGTAAACACAAAGAAAGTAATTAATAGAAATCCCAAATCAACCATTGGAGTCAAATCAACCCTGGTACTCATCTTCTTGGACTTCTTGACGCCGGGTCCTTTTTTATGTCCGCCACCGGACGATGTATCCATTTCTGCCATATCAGTAATTTTTAGTTACTCCTTTTAACAAGAGCAAATGTGGGATAATTATTTATTTTCCTTCCCCGGAGGATTCAATGCCAATTCTGAATCAGCAGGAACGCCTTCAGGATTTGTTACAATTTTGAATTTAAAAATGTCGTTCCTTTTAAAAGCTTCTTTTATAAACTTAAAGGCCGGATATTTAGCTGCATTATCGCCCTTCACCAATAGGTTGAGGTTATCCATGCTTTCTCCTGAATAAGACCGAACCACGCTGCCGATCCAATCTGTTAATTGATTATTTGTGCTATCCCCGGTTGGAATCCCCTCCATTTTTTTGGGTTCCATCGGTTCGGCCAATTGCAACATGCTTTTGATCTTATTAAATGGCATTCCGATGAATTCCATTTTCTTAAGTTTGGTTAATTCTGCCGGCGACAATCCAAGCGCCTTAGTTGTATTAATGTCATCAATAATAGCAGCCTTTTTCGACTTATCACCTAACATTAAGTAAACTTTCCCTTCCTTGGTAAGTGTTACTAGTATGGCTTCTTCCTTAGCTATTTTTGTAGACACTGAAGAAGGTGTCATTACAGCCACAGCTTCAGGCGGTTTGGTCTTTGTTGCCAGGATAAAAAAAGACAACAGCAAAAAAGCCACGTCGCACATTGCAGTCATATCAACAGCCGTACTCTTTCTTGGTAATTTAACTTTTGGCATTTTGAGGAAATTTTAGTTTTTACTTTTAGATACAAATAATTGCAATTTCCATACAACTACTTATACAAAGAAGCAAAAGTTTGAGTTAAAGTAAAACCAGACTCATCAATACCATAGGTAATGCCATCAATGCGGGTAGTAAATACGTTATAAAAAATGATGGCTAAGGCAGAAGTACCAATACCTAAAGCCGTATTATACAATGCCTCAGAAATACCTACGGATAACTGGCTCGCTGCAGCACCACCACCTGAATCTTCTCCAAGGGCAGAAAACGCCTTAATCATACCAACAACCGTTCCTAACAATCCGATCAACGTTGCTACAGAGGCAAGGGTTGAAAGAAATACCAGGTTCTTTTCCAGCATCGGCAATTCAAGTGAAGTAGCTTCTTCTACTTCTTTTTGAATAGCCATTACTTTTTGATCGGTAGATAATTCAGTGTTGTTAATCATGTCTTTGTAGCGGTGTAAACCTGCTTTCATTACATTTCCAACAGATCCTTTTTGTTTATCACACTCTGCCAATGCAGCATCTACGTTTTTATTGGCAAGATGATATTGTACTTTACGAACAAAATCAGCATTGCTTCCGGTTCCGGTCGCCTTTGAAATCGTTAACATTCTTTCAATCACAAAAGTAATAACAGTCAAAAGGCTACCAATTAATATCGGTACGATAATACCACCTAAATACATTTTATGCAACGCCCCTTTTGGTCCTTCGTGAGAAGGCCAAAATGCACCTGACCCCGGCTTAGAAAATCCAGATGGATCTCCAAGGATAAATCTCCAAAATACATATCCTACAATTATACAAACCAATGGAGCAATCCATGATATAGCATTACCGGATTTTTTTACCTGTACAGATGTAGATGGTTTTACATTTGCAGTTGATTTTGTTTCTGCCATGACGTTCAATTTTTAGTGTGTTAAGTGAAAAGCGGTTTGATTAAAAATTTTAATATACAATGCTAAGCAAAAAAACTATTTCGACCATCAAAAAATGATAAGAAATTTTTTTCGTTGATGCACAAGTTAATAAAATAATTGAATGAAACAACTGTCGAAAAAAAAAAATGATTTTTTTTTAAAAAGACTTCGTAAGATTGACTAATTCAAACGCTTGCAGCGATATTCAGAGGAGAAAAAAAGTAGTTATTCATAGCGTAAAGCTTCGATAGGGTCAAGTTTTGCAGCCTTGTATGCCGGGTATATTCCTGCCAATAATCCTACTAAAGAACAGACTGCCACGCCGATTATTATCCATACCCATGGAATCACAAAACCTGTCTTCAATAATACGGCAACAATGTTTCCAAATAGTATCCCGGTTATGATACCTACTATCGCTCCCATCAGGCTGATAAGGATGGATTCCCAAAGAAACTGGGCCCTTATTTCTGCTGCTTTTCCACCAAGGGATTTGATCAGCCCGATTTCTTTGGTTCGCTCATTTACAGCTACCAACATAATATTCATTAAACCTATAGCAGCACCAATCAGCGTAATTAAGGCAATAGCCAGTGTTGCATACTTTAAAAAACCAAGGTTTTTCATCAATGACTGTGCAATACTGTCACTCTTATCAATGTAAAAATTATCCCCTTCCTTAACATCCAGTTTACGAATTGGCCTAAAGGTTCCTATTGCCTCCCCTACCGCTATGTCCATCAGTTTCAAATCATTGACCATTATGGCAATATTGTACGATTTATCTACCGAACCGTAAATACGGCGGATGTTATTATAGGTGGTAATAACCACCTTATCTGAATTCATGAAGGCGCTACTGCCTTTGTCTTTTAAAATACCGATGATGCGGTACTTGTTGTTTGATACGCTGATGATCTTATCAATGGCACGTTGTGTATTATCACCGAAAAGTTTTTGGGCAATCACATTGCCTATCACGCAAACACTTCTGCCTGTAGCTACGTCCGTTTCATTAAAGTTCCTGCCATCCGACAATTCATAGCCATTTAATTGCAGATAGGCTTCATCTCCACCCAAAACCCTGATATCGGGGTTTGTTTTTTTGGTATCCGTATTGACTATAATACCTCCGGGTCCGGATATGGCAATACCGACAACGCCCGGGAAGGCATACCGGCTTTTAAATGCTTTTGCTTCTTCAAAACTGATGAGTTTCCCCTCACTTGATTTTTTACTGCCCAATGATTGCCGGCTTGATTTTATTGTTTTGCCCCGACCTCCGCCAAATTGCACATTGCGCTCTTTAAACCTGATGCTGAATGCATTGGCTCCCATAGTGGAAAAACTTTGTGTGAGGCTTTGGTTAACAGCTTCTACGGCAGTAATAATAGCGATCAGGGCCATAATACCAAGGGCAATAATAATTACAGTAATGGCAGTACGTAGCCGGTTACTTTTAACGGTATTGTAAGAAAGTGAAATGGCTTCTGTTGTCTTCATGAAACTAAAATTCACCTTAAAGTTAATTCCGAAAAACCACTTCTTCCTAAAAAAAATTTATAAGCGGCAAAGATTAAAAAATGGAATGAGTTCAGCCTAAAATGCTTACTGGATCTTTAATGCTAAAAAAGGACTGTTTGAGGGGTAAATTGACAAATTGATTGTGTCTTTATTGCTTTCGATTGATCTGTTGTCAATCCAACGATATTGATCATTAACAGTCAATATCGTTTGGTTAAGTTATGTAGTCGCCCTCTTTAGCGCTGGTAACTACATGTCAGCAGCAGACCTGCCCCTTTAGCCCAAATAAGTTTTTGGCTAAAGCCGATTGCAGCAACATTAGTTGTCGCTATGGTAATTAAAACCACAAATCGTTAGTAATGTAACCATTCGGTAATGAGTGATGGAAATAAACCAAATACTAAAATTAAAAGCGCGGTAATGATAAGCAATAACTTAAACGCAGCTGTAATATCTGCTATATTGGTAACTAAACCTTGCGCATTTGAAGCAGGTGTCACTTCCTTGAAGAACATGGCCTGTATAATTTTAAAATAATAATAGGCGCTGACAGCTGCACATAATACCGCAAACAAAACCAACCAATGCTGGTGGCCATTTTTTAGTGCCGCCATCAACATAAAAAATTTACTTTGAAAACCGGCTGTCAATGGAATTCCTGTCAGGGAAAGTAAAAATACGGTAGCGGTAACCGCCAAAACAGGCTGTTGTTTACCCAACCCGTTAAAACCTTCAATGGTATAGTCATCCATTTTTATCAGGATGGCAAATATGCCGATGGTGGCCAAACTATAGGCAGCCGAATATAAAACCAGGCCTTCTTTGGCCGTATCATTCAGGGAAAAAATAGCCAATAACATAAAGCCTGCCTGGGCAATGCTGGAATAGGCCAACATACGTTTTACGCTCTGTTGAAAAACGGCGGTAAGATTACCAATAAATAAAGTGGCGGCAGTTATGATCGCAATCAGCATTTGCCATTGGCCATGTACCTTTCCGAAGGAATTTTCAAAAAGGCGGATAAAAGCCATAAACCCGGCAACCTTCACGATGGTAGCCATAAATGAAGTGAAAACTGTTGGAGCGCCATCATATACATCAGGCGTCCAGAAATGAAAAGGGGCGGCTGATACTTTAAACGACAAGGCAATCATCATAAATACCATGCCTATTAAAATCATTACCGGTATTTTTCCTTCGCCCAAATTAATATTGTTTATATAAAAAGAGCCTTCGCTGTTGCCACCATAGATAAAGGCAATACCCATCAACATAATGCCGGTTGAGAACGCACCCATCAGGAAATATTTCAGCGCAGCTTCATTGCTTTTTAAATTCCGCTTATCACTGCCTGTTAAAATATACAATGGAATCGATAATATTTCAATTCCCAGGAATAAAATCAATAGTGTATTATAAGTGGCCGCAAGGCAAACACCGCACAACACAAAAAATATTAGTGCAAAATATTCAGATACATTGGAGCCCACTTTTTCAATATCCCTGCCACTTAACAAAAAGAACAATAAGGTACTTGCCAATGCAACCGTAATAAAAGTCAAATTAAAACTATTGAAAACCATCATATTCCTAACATCAACTGCGAAGAAAGCTTCGCCGGACGCCAGCGCAAAAGACTCTCCTGATTTTAATTCAAGACAGTTCGCAATAATGATCAATACAAGGCCGCCAATGGCCCAGTATTTTGGTGTAGATTTGGATTTGAAGAATACTCCCCCAAACATCATTAAAACACCCCAGATCGCTGTTAGTATAATTGCATTCATATTTTCGGCTATCCCCCGTAGGCGGGACTAATTTAAGATTACTATTATTTAAACTTTGTTAGTATGGTTGCTATTGTATCCTTTGTTAAATCGAAAAATGGCTGCGGGTAAACACCTGCCATAAATATTGCAACCACAATAACACTCAATATTATTTTTTCATACAATGAAATTTCTTTCATGGTGGAAGTAACAACATTCATCTCTCCATAAAAAACCTTTTGTACCATATTCAAAGTATATACCGCCGCCAAAATAATACTTAAACCTGCGACAGCCGTATACCAGAAGTTGAACTTAAATAAACCGCTAAACATCATGAATTCACCCACAAAAGCATTGGTAAGCGGTAGGGCGATATTTGCAAAGGCAATGACCACCAGCAGGATGGTCAGCCCCGGCGCCTTGTGCGCCAGTCCGCCCAATTGCGATATTTTGCGAATACCCAGTTGGCGTTCTATTAAATCAATTACAATCCATAATCCAATGATATTGATACCATGACTAAACATTTGTATCATCACGCCTTCAAAGGCAATTTGTTGGGTGGTAAAAATTGCGGCACACATCAAACCAATGTGCGCAATAGAGGAATAAGCAACCAACCGTTTAAGGTCATCCTGTTTGATAGCAATTAAACTCGCATAGATCATCCCGATAACTGATAAGCCAATTACTACATTATCAAATTTTGCAACAGCTTCAGGGAAAATTGGAATTAACCAGCGCATCACCCCAAACAATCCCATCTTTACCATTATCCCGCTCAATACCATTGTAACAGCCGTGGGAGATTGTTCATACGTATCCGGCTGCCAGGTGTGAAAAGGGAATATGGGCATTTTAACCGCAAACGCTATAAAGAATAACCAAAACAACCAGTTTTGTTGAGAGGGAATTAAGGATACAGAACGAAACGCCTGTATAGAAAAACTATGGTCAGAAAATGGCGTGGCACCCGTTTGAAGGTAAACATATATTATGCCGATCAGCATTATTAAAGACCCTGTAAAAGTATAGATGAAGAATTTAAAAGTGGCAGCGATCCTTTTTTCGCCACCCCAGCGGCTACACAAAAAGTAAACCGGTATTAATGCCAATTCCCAAAAGAAGTAAAATAACAAGGCATCTGTTGAAAGAAAAACGCCCATCAAACCTGCCTGTGATAATAACATTAAACCATAGAATACTTTGGAGTTCTTATAAGAATTCCGATAGGTGGCAATAAAAATAATCGGGAACGAAAACGCAGTCAATAAAGTGAGCAGCCTACCCATACCATCAAAACTTACCGAAAAACTGGCGCCCATATATTTAAGCCATTCATAATTAAAACCCAAACCGCTCAATTCCGGATTGTTACGATAATAAATACCAGCAAGCGAAATGATTAATGTGATGATTGAAGCCAATAAACTCCATGACTTTACTGATGTATCCTTCTTAATAAAAAAAGTGACCAGTCCCGCTACCAACGGAAAGAAGATTAATAAATGTGGTATAGTTATATAATGACCAAACATCAGGAATATATTTTACAAGAACAATTGAATAATAAATAAAATCAGCATGCCAAATACCATCAACAAAACATAAATACCCACCTGGCCGCTTTGCAACAACCTTATCTGGCGGCTGCTATAATTCACGGCTTTTCCAACGCCGTTGACCACACCATCAATAACATTTTTTTCAATAACATTGGTAAAGAAGGCTGACATTGATTGTAAAGGCTGCACAATAACAGATTGGTACAATTCATCTACATACCATTTGTTGGCCAATAATTTTGCAATACCAGCATCTTCGACACTCGTCTTTTGATATTTGCTGAATTTGTTCCAGGCGTAAAGCAAAGCAACCAATGCTCCGCCAACGGATATCCCCATCAGCATATATTCTGTAGAATGGCTCATTTCATGCTTGTGAGAAATTTCATTGCTTTGTGCGAAAATGGGTTCAAGAAAAGCTTCCAGCCGGTGGCCGCCATGCATGAACACTTCCGGTATTCCAATCCATCCGCCAATGACTGCTAAAATGGCGAGTATGATCAATGGGAAGGTTATAGCAGCCGGACTTTCATGTAAATGATGTTCCTGGTCGTGTGTGCCCCTGAATTTTCCCAAAAATGTCATTGCATACAAGCGGAACATATAAAAAGCGGTCATTAGTGCACCCAATACACCGATACCCCATAACAATGGATTTTTTGCAAATGCAGCAGCCAGTATCTCATCCTTTGAAAAGAACCCGGAGAAAGGTGGCATTCCTGCAATTGCCAGACAGCCCAATAAAAAAGTGAGGTGGGTAATGCTCATGTATTTTTTTAATCCTCCCATGTTGCGCATATCCTGTTCACCACCCATTGCATGAATCACACTACCCGCACCAAGGAATAATAACGCCTTAAAAAACGCATGCGTCATCACATGAAAGACCGCACCGGTATAGGCTCCTACGCCCAGGCCTAAAAACATATAGCCCAACTGGCTAACAGTTGAGTAAGCCAATACTTTCTTGATGTCATTTTGTTTTAGTGCAATGGTAGCGGCAAGGATGGCAGTTGCCAGGCCAATGACCGCAACAACCGTTTGAGTAACGGGTGCCATTGTAAATAAAATATTACTGCGGGCAATCATATAAATACCTGCGGTAACCATGGTAGCTGCATGTATCAGGGCACTTACCGGTGTTGGACCAGCCATCGCATCGGGCAACCAGGTGTACAAGGGTATCTGTGCGCTTTTACCGGTAGCACCAACAAATAATAACATGGTGATACCGGTAATATCAAAAGCGGATAGTTTAGAAACATTTGCAAACACCTGGTGATAGTCAGTTGTTCCAAGTTTTGACAAAAGCCAAAATACAGCCAGTAAAAATCCAAGATCACCGATACGGTTCATGATGAAAGCTTTCTTTGCCGCATTGTTGAAATCATTGTTTTTAAACCAATAACCGATCAACAGGTAAGAGCAAAGTCCAACTCCTTCCCATCCAATAAACATGATGATATAATTACCACCCATTACCAGCAATAACATGGAAAAGACAAACAGGTTAAGAAAGGAAAAATATTTTGCAAAGTCCTTTGACTCCTCTTCGTGCATATAGGAAGTAGAATACACATGGATTAAAAAACCAACACCTGTTATGATCAACAGGAAAAGAGAAGAAAGTTGATCGATCTGGAAATCAAAACCAACCTTGAGCGATGCAGTATTTATAAAATCAAAATAATGTGCAACATGGGTATTGCCACCTTTTACACTAAAAAAGACGTATACACTGATAAGAAAAGAAGCCAGTATCACACCACTACCGATTATTCCGGTAAGTGTTTTGGATAAATTATTTCTGCCCAATCCGTTGATCAAAAAGCCAATCAATGGTAAAATAGGAATCAGCCAGACTATTTGTAAAGTATTGTTCATAAGCCAATCATCCCTAAAGGAGATTTTAACCTACAGCTTTTTCAAGTGTAGTTGTATTGTTTAATAAAAAGATCTTAAATAATAATTCTCTTGCTTTACTCCCCTTTAAGGGATGGGGCGTTTTTAATTCTTTAACCTGTTCAAAAAATTAACATCCACCGAATGTGTATTCCTGTACATCATTACAATAATTGCCAATCCCACACTCACTTCTGCAGCTGCTACTACCATAATAAAAAACACAAAAATCTGTGCGCTTGAAGCTGCACCCGGATTGACGTTTTCAAGCGTTTGGTTATGCATTTTAGAAAAGGCAACCAATAATAAATTGGCGGCATTCAGCATAAGCTCTATGCACATAAATATGATAATCGCATTGCGGCGAATCAATACCCCCACTACTCCAATACTGAATAATGCTACTGCTAAAAATATGTAATAAGATACCGGCATATAATCATTCTAATTTTGTACTAATATTGATCGCCTTTTTTCGGCCTGGCTATTTGCAGGTGATACAGTAAAATATCTATACCTCTTTTTTGGAGGTAACCACCGCCCCTATCATTGCGCTCAGAAACAATACACTGCTTATTTCAAAAGGAAATACATAGTCCGTAAACAACGTCATTCCCAAATTTTTTATTAACCCCACATCGCCATTATTCATTTGAACCAACTGATCGGTTACTGTATTTTGTTTTAGGGCAGCTACAATTACCAGCAAAAGACTTCCCCCGGCAATACCGCCAATGTATAATAGCCATTTGTGTTTTTGGTGAGGTTCTGAATCAGCATTTAAATTCATCAACATTACTACAAATAAAAACAATACCATGATAGCGCCTGCGTAAACAATAATATTTACGATTGCTAAAAACTGGGCATTGAGTAAAATATAGTGACCGGAGATAGCGAAGAAGGTAAGGATCAGGAACAAAATGCTTTGTACCGGGCTTTTACTGGCAACCACCATAACAGCACCGCCTAAGGCCAGCACACTTAAAAACCAAAACATTATTTCTATTACATTCATAAGTCGTTGAATTCATTCCTGCAGGCAGAAATGTGTTTTATTAAAGCCTATTATATTTTTACTCTTCCACCTTTTGCCTTTGCATATTCTGCAGGTTCGGTAACAGGATTTGGTATCAGCAAATCTTCCTTACCGTAAATAAACCCTTTTCGCTGGTAATTGGCAGGTGCAAATGTTTCACTTAAATATATCGCATCCTTGGGACAAGCTTCTTCACATAGTCCACAAAAAATACAGCGTAACATATTGATCTCATATTTTGCTGCATATTTTTCTTCGCGATATAAATTTTCCTCTCCGGGCTTTCTTTCTGCCGCCTCCATGGTAATGGCCTCTGCCGGACAAGCTACTGCACACAAACCACAAGCGGTGCAGTTTTCGCGCCCTGCTTCATCACGGTTCAAAACATGTAGTCCCCTGAATACAGGGCTGAAAGGACGGGTTACCTCGGGATAATTGATGGTAGGCCGTTTTTTAAACAAATGCCCAAAAGTAATGGTCATGCCTTTAAAGATCGCAGGCAGGTAGGCTCTTTCCAACATATTCATTGGTCTTCGATCTACTGCTTTGGCTCTGTCTGTTAATGCTTGCATATATTTTGTATTTGTTGCAACACAAAAGTTGCGCAAATATATTTTTATTGTTTAGAAATGCCAGTTATTTTGTTGTAATAAAATAAACGCACCGGTTACCAGCATATTAATCAGTGCAAGTGGAATTAAAATTTTCCATCCCAGGTTCATCAGCTGGTCATAACGGAAACGTGGAATTGTCCATCTTACCCACATAAAAAAGAAAAGGAAGGCAAAAGCTTTGAAAAGGAACACCCCGGCATGAATCAATGCCATCCAGTTAACACCTATTTTATCAGCCAATGCCGCATCATTTAAAAAAGGAATATCGTATCCGCCGAAGTATAAACTTACCATTACTGAACCACTCAGGAACATATTGATGTATTCGGCAAACAGGAAGAATCCCAATTTCATGGACGAATATTCAGTATGGTATCCGCCGATTAATTCATTTTCTGCTTCGGCAAGGTCAAACGGCGTGCGGTTACATTCCGCAAAAGCACATACTAAAAAGATCAGAAAACCCAGGGGTTGCTTGATAATATTCCAGCTATACCAATTCACCTGCTGCTGTTCTACTATTTCCTTCAGGCTAAGTGTACCTGTCGACATCAGCAAAGCGATCAACGCAATCCCCATGGCCAGTTCATAACTGATAATTTGCGAAGCGGCTCTTAAGCCTCCCATCAGGGAATACTTATTATTGCTGGCCCAGCTACCAATCATGATACCGTAAACCCCCATACTCACCACACCAAAAACATATAGAATTCCAATATTGATATCAGCTATCTGCAGTGAAATATCGCGGTCAAAAAAATGAACCTTGTCGCCCCATGGAATGACGGCACCCGTCATCATTGCGGTTAACATAGCCAGGCAGGGCCCCAGGATAAATAAAAATTTTGAGGAAAAATCCGGGATAATCTCTTCTTTAAAAAATAATTTTAATCCATCAGCCAGCGGTTGAAATAAACCAAAAGGGCCTGCACGATTAGGTCCCCTCCTGTCTTGTAAAGCAGCTGCTACCTTACGTTCTGCCCATGTTGCATACATTGCAATGACAAGGGAGGCCATAACCACCACCACTATTAAAACAAGTTTTTCAATAATTAAAGACAACTCAATGGATAATAACATAATCTGTTCTATTGTATAATATTTTTTAGCCGGCTGAAAACGCCTCCTTCTTAATCCTTTTTATGTACGGACATAATTTGTTCTCCCCTATCAGTATACTCTCCAAATAACTCCCCTTTAGGGTTGGGGGCGACAAAATCCTCCGAATGAGCAGGGCCATTTATTTCACTCAGGTGAATAGCAGGATCATTTACCTCACTCTCATTATGAATATCCATCAAAAGCCTTGGGCTTCTTCCCCCCATTACTTCCCTGATCGTTTCTTTCGGAATGACCAGTCCCTCATATTGTCCCTGCGAAATAACTGAATGACGATTAATTTTTGTTACACCTTCTATTACCCAGTCACCCGTTTTCTTTTTATCAAAACGGCAGGTATTACAGATCCATCCCGGTTTACCATCATAACTCTGCACTTCGCCCCATTCATCCTTACGTGCTGTTACCCTGTACACCTCATCTCCACGGAGCCATAAGGTAGTTTTTCCACAGCAACCCGGCGTTTCGCAGTTTCTGTGTGCATCCACTGGTTTTGTAAACCATACCCTGTTTTTAAACCGGAATGTTTTATCCGTTAAAGCTCCCACCGGGCAAACATCAATCATATTACCACTAAAATCATTTTCAATGGCTTTGGAAATATAGGTAGAAATTTCCGCATGCTCGCCCCTGTCTAATATACCGTGTACCCGCTTATTTGTTAGCTGGTCGGCCACATAAGTACAACGATAACATAGAATGCACCTGGTCATGTGCAATTGGATATAGGGTCCAATATCCTCTTTTTCAAATGTTCTTCTGGGAAACTCGTAGCGTGTACCTTCTTTGCCATGTTCATACCCAAGATCCTGCAGGTGGCATTCACCAGCCTGGTCACAGATTGGGCAATCCAACGGGTGATTTAATAATAAAAATTCAACTACACCTGCCCTTGCATCCTTCACCCTGTCACTGGTAATATTTTTCACGACCATTCCATCCATCACATTAGTGCGGCAGGAAGGAACCAATTTTGGCATTGGCCTTGGATCGGCGGTAGAACCTGCTGCCACTTCCACCAGGCAAGTACGGCATTTTCCACCACTGCCTTGTAACTTGCTGTAATAGCACATGGCAGGCGGTGCCACATCGCCCCCAATTTTTCGTGCGGCATTTAATACGGTGGTGCCGGCCGGAACATCTATGGTGATGTTGTCGATGGTTACTTGAAAAGTTTTTATTTCTTCTGCCATATATTTTATACCGCCAAAACGCTCAAATTACGCAATGACGTTTTGTTTAATAATTATTACAAGAATCCCACATTAAGCTGTTACCGGTACATGTATCGGATCCGCATAATGCCTTAATCCAAAATTTTCAGTTAAACATTTGTCCGGGTTCAGCACATGCCATTCAAACTCATCCCTAAAATGCCTGATTGATGCAGCTACCGGCCATGCGGCAGCGTCACCTAAAGGGCAAATCGTATTGCCTTCTATTTTACGCTGAATATCCCACAGTAAATCGATATCCTTCATCTCTCCTTTTCCATTTTCGATTTTCTTTAATATCCTTTCCATCCAGCCAGTTCCCTCGCGACAGGGGCTGCATTGTCCACAACTTTCATGATGGTAGAACCTTGCTAAAGTCATGGTATTTCTTACAACGCACTGGTCCTCATCCAACACAATAAATCCTCCGCTACCCATCATACTACCGGTTGCAAATCCGCCATCACTCAGGCTTTCGTAGTTCATCAATCTTTTTTCCCCTTTTGCCGTAGTTAATAATAAATTGGCAGGTAAAATTGGAACAGATGACCCGCCCGGTATGCAGGCTTTCAATCTTTTGCCATTGGGTATACCCCCACAATATTCGTCACTATAAATAAATTCTTCTACTGAGATGGTCATGTCTATCTCATAGATGCCTGGTTTATTGATATTACCACAGGCTGAGATCAGTTTTGTACCGGTGCTTTTTCCAATACCGATTTTTGAATACGCATCTCCACCCTCATTAATAATAGGAACTACCGCTGCCAGTGTTTCTACATTGTTCACCACAGTCGGGCAATCCCACAAACCCTTTACGGCAGGAAATGGCGGCTTGATTCGTGGATTACCCCGCTTGCCTTCCAGGCTCTCAATCAGGGCAGTTTCTTCACCACAGATATAAGCGCCGCCGCCACGTTGCACATAAATTTCGCAATCAAATCCTGAACCCTGTATATTTTTTCCCAGCCAGCCGTTTAGCTTGGCTTCTGCAATGGCATTTTCTAAAATATCTGTGATCCAGGCATATTCTCCCCGTATATAAATGTAGCTAACATTACTACCTAACGCAAAGGAAGAAACGATCATTCCCTCCACCAGCAGGTGAGGTATAAATTCCATCAAATACCTGTCTTTAAAAGTACCGGGCTCACTTTCATCCGCATTGCAAACGAGGTAACGGGCCACACCTTCGGGCTTTGCTAAAAAGCTCCATTTCATTCCCGTGGGAAAACCTGCACCTCCGCGACCGCGTAAACCACTAGCTTTTACTTCTTCAACAATTGCTGCGGGAGTCATTTGTAGCGCTTTCTCTACGCTGCGATAACCACCTTCGCGGCGATACACTTCATAGCTGCGGATGCCCGGAACGTTTGCTTTGTCTAATAATAGTTTTTTTGCCATACAGCCCTGATCCCCTGTGGAGATTTGATTATGTTTAATTATTTTATTTCAACCCTATATGTTAATCACTATCACTCGTTCAATAAAAAATTATCAAATTTCCTATTGAGCTTTTACAGCCTGCCTGGCAAACATTACCCAACGATTACTCTTCTTCACCCAAACCTCCAACACTTTCAAATGAAAGTTAGTGGTAGCTCCTTTCATTGTTGCCGTTACGTCTGCCAAAAAACGAACGTTGGCCATTGGGCCGTTTATCAAAACGGTAATACTGTCTTCCTTAAAACCCTGGTAACTTATGTAACCTGTTTCGAGGTCTTTTATTAAATCTGTTTTTGTTTCAACCCAGCCATTGCTATGTCCATAACTCAGGGCCTTGTCTGTTTGCTGGTTGATTGAAACCGTATTCTTTTTTATCAATGCCTGGTGAAACTCTTTTACGGTAACGGTTAACTTTTCTTCATCAGTTGTTTGTGCCAATACAATTACCGAAGCAGTAAGAAAAGAAAGCGTTAAAAAAAATTTCATTGTTTTAGTTTAGCCATCAACATCCTCATGGGATGCAATGTTCTTGTAAATGGATTTAATACTAACCCTAAAGATTCTAAAGTGGTAGCCCCTAAAAGTGGTTCGTCCCCCTCTTCTCCATAAAGTACCGGCGCTGGTCCACCTTCCCCCTCAAATTCAAAATATGCACTACAAACCTTTCTTTTTAACTTGCTGCCATCAGCTAAAGAAAAAGTCATCTCTTTATAAGGTTCAATATCCAACTCATCTAAAATTTTACCTGGCACCAAACTATACACTGCACCACTGTCTATTAAAAAATTACCTTTTCAGATTTGCGGTGTTCTTTCACTTTTAATATGGCATTGGTGATTCCCATTCATTAATCCTTTGGTAAATCGTGATTGAACATCCAGTTTATTCCAAATTTATCTGTCAGCATTCCAAACCTTGCGCCCCAAAAAGTATCTTCCAACCCCATGGTTATAGTAGCTCCCTCAGAAAAGGCGGCAAATGTTTTTTCAATTGACGGTATATCCTTGAAATTTAAGGAAAGGCTGATATTTGATCCGATGGTTGCCGATTTTTCCGGCGGACAATCACTTACCATTAACACCAGGCTGCCTGCTTCGAAAGTTGCATGCATGATCTTTTCCTTCATGTCATCTGAAGAAGGCATTGGGGCTTCACCAAAAGTTTGCTGGAAAAGAATTTTACCTTCCAGGGCTTTTGAATAAAATGCTAATGCTTCTGCAGCATTTCCATTAAAACTAAGGTATGGCACGATGGCTTCCATGATAAAATTTTTTATTTGAATTAATTATTTACGGCTATATAATTTCTGCATTCCTCGACAATCGCATCAACTTTTTCTTTGGTTAAATGTTCCCGGTATGTTTTTCCTAACTGCATCATCGGCGCATAACCACAGGCACCAAGGCATTCTACTGTTTTTAAAGTAAATAAACCGTCGGCAGTAGTTTCTCCAACCCCTATATTTAATTTTGATTTTATATAGGCAATAATATCATCGCTGCCATTGATCATGCACGGCCCTGTTTGGCAAACTTCAAACAAATACCTGCCAACGGGTTTTAAGTTATACATGCTGTAAAAGCTTGCCACTTCGTATACTTCGATGGGCTCAATATTCAATAAGGTAGCCACATAATCCATTACAGGTGTATCCAGCCATCCGCCAAATTCATCCTGCGCCAAATGCAATACGGGTAGCAAGGCGCTTTTTTGTTTCCCGGTAGGATAACGGGAAATTATTTCGTTTACCTTATTTAATTTCTCAGCTGAAAATTGAATCATAATACATGAAACTCAAAAAGAGTTTTCGCATTTAATGTTTTGAATAATGTTTCAAATGCACAAGTGAGTGACACAACGATGCTGCTTTGAAAAACAACTGCCCGTCTAACAATACCTGAACACCTGGCTATAAAAGAACTAACTGAAAATAATACACAATTAACCTAATATCCCCTTTTGCCAAACAGGATTAAGCATCCAGTTCCCCGGCAATCAAATTCAAACTACTCATGGTAACAATGGCATCACTCAACATACCTCCTTGTACCAATTCCGGAAATGCCTGGTAATAAATAAAGCAGGGTCTGCGGAAATGCAACCTGTAAGGTGTTCTTCCTCCATCGCTGATCAGGTAAAATCCCAATTCGCCGTTACCGGCTTCAACAGAATTGTACACTTCCCCAACAGGTATTTCGGTTTCTCCCATCACTATTTTAAAATGATAAATCAATGCTTCCATCTTGGTATAAACATCCTTTTTCTCCGGCAAATAATAGGAAGGTACATCTGCATGAAACACTTCTGCCTCAGCTCCTTTAAATTCCTTTACTTTTTGATAAGCCTGCTCTATGATGCTGATGCTCTGCCACATTTCTTCATTACGAACAAGAAACCGATCGTAACAATCGCCTGTTGTGCCAACAGGTACAGTGAAATCAAAATCTTCGTAAGAACTGTATGGCGTATGTACCCTTACATCATAGTCAACACCGGATGCCCTTAAGTTTGGCCCGGTGAAACCATAATTAAGCGCTCTTTCTGCGCTGATGGCACCACAACCAATGGTACGCTCCATAAAAATACGGTTGCGGTTAAACAGCTTTTCAAATTCCTTCAGCTGCTTTGGATAACCATCTAAAAACTTATCCAGTTTTGCAAATGCAGTCGGGGTAAAATTTCTTTCAAAACCACCAATGCGTCCTATGTTTGTTGTAAGACGTGAACCACATACTTCCTCATAAATTTCATATATCAATTCCCTGAATTGCATCAGGTATAAAAATCCTGAGAACGCTCCTGTATCAACACCCACAATAGAATTACAGATCAGGTGATCCGAAATCCTTGCCAATTCCATGATAATTACGCGGAGATAGTCTACCCGTTTAGGTAAGGTGATCCCTAATAATTTTTCACAGGTAATATGCCAGCCCATGTTATTGAGTGGAGAAGAACAATAGTTTAACCGGTCGGTGATGGGGGTAATCTGGTAGAGTGGTCGTCTTTCTGCTAATTTCTCAAAAGCACGGTGAATGTAACCTACGGTGGAGGTCGCCTTTAAAATTCGCTCTCCGTCCAATTCCAGAATATTTTGAAACACCCCATGTGTAGCAGGATGTGTAGGCCCAAGATTAAGCGTGGTGGTTAGTTTCTCTATACTTCCTTCCGGTAAAAGAATATGGTCATTCATTATTTGCCTTTAATATTTTTAATCAGCTTTGAAATCATTTTAAAAAACGATGTATTTATTATTCTGATTCATCCTTTTCAACATTTCAAAAAAACTACCTGCAACTGCAGGATATTATCTTCCAAACATTTCATCATCTTTGTCAATCCTTGTCTGGTCTTCCAACGGAAATTCCTTTCTCATCGGAAAATAATCCATTTCATCAACATTTAATATTCTGATCAGGTTAGGATGACCGGTAAAATTAACGCCAAAAAAATCATAGGTCTCCCGTTCCATAAAGTTTGCTGACGCAAACAATGCTGTTGCGCTATATACATCAGGAGTATTAATGTCAGTAAAAACTTTAAAACGAATCCGCAAATTATCTTTCAGGTTATGTAAATGATAAACTACCGCCAGTTCGTTCCCCTTATTTTCAGGATAATGCACGGCTTGCAAATCAGTTAAAAATTGAAACCTAAGTTCCGTATCATCGTACAGAAACTGCAATACTTTTAAATTGAGTTCTTTGGGGCCGGTAAAGGTAAGCATGCCGTAAGGCTCTGCCCAATCAGTCAGTTGTTCGCCAAATTTGGCAATCAATTTTTCTTTAACCAATTCATTTGTTAATGACATGTAGCTTAAAACTTAATCATTTATTATAATTGCCAACGAACTTTCATAAAAGGTTAGCCTTAACTAAATTATTGTATTCCGTAACTTCCTAAAAGATCCCTGTACTTTTCACTCTTTCTTCTGCGCAAACTTTCATCACCCACTAATTGTTGTATTTTCAAAAACCCATCAAGGATGGCTTCGGGCCTGGGCGGGCAACCTGGCACATACACATCAACAGGAATTACCTGGTCAATTCCCTGTAAAACAGAATAGGTATCAAATATACCGCCACTGCAGGCGCATGCACCCACAGACATTACCCATCTTGGTTCGGCCATTTGAAGGTAGACTTGCCGTAAAACCGGGCCCATTTTTTTAGAAATGGTTCCCATTACCATCAACAAATCACACTGGCGTGGTGAAAAACTCATACGTTCAGCACCAAACCTGGCCAAATCATAATGACTTGCGGCCGTAGCCATAAACTCAATACCGCAACAGGAGGTTGCAAATGGCATTGGCCAGATAGAATTTTTACGGGCCAGGCCAACCACTTTTTCGAGTGAGGTTGCCATAAACCCATCGCCCATCATTGCTTCAGGGGGTTCTACCATTTTTAATTTTGTGTTATATTGTACAGGACGAGACATAATAAGTAATTTGAAAATTCAACAATAACTCAATTTGAAAATTAGAACCTAACTATAAAACAATTAAATAATTAAGATTGTTCCCATTTTCAAATTTTCGAACTTGAAAATTTGCACAAGTGTATTCAATGTCGTTTACTTATGCGGTTGGTGAGGACACCAACCGCGGCCTCGAGCCGTGGCGGGTGTCCTCA
>JADMIO010361578.1_pt1 | contig 49191 bp, 48 predicted proteins | sample 8958161 | NCBI WGS metagenome assembly JADMIO01 (sample SAMN16585339, study PRJNA669376) | soil metagenome | isolation source: Crop rotation soil | place: USA: Cullars Rotation, Alabama | collected 2011
CGCGACAACTTGTCCACGTGGAATTCTAAGCTTAGGATCCCAATGTGCTGGAAAGTCTTCGTCGCGATTCCGGCGGTGTGGTTCTACAACTACCTGACCGGCCGCGTCGAGTACTTCAACGTCGAGATGGACAACTCGTCGTCGGAGCTCGTCGACTACTTCATCAAGAAGACGGCCTAAGAACGATCCCGGCTGCCCGGCCCCCAAGGGCCGGGCACGGTGAACAGGAGTTGTAGTCATGGCAATGGATATGGGCGGCGCCAAGGGTGGCGTCAAGTCCGATATCAACGTTACCCCGCTCGTGGACGTCATGCTGGTGCTGCTCATCATCATGATGCTCATCGCGCCGATGCTGAACGAAGGCGTGTCGGTGCAGTTACCCATCGCGGGGAACACCAAGGACAAGCCGTCCACGCAGGACCAGACGGTCATTGCGATCGCTGCGAACAAGGACGTTTACCTCAACGCGAAGTTCGTCCAGCGCGGCGAGCTCACGGGCAAGGTCAACGAACTGCTCGAGAACAAGAAGGAAAAAATCGTCCTCATCAAGGCCGACAAGGAAGTCGAGTACGGGGCCGTGATGAACGTCATGGACGATCTGCGCGCGGCAGGCATTGAAGACATCGGGCTGATTACCGATCCCAAGAAGGGCAAGGAATCGGCGGCGGGAGGTCGGTAATGGCACACGCACACCATCATCTCGGTGCCGACAAGGTCGTCACCGCCGAGGCGCCGCACGCCAGTGCGGACATGAACGTCACGCCGCTCATCGACGTGCTGCTCGTGCTGCTGGTCATCTTCATGGCCGCCCTCGACCTCACGCAGAAGGGCGTCGACATCAACCTGCCGCTGGAAACGAAGAGCGCCAACGCCGACACGTCGAACGTCAGCCAGATCCTGGTTGACTACACGGCCGACGGGCGCATCTCGATCAACCATCAGGACATCACCATCCAGGAGCTCGAGGGACGGCTGCGCACCATCTACGAACAGCGCAAGGACAAGACGATGTTCATTGCCGGTGCGGAAACCGTCCGCTACGGCCGCATCGTCGAGGTCATCGACGCCGCCAACGGCGCGGGCGTCGATAAGGTGGGCATCATCACCTCCGGCATGCGCAAGGCCGCCGGCGTTTCCGGTTCCGGCAATTAAGCGCTCGTTTCAACGGGTCGACTACGAAAGGGCCGCCAGACATCTGGGGGCCCTTTTTCTTTGCCCGCAAGCGCGCGCTCTGGCGGCCGTGCCCGCCGCATCAATAGCCAGCTGAATCCCACGCAGACACTGGCGCGTGCCGGCTCCCAGAGGCCAGCTGAATGCCTCGTCCGAGCCACCTGGGATCGGTGTCCGGCGAGGCGGACTTGCCCAGTGCGGGCCGTACAAAAGAAGAAGGCCGCCAGTCGATGAAGTCTGGCGGCCCTGAAGTTGGTGCCGGATTCGGCAGACGGGCTCTAGCTGACGCCCGACGCCTGCTTCTTCCGGAGCTGGTCGGCCTTTTCGCTGAGCGCCTTGGCTTCGGAGATGAGCGAGTTCTGCTTGGCCACGTCCTTCTCGAGCAGCGCCTGCTGACGGAGCAGGAGGCCCTTGAAGACGATGGCATCCACGTAGTCCGGCTTCAGCTGGATGGCCTTGTCCGACGCCTGCAGGCCCTTCATGACGAAGTCGCGCTTCTCGGTGTCACGCAGCTTCGGATCCCCACGGGTTTCGTCCCAGTAGTAGCTGGCGATCGTGTGGAACGCTTCGGGGTTGGTGGGCTCCTTCGCCGCGCGCTCTTCGAGGGCTGCGATGGTCTTGTCGAACTGGCCCTGACGGTTGTAGTAGCCGGCGAGGGTGGTGTAGACCGTGGGGTCGCCCGGGCGGACTTCCTTGGCCTTGATGTACATCTCCTCGGCCTCCGCATACGCACCGGCGTCTTCGTAGATCTTGGCGAGCGCGAAGTAGTTGGTCGGCTCTGTCGGATCCATCTGAATCATCTTCTGGACGACAGGCTCGGCCTGATCTGGGGCGTTGAGCTTGTCGGCTCCATAGGCGGCCACCAGGTATTCCAGGGCGCGCTTCCCGTACAGCTTCTCCTGCTCATCGGCCGAGCCGGCGAGCCGCTCGGCGCAGAGCTTGTAGTTCTCGACAGCCTTCTCGATCATTTTGTCGTTCTCGGGCTCACCCTTGCGGGAGATCGAGAACAGGTTGTCGTAGCTGCTGCCGAGGAAGAAGTACGCGAAGTTGAGGTTCGGATCGGCCTTGATGGCCTCCTCGTACAGGGTGACTGCCTTCTTGTAGTCCTGCCCGGCGTACGCGGTGTTGGCCTCCTTGAAGGACCTCATGGCCTGGAGGCGGCCGATCTGGGCGCATCCGGCAGTCCCCATGGCCATCGCCACGACGAGCGCCGATGCCCCCCAGAACGTCCCGTTTCGTGCCCCGTTCTTACCGTGATTCTGCATGTGACCGATCCTTGCTGGGAGCAGGTTGAAAATTGGCTTTTCGCCGAAATCGCGCCAGTATAGTGAAGCGAAAAAACGTACGTCAAGGCAGCCTGGCCTGCCCCATCGAGGGCCTAAGCATCGCGCTGACAAGAGATTAGACACCGTTTTTCATGATTCGCTTCGAAGACCTCCTGGAGAAGGTCCGGGCCTACAGCCCGGATGCCGATCTCGAACTGCTCCGACGCGCTTACGTCTTCACGGCGTTCGAGCACAAGGGACAGGTCCGTCATTCGGGCGAGCCTTATCTCATTCATCCGCTGGCAGTTGCCGACTTCCTTGCGGACATGAAACTCGACGTGGTGGCGATTGCCGCCGGCCTGCTGCACGACGTCGTCGAGGACACCCTCACAACCATCGACCGCATCCGTCAGCTCTTCGGTCCCGAAGTCGCCCATGTCGTGGAAGGGGTGACCAAGATCAGCGCGATCCGCTTCTCGACCATTGAAGAGCGACAGGCGGAGAACTTCCGCAAGATGCTGCTGGCGATGGTGGACGACATCCGCGTCATCTTCGTCAAGCTCGCCGATCGTCTGCACAACATGCGGACGCTCAACCATCTGCCCGAAGAGAAGCGGATGGCGATCGCCCAGGAGACGCGCGACATCTACGCGCCGATCGCCAACCGTCTGGGCATGAGCAAGGTGAAGAACGAGCTCGAAGAACTCTCGTTCCGTTATCTCGATCCGCGCTCGTACGAGGCGCTTCGCATCCAGGTCGACGCGCGGCGGCGCGCGACCGAAGGGATGGTCGAGCAACTCAAGAACACCATCGCCGCCAAGCTGAACGAAGCATCGATTCCCGTGGTCGAGATCGATGGACGCATCAAGCGGCTGTGGAGCATTCAACAGAAGCTGCGGGCGCAACGCATCGAGCTGGAGCAGGTCTACGATTTCATTGCGCTGCGCGTGATCACCACCAGTATCAAGGACTGTTACGCGGCGCTCGGCATCATTCATCAGACCTGGTCGCCGGTGCCGGGCCGCATCAAGGATTTCATCGCGATGCCGCGGCCGAACGGCTATCAGTCGCTCCACACATCCGTCATCAGCGATCGCGGTCTGCCCTTCGAGGTGCAGATCCGGACGATCGAGATGCACCGGATGGCGGAGGAAGGCATCGCCGCGCACTGGAAGTACAAGGAAGGTCGCGTCGGCGATCACAAGGACGAGCGCTACTTCCAGTGGATGCGCCAGCTCCTCGAGTACCAGCAGGAAGTGCGCGATCCGCAGGAGTTCATCCAGCACCTCAAGGTGGATCTCTATCCGGAGGAGGTCTATACCTTCACTCCGAAGGGACAGGTGAAAGCGTTCCCGCGCGGCGCCACGCCGATCGACTTTGCCTACTCGATTCACACCGACGTCGGCCATCAGTGCGTCGGGGCGCGCGTGAACGGGAAGATGGTGCCGCTGCGTGCGCACCTGCGCAACGGCGACATCGTCGAGATCATCACGTCGGCCGGGCACAAGCCGAGCCGCGACTGGTTGAACTTCGTCGTCACGTCGCACGCGCGCTACAAGATCAAGCACCTGATCCGGCTCGAGGAACGCACGCGCGCCATCGATCTGGGACGCAAGGTCTTCGAGAAGGAAGCCAGACGGTACGACGTCGGCCTGAAGAACCTCACCGAGAGCGAGGCCTTCACGAAGGCGCAGGCAGAGGCCGGCGTCAGGACGCCGGAAGATCTGATGGCGTTGATCGGTTACGGCACGTTGTCAGCCAAGCAGCTTCTCGGCAAACTCGTGCCGCCGGATCAGCTTCGTGAACGCCCACCCGACGGCATCGTCACGGCCGCCGTCCGCCGGGCATTCGGCGTCGGCGAGGAAAAGATCAAAGTCACCGGCGCCGACGATGTGCTGGTGTTCAGGGCGCGCTGCTGCAACCCGATTCGGGGAGAGAAGATCGTGGGTTACATCACGCGGGGAAAAGGCGTCTCGGTGCATTCGGCGACCTGTCCCAACGTGCTCAACCTGCTCTACGACCCCGAGCGGCGCATCGCCGTTGAGTGGGACAAGAGCGCCGCCACCGGGGCGCAGGTGAGTTACACGGTGAAGCTCACCATGGAAGTGGAGGACCGGCGCGGTCTCCTTGCCGCGGTCAGCGCCAAGATCGCCGACATCAACACCAACATCAAGAACATGGAAGCTCGAACGGACGGCGATCCGCACGCCCGCATTGACGTCACGGTGGAGATCAACGATCTCAATCACCTCGAGCGGGTCATCAAGTCCTTGAAGAGCGTCGATGGGGTGATTGACGTCGCGCGCGCCGCAGGCGCAGCGCGCTGATGGCTGACCGCCGAGAGCTGATTGGCTAGAAAGAAGCGATGGCGTCTATTTCGATCCGCGCGTCGCGCGGTAATCGCGCAGCTTGAACCGTTGAACGGGCGGGGAAGGGTTCTTTGAAGTAGGTGCGGTAGACCTCGTTCATCGCGGCGAAATCGTTCATGTCCGCGAGATACACGGTTGTCCGCACGACGTGATCGAAACTGAGTCCGGCGGCCTCGAGCAGCGCGCCGACGTTGTCGAGCACCTGGCGCGTCGCAGCGCCGATGCTCTCGGTAACGAGCTGGCCTGTCTTGGGGTTGGCCGGGACCTGTCCTGAGACGAACAGCAGCTGGCCGGCGCGAAGCGCCGACGAATACGGCCCGACCGCTCCCGGGGCATTGGGGCTGGTGAAGGCCGTTTTCATGCGTGTCAGGCGGCCTTGACCACCTTATTGGAGCGCAGGCAGCGCGTGCAGACGCGGATGCGCTTCACGCCGCCGTTGATCATGGCGCGCACCGCCTGAAGGTTTGGTTCGAACCGGCGCGGGCTGACATTGTGCGCGTGACTCACCTGACGTCCGACGACGGGTGATTTGCCGCAGATTTCGCAACTCTTGGCCATCTGAAGATCCTCAAAGTTCCTGGCGATCAGCTCTCAGCTGTCTGTTCTGGGCTCACTGTCAGCCCAATGTCGGAGACGGAAAGCTGTTAAGTATATCGGGCCCCTTACGGAACTATCAAGCGAGGGGCTTCCTCTGGTGTCGCCTGCTGCTCTGGGCGGCCGTCCTGGCGCATGACCCGCGTCAGCAGCTCCAGAAACGCCCTGGCGTTGTCGGGCTGGGACTTGTGCGCCACTTCAACGCCGCTTTCTATCCGCCGCAGCACAACGGCGGCGTCGCGTTCGAATGCCGTCCCGGCGTTGCCGCCAGCTTTCTCGAGGAGCGGCCGCAGGCCGGCGACAAGTTCGGCCGCCGGCGCCGACGCCGACCGGTGTTCATAGATGACGCCGCGGGCAGCCGTCTCGAAGGTCGACGCCATCGATCGCATCGCTTCGGCAACATCTTCGTCGTTGACGGTGTGTAGCCCTGACGGTCGGTAGCCGACGAGAAAGGACGTGGTCAGCAGGAAGAGCTGCGTCTGGCGCTCGTTCAAATCCCGTACGGAGCTGAGAAGAAGCGAAACATCGAGTTGCTGACGCCGAACCTGTGCGGCCGGAGGATGGTCTTTGGCCACAGCGAGATAGGAACAATCAGAAGGGCACGGGATCTCGATTAGGCGCTTGGTGCCGCAACAAACCGGACAGATCTGCTGATTCAAGGCAGGACACGCACGCCGAGCCTTGCGCACGCCGCACAGTGGACACATCACGGACCACCAATTCTAAGTCGTTGAAATGAGGTGGATAGCAAGATTGTCACACCTGGTCAATTCCAAGACACTATCGTCGTCTCCCAAAGCGGACAAGGAATTCGCAAATATGAGCCGAAACTTTCCAGGGGTTCGCGCGTCTAAACAGGCAAAAGTTTGAACAAATGGTCGATTCGTTGCGGGCCACCACAGTAAAGTGTTCATTCATAAAAAGTTGCGGTCTATTGATGAGTCAGATAGCGACAAATGATTTTCAAGCCCGCTGCTGGCCGTCCGGGGATTTTGCGGGCCTTCGCATCGATCGAAACGCTTGGGATAGGACTCTTTATCGTGTTAGCATTGGCCATTCATTTGCATAGTGCGGGCACGACTTCATAGCGACGGATTCAGGCAGGAAGGAGCGGCGACCATGAGGCAGCAAAACGTAGCAGCGGAAACTGAGTCGAAGACTCGGACTCGCTATAACGAGCTCAAGAACATGCTCGAAAGCCGGCGCCGGGAAATCCACGCCGAAGTCCAGGGCAAGATGCGGGACGTTCGGTCCGAGGGCACCTGGGGCGGCAAACTGAACGAGGTGCTCGACGCGGTCGAGAGCTCGGAGGCCGATATCCAGGAAGAGATCGAGTTCGCGCTCATCCAGATGAAGTCCGAGACGCTGAATAAGATCAATGATGCGCTGTCGCGCCTGGAGCAGGGCAACTACGGCAACTGCTTCGAGTGCGGCGACGAGATTGCCGAGAAGCGGTTGCGCGCCCTTCCGTTCGCGGTACGCTGCAAGGACTGCGAAGAGCGGCGTGAAAACGCTGAGCAGCGCGAGCGGCAGAACGCGCGGCGCGGTAGCGCGGCGCTGTTCCTCGACATGTAACACCCGGCGTTCCCAACAGTGGGCTCCGCCGGTGGCGGAGCCTACCTCTCCCCACCGGCGCAATCCCCAACAGCAGTCAACCGCCTCCGTCCGGCAATTGGAGTTCCGGACCCGGGCGAGAACTTCGGAGGTCGCCATGAGCGATCACATCGAGGATCTCAAGAACGACGACATCCCGGTCGGCGAACGTCCTCTCGCGCTGCCGGCGGAACTCCCTGTGCTCCCGCTCCGGGACACCGTGCTCTTCCCGAATTCCTTCATGCCGCTCGCCGTTGCACGGGAAAGCTCCGTGCATCTCATCGACGATGCCATCGCCGGGGGGAAGCTGATCGCGGTTTTCACGCAGCGCGACGCAGCCGTGGACGAGCCCGGGGAAAGCGACCTGTATCAGGTCGGCACCGCCACGCACATCCATAAGATGTTCAAGCTGCCCGACGGCAGCCTGCGCCTCATCGTGCAGGGACTCTCGCGTCTTTCGATGGAGAAGGTCGTCGAGTCGCAGCCGTACCTGCGCGCTCGCGTCGCCGCCGCGGTCGAAGGCACCAACGACGACGATCGGCTGGAGATCGACGCGCTGGCGCGGAACATCAAGACCAATTTCCAGCAGGTCGTCTCGCTGTCTCCGCTGCTGTCCGACGATCTGCAGACGCTCGCCTCCAACATCAGCGAGCCCGGCCGCCTCGCCGACTTCATTGCTTCCAGCCTGTCCACCATCAGCACTCCCGTAAAACAGGAAGTGCTGGAGACGCTCGACATCCGCGCGCGGATGGACAACCTGAATCGCATCCTCATCAAGGAGCTCGAGGTCCTCGAACTCGGGTCGAAGATTCAGTCGCAGGTGCAGTCGGAAGTCGGCAAGAACCAGCGCGAATACTTCCTGCGCGAGCAGATGAAGGCCATCCAGAAGGAACTGGGTGAAGGCGACGATCAGACCAAGGAAGTCGAGGAGCTCGCGGAGAAGATCGAAGCTGCGGGGATGCCCGAGCCGGTAAAGAAGGAAGCGCTGCGCGAACTGGATCGTCTGTCGAAGATGCCGGTCGCGGCCGCGGAATATACCGTCTCGAGGACGTACCTGGACTGGCTCGCCGCGCTGCCGTGGTCGAAGCGCGCCGAAGAGGTCATCGACCTTCCGCATACGAAGGCCGTGCTCGACGCGGATCACTCGGGCCTCGAGCGTGCGAAGGATCGCATCCTCGAGTACCTCGCCGTGCGGAAGCTGAACCCGACGGTAAAGGGACCGATCCTCTGCTTCGTCGGACCTCCAGGCGTTGGCAAGACCTCGCTCGCGCGCTCGATTGCCGAATCGCTCGGGCGCAAATTCGTGCGCGTGTCGCTGGGCGGTATGCGCGACGAGGCTGAGATCCGTGGTCACCGGCGGACGTACATCGGTGCGCTGCCGGGACAGATCATCCAGGGCCTGCGCCGGGCCGAATCGAAGAACCCGGTCTTCATCCTCGACGAGATCGACAAGCTCGGGGCGGACTTCAGAGGCGATCCGTCATCGGCACTCCTTGAAGTCCTGGATCCGGAGCAGAACAGCACGTTCAGGGACCACTATCTCGACGTGCCCTTCGATCTCTCTGAGGTGCTGTTCATCACCACTGCCAACATTCTCGATCCGATTCCTCCGGCGCTGCGCGACCGCATGGAAGTGCTGGAGATTGCCGGTTACACCGAAGAGGAAAAGCTTCAGATTGCGACCGCCCACCTCGTCGAGAAGCAGGTGAAGAACCACGGGCTCACGGCGGAGTACATCCGCTTCACGCCGGACGCGCTGCGCCAGGTGATTCGGGGCTACACGCGCGAGGCCGGCGTTCGAAATCTCGAGCGCGAAATCGGTTCGATCTGCCGCAAGGCGGCGCGTCGCCGTGCAGAAGGCGACGAGACGCCGATCGAAGTCACGCCGGAAACCGTGGCGGCAATGCTCGGTGCGCCCAAATATCTCGACGAGGAGATGGAGGAACGCACCAAGTATCCGGGCGTGGCGATCGGTCTCGCCTGGACTCCGACAGGTGGCGAAGTGCTGTTCATCGAGGCGTCGCGGATGGCGGGATCGGGCTCGCTCACGCTTACCGGCCAGCTCGGCGACGTGATGAAGGAGTCGGCGCGCGCCGCGTTGTCGTGGCTGCGCACGCACGCGCGGGAGTACAACATCGATCCCGACTTCTTCAAGAACGCGGAGATGCACGTCCACGTTCCGTCGGGTGCGATCCCGAAGGACGGTCCTTCGGCCGGTGTGACCATGGCGACCGCGATGGCGTCGCAGCTCACAGGACGGCCGGTGCGCGGCGATATCGCGATGACCGGCGAGATCACACTCTCGGGCCGCGTGTTGCCGATCGGTGGTGTCAAGGAGAAGGTGCTCGCGGCGCGCCGTGTCGGAATCCGGGAAGTCATCCTCCCGCGTCAGAACGCCAAGAACGTGAACGAGGACCTGACGCCGGAGCTGCGCCAGGATTTGACCGTTCACCTCGTCTCGACGATTGATGAGGTCCTGGCGCTCGCGCTGCAGCCGGTGTCGTCCGATGCCCGGCCGCGCAAGTCGGATCACAAGGAGCCAAAGCCGCGCGGATCCGTCGCCGCCCGTCCGTGAAGACGGGCGGTAGAATCCGATTCCGATGTCCGGTCCTGCTGTGGCGATAGTCGGAACAGGGGCGGTCGGGTCAGCACTCGGCCGCCTCCTGCATCTCCACGGTCATCCCATCGTCGCCATCGCCGGCCGTAACCCGGGGAGTGCAGCGCGCGCGGCGGCCTTCATCGACGGTTCCGTCAAACCCATCACCGTTTCACAAGTAGCTGTCCTGGCAAGCCGCGTCATCGTTGCGGTGCCGGACGCGGCGATTCCCGCCGTTGCCGCCGCTCTTGCAGCCACTGGATTCAGTGGTGCTGCGCTTCACACCTGCGGCGCCCAGGGTCCTGACGCTCTCGCCAGCCTTCAGAAGACGGGTGTCGCGTGCGGCGTACTTCATCCTCTGCAGACGATTCCCGATCCGGCGACCGGAGTGGAGCGGATGCGGGGGATTGGCTTTGCACTGGCGGGAGATCTCGAGGCGGTCGTTTGGGGCCGTGAAATCATCCAGATGCTGGAGGGATTCGAGATTCGGGTCGCGCCCGATCGTCTCCCTCTGTACCATTCGGCCGCCGTGGTCGCCGGCAACGGCGCGATCGCGATGATCGATGCCGCCGTGCGGCTCATGGCGCTTGCCGGGGTAGACCGGCAGAGTGCATTGGCAGCGCTTCAGCCGCTGACCCGGACCGCCCTGGACAACGTCTTTAGATCGGGTCCGGAAGCGGCTCTCACCGGGCCGGTCGTGCGTGGCGACGCTGGAACCGTTGGCCTGCACGCGAGAGCCATGGCTGGAGCACCGGCCGACGTGCGGAACCTGTACCGCGCTGCCGGAGAGAGCCTGGTCGGAATCGCCCGACGGCGTGGCGTTGCCGAAGATCGTCTCGCCGCCGTCGAACGTGCCCTCGATTCGTTCCGCGCAGGAGATCCATCATGAAACCACTGAGCCGCGTCCGCGTCACCGACCTGCTGGAGAAGAAGCGCTCCGGCGAGAAGATCGCGATGCTCACCGCGTACGACGCCACGATGGCTGCGCTGCTGGATCGCGCCGGGGTGGACGTGATTCTCGTCGGCGACTCGGTCGGCATGGTGATGCTCGGTTACGACACCACGCTGCCGGTGACACTCGATGCCATGGTCCATCACACCGCCGCCGTCGTCCGTGGTGTTCGGCGGGCATTGGTCGTCGCCGACATGCCGTTCATGACCTATCAGGCTGCCGTCGATGACGCTGTGAGGAACGCCGGCCGTCTTATTCAGGAGGGTGGTGCTTCGGCCGTGAAACTCGAAGGCGGCCGATCGATGGTTGACGTCGTCAAGCGGCTCGTCGACGTCGGCATCCCCGTGATGGGCCACGTGGGCCTGCAGCCCCAGTCGGTCAATCAGGTCGGCGGGTTTCGCAAGCAGGGTACGAGCCCCGAACAGGCGGACGCCATTCTCGCCGATGCCGAGGCACTACAGGCAGCCGGCGCGTTCACGATCGTGCTCGAGTCTGTACCGCCCCAGGTTGCTCAGCGAATCACCGGCGCGCTGCACGTGCCCACCGTGGGAATTGGTGCGGGTCCGCACTGCGACGGCCAGGTTCTCGTGAGCCACGACATGCTCGGTCTCTCGGATGGCTACATTCCCTCGTTCGTGAAGCGCTACGCCGCGCTCGCCGACACGGTCGTGACGGCTGCGGGGGCGTACGTCGACGATGTGCGCGAAGGACGATTCCCCGAAGTATCCGTCGCGGCGTCGAGCTGACATGCCCCGGCTCCTCACGACGATTCGTGCTCTCCGCGAGCACCTTGCCCCGCTGCGTGGCGCCGGTGGCCCGATTGGACTTGTCCCGACGATGGGCGCTCTCCACGCGGGACATGCGGCCTTGATGGATCGAGCGCGCAGCGAGTGCAGGGTCGTCGTCGTCACAATCTTCGTCAACCCGCTGCAGTTCGACCGGCCGGACGACCTGGCCAGATATCCACGCCAGCTGGATGCCGACCTGGCGCTGTGCGCGGCGCATGGTGTCGATGCCGTGTTTGCTCCGGATTCCAGCGAGATGTATCAGCGCGAGGCAGTCTGCACGATCGACGTCGGGCACCTTGCCGATCATCTTTGTGGTGCTCGCCGGCCGGGACACTTTCGCGGCGTGGCGACCGTCGTGATGAAACTGTTCCAGATAGCGCAGGCCGACCGTGCGTATTTCGGCGAGAAGGACGCGCAGCAACTGGCGATCATCAAGCGCCTGGCGTCCGACTTCAATGTACCGACGATGGTAGTCCCGGTGGCGACTGTGAGGGAGGCAGATGGACTCGCGATGAGTTCCAGGAATCTGCTGCTTTCACCGGACGAACGTGCGGTGGCGCCCGTGATTGCCGCGATGTTGCGTGAGGCAGAGAAACAGATCGGGGCCGGCCTGAGCGATCCGGCGGCCATCATCCAGTCGGCGACGGCATTGATTCCCCCCGATGCGCGCCTACGCCTCGAATATCTGGAGATCGTGGACCCCGAAAGCCTTCAACCCGTTGCAATAATTGGCGGTCCGGTGCTCATTGCCGGAGCACTCTGGGTCGGATCCACTCGACTCATAGACAACGTGACAGCAGGTCCTCATACGCGAGGTTGAGAGAACAGATTCATGAAACTGCGAACCATCTGCAAGTCGAAGATTCATCACGCGACCGTGACCGGTGCCGATCTCCACTACGTCGGCAGCATCGGTATCGACAAGGCGTTGATGAAAAGAACGGATATCGTCCCGGGCGAACAGGTCTCCGTGTGGAACATCAACAACGGACAGCGCATCGAGACCTACGCCATCGAAATGCCCGAGGGGTCAGGGGACATCGTCGTGAACGGTGCGGCAGCCCGCCACTTCTCTCGCGGCGACACAATCATCATCGTCGCCTTCTGCCTCACGGACGAGACGGTGACGCCGAGGATGATTCTCGTGGACGAGCAGAATCAGTTCGCCGGCGACCTCGTGGATGCGACCCCGGGGGAGCTGGTTCGCCAGTGAGCGGCAGCGCGGGCGTCAGCCTCGCGTGGCCCGGTTAGAATCACACCATGCGGGCGGATCTCGCGTCCTCCGGTGCGCCGTGGCTCGTGAGCGGATGCCTCGCGCTGGGGCTCGCTCTGGCGCCGGTCGGCGCACAGCAGGATCCTCCCGTCCCCGCTTCGGTCTCCTCTCCGCAACAACCGCCTGATACACCGCAGACGCAGGCGCCGACCTTCAGGACCGGCGTCAACCTCGTAAGAGTGGACGTCGTCGCCACGAATCGCGAAGGCCGACAGGTCACCGATCTGACCGCCGAAGACTTCGAAGTCAGCGACGAAGGGAGGCGCCAGCCGATTGCCGCGTTCAAGCTGGTGTCGAGCGACGGCCAGGGCGACGCCGCCGATTCGCGCGCGACGAGCAGTGATGCCGTTGAAGCGATCGATTCGTCGGCGGACGACGTGCGGCTGTTCGCCGTGTTTCTGGACGACTATTCTGTGACGCCGCGCTGGAGCGCCGTTGCGCGCGAGCAGGTCGCGCGCTTCGTTGAGCGCACGCTGGGCCCCGCGGATCTCGTCGCGGTGATGCGTCCACTGACCCCGCTCGAGTCCGTGCGGCTCGCACGCAACCGCGAAGCGGTCGGCGCCGCGATTCGAAAGTTTGACGGCGTACGCGGAGTGAATTCGGCCGCGGTCGATCCGCGCCGGGGATCCTTGACCACGATTCGCCGCGATGCGTCATTCAGCGCGCTGAAAGCGCTGATCGAGCGACTCGGCTCGCTGAAGGAGGGCCGCAAGACCCTGATGCTGGTGACCGAGGGCTACGGCAACAGCACCGAGAGCCTCAACCGGCTGAAAGAGATGGGTGATCTCGCGAGCCGTAACAACACGGCGATCTATCCAGTGTTCGCGCGTGTGGCCCGGCCCAACTACGACGAGGACATCAGCGTCGATGCCGAAATGCTCCGCACGCTCGCCGAACGCAGCGGCGGGCGCGTCATCTTCGACGGCACACGCACATTCGAGGAACTGCGTTCGCGCGCGCCGGAGACGGGTCTGGCGCAGAGCAGGCTCGCTGTTGCGATGCAGCAGATCGCAGTCGATGCCAGCGGTTACTACCTGCTCGGCTATCCAATCGCCGACGCGAAACCAGACGGCCAGTTCCACCGGATTTCCGTGCGTGTGAAGCGGCCCGGCGTTGAACTGCGATACCGAAAAGGATACCTGTCAGTGAAGCCGGAAGAGGCGCCGCGCCCGGCGACGACGGCAGCGCCGGCGACGCCGCTGGAGCGCACGCGCGCGTTCGAGACCGCGACGCGCGATCGCATGGTGCTCACATGGATCGGACAGGCAAGAGGGACTGATGGAAAAACGCGTGTGACGATCGCCTGGGATCCCCGGCCGCCAGATAGCGGCTCCGCACAACCGAATCCGGTGAATCCGGCGAACGTTGCCGACCGCCCCGCTCGGCTGATGCTCAAGGCCAGCGGCCCGAACGCCGTGACCTACTTCGAGGGCCGTACGCCAGACGCCTCGACGACGGGAGGCGCGCACGCGACCTTCGATGCCGCGCCGGGTCCGATGCAACTCCGCTTCTCCGTGGAAAACTCCGCCGGCATCGTCCTCGACTCAGAGCTGCATAACGTCGAAGTGGCCGACCTCTCGAAGACAGTCACGTTCATGAGTACGCCGGCCCTCTACCGTGCGCGCTCGGCCTCCGAATGGCGTCAGCTGTCCTCGAACGCGGATGCATCACCCACAGCGGTGCGCGACTTCAACCGCAGCGATCACCTGCTCATTCGCGTGACGGCGTACGCGACGACGGGACGGCCCGGCGAAATGGTCGCCACGCTGCTGAACCGCGCCGGTCAGTCGTTGTCGGTGCTGCAGGTGTTGGAGTCGAAGGCCACCGGTGCTCCGGAAGGCCTGCGCGAAGTGGACCTGCCGCTGCAGAACCTGGCACGCGGGGAATATGGCGTCCGGCTGACAACGACGACCGAGTCAGGATCGACGATGGAGACCGTCGCGTTCAGGGTCAACTGACGCGACGGTCGTCTTTCATTGATTGTTCGACGAGGCGAGCGAAGCGAGGATCGGTTTGATCGCCGCCATCCACACCTCGTATCCCGCGGCCGTCATGTGCAGCCCGTCCTCGACGAGCAACTCCGGCCTCGGCTTGCCCTCCGCGTTGAGCATCTGCGGCACGATGTCCATGTAGATCAGGTTCTTGTGCGCGCCGATGTACTGCTTCACGAGCGCGTTCGCACTGGTGATCTTGTCCATGAACGCGAAGCGGCGCAGGCTCGGCTTGATCGAGATGAAGATGATCTTCGTATCCGGCAGCGCCTTGTGCACCTTCTGATCGAACTCCGTGAACGCCGCGGCGATCTGCTGCGGCGTGGTCGGCGTCTCGACGTCGTTGTCGCCCGCATAGAAAACAACGATGCGCGGCTTGTAGGGAATCACGATGCGTTCGGCGTAGTACGTCGAATCGGCCGCGAGTGAGCCGCCGAAGCCGCGATTGATTGCGCTGGCGCCGAGTTCCGGGAAGTACTGCTTCAGGTCCCACCGCACGATGCTCGAGGCGCCGATGAAGACGATGCCGTTCTGTGGCGGCGGAGAGACGCGATCCGCAGCTTCGAACTTGGCGATCGTGTCCTCCCAGGACGATGGTGGTCGTACCTCCCGGTTCGCGACCGTCGGGAACTGGCGGGCCTGCTGCGCTTGTTGAGCGCTCAGGGGCAGTGAGCCAAGCGTGAGCACAACTCCGACGCTGGCCAAGAACGCGACGCGACGAATGTTGGTAGTCATCAAAACCTCATCCTGCCGTGACCGGGACGGGATCCGCTTTCCCGTTAACAATATACCGCTGTCCGCTGTCCAGGTCCCAAGGGGAGTGAGAAATCTAGAGCAAAGTCAGCCCAAATGCCGTCTTCAGATCGACGATTTCCTGACGTGCCAGCATCGTCTTCGCCTGCTCAATCGTAAACGTCTCAACGTGAATATCTTCGTCGTCGTCCGGCTGGACCGGCGAATCTGCCGCGGGATCGCGCAGATCTGAAAGACGGAAGTAGATCAGCTCTTCGTCGCAGAATCCCGGTGCCGGAAACAGGCCGCGCAGACGCTCGATTCGTCCCGGCACGAGCCGGATTTCCTCCTCGCACTCCCGCGCCGCCGCGGCTTCCGGCGTTTCGCCTGCGTCGAGACTTCCCGCCGGAAGTTCCCACAGCTCACGCTGAATGCTCGGGCGGTACTGACGAATGAGGATGATGTGATCCGCGTCCACCATCGGCAGGAGAACAACCGATGGCATGTGCCGCACAATCGAGACGGCATGCGTGCTGCCGTTGGGGAATCGAACCTTGTCCACTTCGACTGAAAAGACTCGACCGCTGTAGACGATGGGCATGGGGGCTCAGGATGCGGAATGTCGATCCCTGAGCTCGTCGAGGACGCGCTGGAGATCGGCGGGAAGCTCACTCGTGAACGTCATGCGTCGCTGATCCTCTGGATGACTGAATGAAAGACGCGCGGCGTGAAGAAACGGCCGGTCGAGATGAGTGATGGCCCGGAGATCGCCCGGCACCCGCCGGTGGACGCCGCCGTACAGTGAGTCGCCCACCACGGGATGGCCGATCGCGCTCAGGTGCACGCGAATCTGATGCGTCCGGCCGGTGTGAATGGCCAGGCGCGCGAGCGTCAGCGGTCCGATGGTCTCAGCGCGGAGAATGCGTGTGACGGCTTCCCGGCTGCGCCGTGCCCGCGCCGACATCTTCTTGCGGTCGCCGGGATCGCGTCCGATCGGTGCGTCGATGCGCCGGCCGGCCTGCACCGTGCCCCAGACGAGCGCCACGTACTCCTTCTCGACTTCGCGATCGTGAAACTGGCGCGCGAGTTCCTCGTGGGAGCGATCGTGCTTGGCGACAACCATCAGACCGGACGTTCCCCGATCGAGGCGGTGCACGATGCCGGGACGCTTCTCACCGCCGATGCCACTGAGGTCGTCGATGTGATGCAGAAGGGCGTTGACGAGCGTGCCGGCCGAATGGCCGGCGGCAGGATGCACGACCATGCCGGCAGGCTTTTCGACGACGACAAGGTCGCTGTCCTGATAGACGATTGGCAGGTCCAGTGGCTCGGCCTGCGGAGTGGCCTCGACGGGTTCGGGGACGTCGATGTCGACCTGCTGGCCGGCTTTCAGCGCGCGGTTCGCGCGAGCGGCGACGCCGTCAACGCCGACACGCCCGTCCTTGATGAGCCGCTGGATCTGCGAGCGGGACTGACCGGCCCACACCGAAGCAAGAAATCGATCGAGCCGGGTTCCTCCGCCCTCAGGTGGGACGGTAAAGGTCACGCAGCCCTTTGACGTGCGCGCTTCGGTTCGGGTTCGTACCGCCGGGAAAGATAGACGAGCATGATGACCGCGAGGGGCACGAGCAGCAGCGAGATGAACTGAGACGTCGAGAACGCGCCGACCGTCCCGCGCGGATCGTCGCGGTAAATCTCGATGACGTAGCGCGAGATCCCGTAGAGAAACACGTAGCCCCAGAACGTGCGCCCGGGGAAGCGGCGCCCGCGCGACTCGCTGACGAGCAGCAGAATGAGGATGAGCGCTTCAGCGCCCGCCTCGTAGAGCTGGGTCGGATGCAGCGGAATGTTCAGCGGCGTACCGACGTTGAGCGCCGTGAACGGATCCGTGAACGTGATCCCCCAGGGATGGTCCGTCGGCTTCCCGTAGCAGCAGCCCGCGAAAAAGCAGCCCAGCCGGCCGATGACGTGCCCAAGCGCGATGCCAGGCGCAAACACGTCGCACGTCGTCCAGAGGGGGAGTCCGACCTTGCGGATATAGAGGAGAGCGACGGCGACGGCAAGAATCAGCCCGCCGTAGAAGACACCGCCGGACCAGACGAGGGACATCAGCTCGCGCGGGTTGTCCCGGAACGTCTGGAAGTTGGTGACGAGCAGGAGCAGCTTCGCGCCGATCAGCGCGCTGATGATGATGTAGATGCCCAGATCGAGGACGCGCGTCTCGTCGAGATTGCGCGCCTTCGCCCGCGTCATCGCGAACTTCAGCCCGAGCAGGTAGGCGGCGGCGAGGAGAACGCCGTACGTGTAGACCGTGATCGGTCCGACGCCAAGGAACCGCGGGATCTCAAGCAGTCTTGGATACATGGCTTCTCATGCCGAGCATGTCGAGGATCATCACCGCGACACCGATCGTGATGGCCGAATCGGCGACGTTGAAGGCCCAGAAGTGATAATCACGCCAGTACACATCCACGAAGTCAACCACCGAGCCCGTCACGAGGCGGTCGATGAGATTGCCGGCGGCGCCACCGACGATGAGCGCGAGGCCGACGCGGGCGATGCGCTGGTGCGCGGCCAGGCTGGCCGAGTACAGGCCGACGCCAATGAGAGCCGCCGTGGCGATCGTGGCGATGATCGTCGTCTTGAACGGGAAATCCGTCGCCTGGAGAAACCCGAACGCGGCGCCGGTGTTGAGGACGTGCGTGAAGTCGAGCAGTCCCGGAATGATCGTCTTGCTGCTGTAGAGCGGCAGATGATCCCGGATCAGCGCCTTGCTGATCTGATCCAGCGCGATGACGGCGATCGGCAGCCACAGCTCGATGCGGCGGCGGCCGCTCGCGACGAATTCGTCAGCCATGAATCGGCTCCGCCAGCGCATCCTGGCATCGGTCACACAGGCCGGCCGAGGCCGGGTCGCTCGAGACCGCAGACACATACCGCCAGCAGCGCTCGCACTTCGAACCGCTGCTGCGCTCGATGACGATGTCGACCCCTTCGTCGCTCTTCGCCGCGCCCTGCCGCAGCTCGACTTCCGAGACGATGAACAGCATCGGAAGCTGCGCCGCATGCGACGAGAGGAACTGGAACTCGGCCTCGGGCGCCGTCAGCACGACCTTTGCCTGCAGCGAACTGCCGATCTTCTTGTCTTTTCGCAGCGGCTCGATCTGCGCCAGGACCTTTTCGCGCAGCGCGCTCAGCCGGTTCCAGCGTTCGACCAGCGTGGGATTGTCCAGCCGTTCGAGATCGGCGGCCGCCGGAAAGAGCGCCATGTGCACGGAGGGCTCCGTCGCAGCCGGAAGATAGCGCCAGAGCTCGTCCGCCGTGAAGGACAGGAGGGGCGCCAGCAGGCGCGTGAGGCCGTCGGCCATGATGTGCATGGCCGTCTGCGCCGAACGCCGCTCCCTGGATCGCGCAGCGAATGTGTAGAGACGATCCTTGGACACATCCGCGTAGAAGGCGCTCAGATCCACCGTGACGAAGGCATTGATGGTCTGGAAGATCGTCCCGTAGTCGTAGCTCTGGTACGCGCGCAGGACCCGCGTGGCAACATCCGCGTAACGCGCCAGGACGTAGGCGTCCACCTCCTCCATGTTGGCCAGCGACACGGCGTCTTTGGCCGGCGCGAAGTCGAACAGGTTCGATACGAGATATCGCAGCGTGTTGCGGATCTTCCGGTACGCCTCGGCTGCGCGCGCGAGAATCTCGTTGCTCACCCGGATTTCGCCGCGGTAGTCGCTCATCGACACCCACAGCCTGAGAATGTCGGCGCCGCTCTGCTTCACGACCTGCTCGGCCTCGATCGAGTTGCCGAGCGACTTCGACATCTTGACGCCCTCGAGATCGATGAGGAACCCGTGCGTCAGGACTTCGCTGAACGGCGCGCGGCCGCGCGTGCCGAGCCCGACGAAGAGCGAGCTCTGGAACCAGCCGCGATGCTGGTCGCTGCCTTCCAGGTACATGTCGGCCGGCCATGTGAGCTCCGGCCGGACGGAGAGCACCGCCTCGTGGCTCGACCCTGAATCGAACCAGACGTCGAGGATGTTCATCTCGCGCTCGAACGACGTGCCGCCGCACGACTTGCACGTGAGGCCAGGCGGGACGAAGTCCTCCGTCGGGCGTTCGTACCAGGTGTCGGCGCCGTTCTGCTCGAACACGGCAGCCGCGCGCGCGACGATCTCCGGCGACGTGATCGCCTCGCCGCACGCGGTGCAGTCGAGCGCCGGAATCGGCACGCCCCAGGTGCGCTGGCGTGAGATACACCAGTCGGGCCGGTTGGCCACCATGTTGTAGATGCGGTCGTGTCCCCACGACGGAATCCACGTCACCTTGTGATCGATCTGGTCGAGCGCGGCCTCTCGCAGCGTCTTGCCACCCGTCGATTCGGCGCGGACGCCGTCCATTGAAATGAACCACTGCGACGTGGCCAGGAAGATGACCGGGTGGTGACAGCGCCAGCAGTGGGGGTACTGATGCGAGAACGACTCGCGATGCCAGAGCTTGTGCCGCTCCTTGAGCGCTTCTTCGACCTTCGGGTTCGCGTCGAACACACGCAGGCCGCCAAAGAGTTCCACCGTGTCGAGAAAGTGTCCCGCGGGACCGATCGGTGCGTAGATGTCGAGGCCGTAGCGCATGCCGGTCTGGAAGTCGTCTGCGCCGTGGCCGGGCGCCGTGTGCACGGCACCCGTGCCCGCTTCGAGCGTCACATACTCGCCGAGCACACCGACTGAAGTCCGCGCATAGAGCGGATGCTGGAAACGCAGATGCTCCAGCGTGACGCCCTTCATCTGTGCGATCGGCGCGCCGAACGGCCTGCCGACAGCGTTCGAAACTCTCTCCGCCAGCCCTTCCGCCACGATGATCGCGCGACCGTCGACGGTGTAGGCGGCGTAGTCGAACTCGGGATGAAACGCGATCGCGAGATTCGACGGGATCGTCCATGGCGTGGTCGTCCAGATGAGGACCGACGCGGGTTTCCCCGCGAGCGCAGGAACGCGCGCGCCCAGCTCCTGTGCGCTCTCGGGCGACAGTTCGAACTCGACGTAAATCGACGGTGAGACGTGATCGTGGTACTCGACCTCCGCTTCCGCAAGCGCCGTGCGGCAGTGGATGCACCAGTGGACCGGCTTCTTGCCCTTGTAAACCAATCCCTGCTCGACGAAGCGTCCGAAGGCGCGCGCGATCGCCGCCTGATACCGGTAGTCCATCGTGAGATACGGCTGATCCCACGTGCCGAGCACGCCGAGCCGCTGGAACTGCGCGGTCATCGTGCCGATGAACCGCTCGGCGTAGCGGCGGCACGCACGGCAGAACTCGGCCGTCGACATTTCCCGCTTCTTCGGCCCGAGCTCGCGATCGACTTTGAGCTCGATCGGCAGCCCATGGCAGTCGTAGCCGACGACATACGGCGAGTCGAAGCCGGCCATCGACTTCGACTTCACGACGAAGTCCTTCAGCACCTTGTTGAGCGCGGTGCCCATGTGAATGTTGCCGTTCGCGTAGGGCGGCCCGTCGTGCAGGACCCATTTCGGCGCGCCGGCACGCGCCGCGCGAATCTTCCCGTAGAGATCCATCGCCGACCAGCGCGCGAGCGTCTCGGGTTCGCTCGTCGGCAGGTTGGCCTTCATCGGGAAGTCCGTCCGCGGCAGGTTGACCGTGTCTTTCCACTCAGGCATGGGTATCCGTCGATTTTATAATGGTTTGATGGCCTCACCGGCAGAAGCCCCCCCGGGAGTACCGCCCCTGCAGCTCCGCCGCGAGACCCTGGCGAATGGGCTCACGGTGCTCATTCTCGAGGAACACACCGCGCCCCTGGCCACGGTCTGGTGCTGGTATCGGGTCGGGTCGAAGGACGAACCGGCCGGCCTGACCGGGGTCTCGCACTGGGTCGAGCACATGAACTTCAAGGGCACGGCCAACATCCCGCGCGACCAGGTCAAAGGCATCATCGAGCAGTTCGGCGGCAGCTGGAACGGCTACACCTGGATCGACCAGACGACGTATCTGGAGACGGCATCGAGTGACGCGCTCGACCGGATGCTCTTTATCGAATCCGAACGAATGGCCCGCTGCCTCTATCACCCGGAGGATTGCGACTCCGAGCGGACCGTCATCATCTCCGAGCTTCAGGGTGGCGAGAACGACCCGGATCAGTTTCTCGATCAGGAGTTGACCGCGACAGCGTTCAAGGCCCATCCCTATCAGCACCCGGTGATCGGCTGGCTGTCCGATCTACAGCGCATGTCGCGTGAGGATCTGTTCGGCTACTACCGGAGCCACTACGTGCCGAACAACGCCACGCTCGTCGTGGTGGGTGACGTGGACGGCAATGCAACGATGCGGCTCGTCGAACGCCACTTCGGAGGCATTCCCGCGGGTCAGCCTCGGCCGAGGCTTCGACTGTCCGAACCCGAGCAGTCCGGCGAGCGCCGCGTCACCATCAGGAAAGAAGGCACGACGGCGTATTTGAAGGCCGCGTATCACGCGCCCTCCATCAGCGACCCGCTCTTCTTTCCATTGCTGGCGCTCGATGCCGTGCTGACGGGGGCGAAGGGGCTGAATCTCTGGGCCAGCTTCCGCGATGCACCGCCGCAGCGAAGCGCGCGCCTCTACCGCGCGCTCGTCGAGCGCGGTCTGGCGTCGAGTGTCTCCGGTGCATTGCTTCCCACCGAAGATCCCTTCCTGTATTACCTGTCCGCCACCGCCATCGCGGGAGTGAGCCTCAGGACCGTGGAGGCCGCGCTCGTCGAAGAGATCGACCGCGTTCGTGAGTCGGGTATCTCGCAGGCAGAACTCGATCGCGCCAAAGCCCAGCTCAAGGCGCGCTTCGTCTTCGAGAACGACAGCATCAGCAACATCGCCCACCAGCTGGGCTTTTTCGAAACGATCGCTGACGCCTGTCTGTTCTTCGAGCTTCCGTCCCTGGTGGATGCCGTAACTGTCGAGAGTGTCGCCGAAGCCGCCCGGCTGCTCGGCGCATCGAATAGAACCATCGGCTGGTTCGAGCCGACTCCTCAACCATGAACGCCGCGAAGGTCACTGCCGGCCTTGCTCCGACACGCGTCAGGCTCGATAACGGTGTCGTCGTCATCGCAAAAGAGACACGCAAGACGCCGGCCGTCACGCTGAACGTCGCCGTCAGCTCGGGCGCCATCTGCGATCCGCCGGCGGCGATCGGGGCGATGAACCTCCTCGCGCGCGTCATCGACCGGGGGACTCTTGGAACCCCGGAAACAAGGTCGCGCACTGCGGCCGAAATCGCTGAGGAACTCGATGGTCGTGGTGTCACGCTGAACGTCGGCGTCACGCGCCATCTCGTCTCGTTCACGTGTACGTGCCTGGCGTCCGACTTCGACGCCATCATGGCGCTCCTTGCGGACATCATCCGTTCGCCCTCGTTCCCGGAGTCCGAGGTCGTCACCAGAAAGGCGGAAGTCGTCACGGCCATCGCGCAGGACGACGACAGCCCGTTCGTGAAGGCGGCCGAGGAACTGATTGACGCGCTGTACGGTGCGGCCCACCCCTACGGACGAAAGTTGAAGGGCACCGTCGAAAGCATCGAACCGATCGGGCGCGCCGATCTGGCCGCATTGCACGCCGCGCGCTTCGCACCGACCGAAGTCACGGTCGTCGTGGTTGGCGATGTGCCGGCCGCTTCGGCCGTCGAAATAACCGAGCGCGTGCTGGGTGGCTGGAAGGCACCTTCGCCGGACCGGATCGCGTTGCCGGCACCGGTCCGATCGTCGGAACGGCGGCGGATCGTCGTCCCGATGATGAACAAGGCGCAGGCCGACATTGCCTACGGCTTTCTGTCCATCACGCGCGCGGATCCGCGCTATTACGCGTTCTGGCTGATGAACAACATCCTCGGGCAATACGCGCTGGGCGGGCGACTCGGCGACAGCATCCGCGAACGCCAGGGCATGGCGTACTACGTGTCGAGTGCGCTCGAAGCGCAGTTCATCGAGGGACCGCTCCTCATCCGCGCCGGCGTGAGCCCCGAGAACGTGGATCGAGCCGTCGCGTCCATCGACGAGGAGATGACGCGCATGCGGCGCGATGGTGTGACGGAGAAAGAGTTGAACGAATCGCGCCAGTTCCTCATCGGGTCGATGCCGCGCAACCTCGAGACGAACGCCGGCATTGCCAACTTCCTGCAGCGGTCAGAAGTCTTCAGCCTGGGTCTGGATTTCGACGTCCGCGTGGCGGAGCTGCTGCGGAGCGTGACGCTCGAACAGGTAAATGAAGCGGCCCGCATCTTCGATCCCGCTGTGGCGACAGTCGTCATCGCCGGGCCGTACGAGGGATGAATCTGTGTCCGTGAAAGCCGTGTTCTTCGACGTCGACTTCACGCTCATCTATCCCGGGCCGACGTTCAGAGGGGAGGGATACAAGGCGTTTTGTGCGCGCTATCGGATCGACGTCGACGAGTCACGCTTCGAGCGGGGTGTCGCGAGTGCCGCGACCATCCTGAACGAGGCGGACGAGGAGTACGACGCGGAGATCTTCGTGGCGTACACCCGCCACATCATCGAGTGCATGGGCGGGCAGGGGCCGCGCGTGGATGCGTGCGCGCGCGAGATCTACGACGAGTGGGCCGCCTGCCATCATTTCGAACTCTACGAAGAAGTGCCGGCCGTTCTACGCGAGCTCGCCGGCACTGGTCTGCGCCTCGGGCTGATTTCGAACTCGCACCGCTGCCTGCAGTCCTTCCAGTCGCACTTCGAGCTCGAAGGGCTGATCGCCGCCGCTGTCTCCGGACCCGATCACGGGTTCATGAAGCCCAACCCGGGGATTTTCCACGAAGCGCTCCGCCGCGCCGACGTGGACGCGGCATCGTCCATCATGGTCGGGGACAGCCTCAGTCAGGACGTCGAAGGCGCACGCCGGGCAGGCATGCGCGGCGTGCTGATGCACAGGAGCGGGATTCCCCACGATCGCGCCGGCGAACTGACATCCGCCGGCATTCCGATCGTGGCCACCCTGACCGAGCTGAGGAAACTGCTGCCCGATCTGTAGCGTTCACGATGGCCCGATGTTCCCCCAGCTGTTCGCGGGCGGAACGCGTACGACGAACACGCTGCGTTCTCTCGAATAGCACTGGCCCGCGACCTCCGGGCCAAAGTCGCCCTGACTGCGCGGGTGCGCCACTGAGGCGACGACCGCACCGTCGTGAATGAACATCACGACGTTGATGCCATCGTTCGACCTGATGTCGTACGCGCGCGCGGCGGCTCCTCGAATGTCCGTGACAGTGTCGATCCTGTCTTCAGGGGTATACGGTCCGAAGATGCACGCCTTCTCCCATGGAAAGGGCGCGCCCTCGGCGAGTGCGACACGAGTCCCGGGTCCGGACGCGACTGCCGTCGCGATGGATTGGCTGATCGCATATGCACTTCGGCACCCGCACTGCGAGAGGATCGCTGCGATGGAAAAGATGAGCGAGGTTACTTTGCAGGCGCTCGTCGCCACTCAACGCTCCATTCCACGACACCGGCGGGAAGCGGTGTCGCGTACAGGATCAGCCGATCTCCGTCGGGCACGAATCGACGGCGGCGTTCCGCGCCAACCAACCATTCACCATGGGGGTTCCTACGGAGAGGGATTCGGATGCGTCCGGTGCACGGCATCAATCGCCTTCAGCACCTCTTCCGACAAGGTGACCTCGGTGCTCCTGAGATTCGTCTCCAGCTGCGCCATCGTCGTCGCGCCAATGAGATTGCTCGCGACGAAGCGCTGACGATTGACGAAGGCGAGCGCCATCTGCGACGGGTCGAGTCCATGCTCACGAGCGACGCCGACGTACGCCGCGGTGGCCTGTCCCGCAATCTCGCTGCTGTAGCGGGCGAAGCGCGCCCATCGGACGACGCGCGCTTCCGGCGGCCGTGCGCCGTTCAGGAACTTGCCGCTGAGAACGCCGAAGGCGAGCGGCGAGTAGGCGAGCAGGCTGATGTCCTCGCGGATGGCCATCTCGGCGAGACCGACTTCGAAGGAACGATTGAGGAGATTGTAGGGATTCTGAATGCTGACGACGCGTGCGAGTCCGCGCTCGTCGGCCGCGCGCAGGAATCGGTGTACGCCCCAGGGCGTCTCGTTGGAGATGCCGACGTGGCGAATCTTTCCGGCTCGGACGAGATCCGTCATCACTTCCAGGGTCTCCTCGATCGGCACCGTGTCTTCGCCGTCGGTGTGTTCGTAGCCCAGCCGACCGAAGAAGTTCGTCCGGCGGTCAGGCCAGTGCAACTGATAGACGTCGATGAAGTCGGTCTGGAGACGCTGGAGACTTCCGTCGATCGCCTCCACGATGTTCCGGCGATCGAGAATGGCACCGCCGCCGCGCACGTAGTTCACGGCCGGCAGGCCGCGCGTGGATCCGGCAACCTTGGTGCAGAGCACGATATTGTCGCGCCGCCCGGTCTTCTTGATCCACGAGCCGATGATTCGCTCTGTGGATCCGTAGCTTTCAGCTGTAGGCGGCACCGCGTACATCTCCGCGGTGTCGATCAGGTTGACTCCGTAGTCGAGCGCGCGGTCGATCTGGGCGTGACCTTCCGCTTCGGTGTTCTGTTCACCGAAGGTCATCGTGCCCAGGCCGATGACACTGACGTTGATGCCCGTCCGGCCGAGAGGTCGATATTCCATTGGTCGCGAGTCCGGGCCGTATCATCCCGCAATCGGGACTCTCTGGCCATAGCCGGGTGACACGCCCGGACTCGAGACGTCGCGACGCTTAGCTTTTCTTTGCAGAACCGCCGTTCGACACGTGGACGGACTGCACGGTCTTCTGGCCGTTCTCCATCATGTAGCTCACGGTCACCTGATGGCCGGTCAGTTTGGCCAGCGCCGTCTTGTCGATCGACGTCGAGCCCTCCTGGATGCGCGTCGAATCCGCGATCGTGAACTGCTGGGTGGTCTTGCCCTTGCTCAGTGTCAGCATCCCGGTCGACGCGTCGAACTGCGTCATCTTGCCTTCGGCGCGCGCCGACGTGTGCGACGCCGCGTGCGGCTTCGTTGCTGCCGTCGGCTTGCTGGTGCCGGACGAGGTCTGCGCCAGCGCGGTGCCTGCCACCAGCGCGCCCGCGACGGTAAGAACGGAAATGATGCGTTTCATTGGGAACTCCTTGCGCGCGGTCTTTGCACGCATCCTCCGGAGTAACAATCACCGTACCGTGTTGGGAAGGCTGGATTAGGATGGCAGAAACGGTGTCGTTGCATTCACTTAGCATGGATTCCGACCACTCGTCCCCGGCGCCGGAAGACGCGCACGATCGCCACACCGTGGCGAAATGGACGGCGCCGCTTTCGCTGCGCGGGCGGCTGCTCCTCTTCGTGGCGCTCATCGCCGGCGGCGTGGTCGGAGCCGTGTCGTACCTGGAGGTCCGGTCGTTCGCGCTCACAATCGACCGCGAGCTGAGCGATACCGCCGGGCGGATCGCGCAGGCGATCGACGACGATCTCAGGAACCGGCCGCGGCCGCTCGATCCGCTCGACGTGCGCGACACGCTCCACGACTTCGCGGAGACCGACGCCGCGGTCAAATCCATTTCGGTCCTCGAGGTGGACGACGCGGGCCAGCCGGAGGTCTTCGCCAGCACGTTGTCTGAAGAACGATCGGAGACGATCGCCCTCGCGACACGCGCGATCACCACCAACAAGCTGGTCATGGACACGACCGAATCGGTGACGACCGTTGCACTGCCGCTGCACACTGGAGTCCCGTCGGCTGTGGTGACCGCGATGTCGCGGGCCGGAGTGCAACAGGCCAGGGTCCGCGGCCGGACCATTGCGTTGGAGTTCGCGCTCCCGACGATTCTTCTGGTGACGCTGCTCGTTGATCTCACGGCGCGCCAGCTGGTCCACAAGCCTATCGCCGAGATTAGAGCGACGATGGATCAGGCGTCGTCCGGAGCGCTCGACTCACGCGCCCCGGTTCGCCGGCGCGACGAGCTCGGGTCGGTGGCCGCGGGATTGAACTCGATGCTCGATCGTCTGGAGCACTTCAACGATGCTCTGCACGACAAGGTGGACGAGGCCACGGAACTGCTGCGCCAGCGCAACGCCGAGCTCGCCGACAGCTACAACGAAATGCTGACGCTGCGCGAAACGCTCTCCCGCACCGAGCGGATGGCCGCCCTGGGCCAGATGGCCGCCACGGTCGCACACGAAGTCGGAACGCCGCTGAACCTCGTCTCTGGCTACGTGCAGATGCTTCGGGACGATCCGGACGCCGGTGCGAACGCCCGCCATCGTCTCGCCATCGTCGACGCCCAGATTCAGCAGGTGACGCGGGTGCTTCGCAACCTGCTGGACGAAGCCCGCCAGGCGCCGCGCCGCGATATCGTGCACGTTGCCCGCATCGTGGATCGCGTGCGCGAACTCGTCGGGCCCCGGCTCGAGAAGCGGCACGTCACCGCACGCATCGACGTGGCGGACGACCTCCCGCCCGTGGCTGCCGATACCGCGCAGATCGAAGTGGCCCTGCTTCACCTGATCACGAATGCTCTCGATGCGATGCCCGAAGGCGGCACGCTCACGATTCGCGCGGTGGCGGCTTCGGGCGCCCGGGTGCACATCGAAGTCGCCGACACCGGGACGGGCATTCCGCCCAGCCTGCTGGACACGATCTTCGAGCCCTGGGTCACCTCCAAGCCGGCGGGGCAGGGCACCGGGCTCGGGCTCGGCATCGTGCGCGACGTCGTGCGCGCGCACGGCGGAAACATCAGCGCGAGAAATTCAACCGAGGGCGGCGCCGTGTTCACCATCGATCTTCCGGCGAGCGGACCGGCCCGTTCGTCTCTGACTTGACCGTGGCGCGCATCCTGATCGTGGACGACGACCGTGAGACGTGCCAGTTCCTCGAGGAACTGCTGGCGGCATCGGACCGCGAGTTCGTGTCGTCGCAGAATGCGGACGACGCCAGCGCCCGCATCCGGAAGGAACCGTTCGACCTCCTCATTTCCGACATCAACCTGGGCTCGCCGAGATCGGGTCTCGATCTGCTGCGTGCCTTCCGTGCGGAGCACGAGGACGCGCCCGTCGTGCTGATCAGCGGATTCGGGACGCTCGAGACGGCCATCGAAGCCGTTCGCGCCGGCGCGTTCGACTACATCAGCAAGCCCTTCGACATCGCCGACGTCCGCCGCATCGTGTCGCACGCGCTCTCGGAACCGGGCGCGGGCCGGCAGGCCGAGATGCCCGAAGCGGCGCCGACGGGTCTCGTCGGTCGAACGGCACCGATGCTCGAGGTCTACAAGCACATCGCCATGGCCGCTGACTCGACCGCGCCCGTGCTCATCGTCGGCGAGAGCGGCGCCGGCAAGGAATTGGTGGCGCGCGCCATTCACGCGCATGGCCGCCGCGCGCACGAGCCGTTCGTTGCGGTCAATTGCGGCGCGCTCGTGGACACGTTGCTCGAGTCAGAACTGTTCGGACACGTGCGGGGCGCGTTCACCGGCGCCGTCGGCGATCGCAAGGGCATCTTCGAACAGGCCGCCGGTGGCACGGTGCTGCTCGACGAGATCGGCGAAACCTCGCCGGCACTCCAGGTGGCGCTGTTGCGCGTGCTGGAAGAGGGCGAGGTGCGGCCGGTCGGGGCGAGCCGCGTCGTGCGCACTGGCGCGCGCGTTGTCGCCGCCACGAACGTGACGCTCGAGCAGGCCGTGGCAGACGGAAAGTTCCGGCAGGATCTGTACTACCGCCTGAGCGTCATCGTGATTCGAGTGCCGTCGCTGCGCGAGCGCCGCGCCGATATCCCGCTCCTCATCAGCCGGTTTCTGGAGGAGGCGTGCGCAAGGAACAGCCGGCGCAAGACGCTTTCGGCGGATGCACTCGACGCGCTCATGCGCCACTCGTGGCCTGGCAATGTCCGGGAATTGCGGAACACCATCGAGCGGCTTGTCACGTTGAGCCGCGGATCGAGCATCGAATCGTTCGATCTCCCGCCAGCGGTGACGGGATTTCGCATGGCGACGAATGGCGAGCCATTCTCGGACCTCCCGACGCTCGAGGATCTCGAGCGCCGGTATCTTGTTCACGTATTGGAAGTTACATCGGGCAATCGGACGCGCGCGTCCGAGATCCTCGGCGTCGATCGCCGCACGCTCTACCGCATGGCCGAGCGCTTCGGCATCCCGCTGAAAGAATAGGGTCGCTTCGAGCTCAGTCGAATTGAGGCGCGGCTGTGGCGGAATGGCCGCCGCGAGCAGGATCGCCACACGTACTCCTGCAGACCTTCCCGAAATCCAACGAGTTAGCCGGATCTCTCGACGGTCGCTGGTGGTACCTCGCTTGCCAACAGACCGGTGAGGTCGTTGTGAGCGACAGCACGCGTCATGGCTCTCCTTTGCGATGGGTTGTCGCCTTCCTGCTGGTCACCGTGTTCGTGTCGACGACGACCGCGGGAACCGTGACACCGGCTCGTGAGTGGACCACGACGATCGACATCCGCGGGCACGCGCAGACGTTGCACCTCTACGGAGAGCGCAGCGGTGAGCCAATCATCATCTCCAGCGGAGACGGCGGCTGGATGCACCTCGGACCGCACGTCGCAGAGTTCCTCGCAGCGCGCGGGCTCTTCGTCGTCGGCTTCGATGCCAGGGCTTATTTGGAAGGTTTCACCAGCACGGGACGCATGCTCGAGCCCGTGGACGAGCCGGGCGACTACGACGTCCTGGTGAGGTTTGCGCGCGGAACCGGAAAAACATCACCAATTCTCGTCGGCGTTTCCGAAGGCGCTGGCCTCTCGCTGCTGGCCGCCACCGATCCGCGGACGAAGGCCGAAATCGCCGGCGTCATCGGGCTGGGGTTGCCGGATGTGAACGAGCTGGCGTGGCGCTGGTCCGACATGGCGACCTGGTTCACGCACAAGCCGCCGCACGAACCAGTCTTTCATGCCTCGTCGATCGCCGGCCGAGTCTCGCCGCTGCCGCTGGCTGCCATCCAGTCGGCGCACGACGAGTTCGTGTCGCGCGCCGAGATCGATGCCGTGATGCAGGCCGCGAAGGATCCCAAGCGGCTCTGGATCGTGGACGCGTCGAACCACCGCTTCAGCGGCAATGTCGAGGCGCTCGATCAGCGCCTCCTGGAGGCGATCGCGTGGGTGCACGAGCACCACGTCGATCCGTCACGCTCATGACCGCTCGCCTTCGCCGCGCGCTTCCCGCCGTCGTCGGTTTCGTCCTTTTTCTCGGCGCGCTTGCGGTGCTCGCTTCAGAGCTGCGTGCCTATTCCTGGCAGTCTTTCGCCAGGGACGCGCTGCGCATCCCGCGCTGGCGGGTAACCGTTGCGTTGATGCTCACGGGACTCAACTACCTCGTGCTGACGGGCTACGACCGGCTGGCGTTCAAAGCGATTGGCCGGTCGCTGCCGGCGCGCCGGATCATGCTCACCTCGTTTCTGGCCTATGCCGTCGCGAACAACGTCGGTTTCTCGGCTCTGTCCGGGGCATCCGTCCGTTATCGCTTCTACTGCCGCTGGGGGATCAGCGCCTCCGAGCTGTCGCGGATCGTGGTGGCGTACTCGGTGACGTTCTGGCTCGGACTGCTGTTTCTGGGCGGCGTCGTCCTTGTGCGAGCACCACTGGGAGCCCTCGGCGTTCCTCATATTCCGGGTCAGGCTCTGGGCTGGCTGCTCCTCGCCGCGACAGCCGGCTATCTTCTCGCGCGGCCATCGCTCGCCTTCACACAGCTGATTCTCTCCGTGGCGGACTGGATTCTCGCGGCTGCTATTCTCTACGTGCTGCTGCCCGCGGGCGCCCTCGCCTGGACGGTGTTTCTGGGCGCGTTCCTCACCGCGATGCTCGTCGGCATGGTCAGCCACGTTCCCGGGGGCGCCGGTGTCTTCGAAGGCATGCTCACGCTGCTGCTCGCGCCCTACCTGACCGGGTCGCAACTGCTGCCGGTCCTCGCGGTGTATCGCGCCATCTACTACCTGGCGCCGCTGGCGCTCGCGCTTGCGGGCCTGGCCGCCGACGAGTTCCTGAAGCGCCGCGATCAGGCCGCACGCGTCGGTGCTGTGCTGGGCGAACTCGCCGACACGTTCACGCCGCGGCTGCTTTCCGCGCTCACGTTCATTGCCGGGCTCGTCCTGCTGCTCTCGGGCGCAACGCCGGCGGTGTCCGGACGCCTCGCTGCGCTCGCGCGCGTATTCCCGCTCGGCGTGATCGAGATCTCGCACTTCGCCGGAAGCGTCGTCGGAGTGGCGCTGTTGCTGTTGTCGCAGGGCCTCGCGCGCCGGCTGGATGCGGCGCGCTATCTGAGCCTCGGCGCCATCGGCATCGGCATCGCGGCAACACTGGTGAAGGGTCTGGACTATGAAGAGGCGCTGCTGCTGACCGTGGTCTTCGGTCTGCTATGGCGCGCGCGCCGCGTCTTCACGCGCCGTGCGGCGCTCTTCGAGACGCGTTTCTCGCCTGAATGGATCGCCGCGCTGGCGGCGGCGATCGCCTCGTCAATCTGGCTGGGTCTCTTCTCCTACAAGCACGTGAGCTACTCGAGCGAACTCTGGTGGCAGTTCGAGCTGCACGGCGAGGCCTCGCGCTTCCTCCGCGCATCAGTCGGCGTCGCGATCGTCGTGCTGCTGTTCGGTCTGGAGCGGTTGCTGCGGTATCCGCCGCACGCGTTCGTGGCGCCGACCGACGAGGAACTGGCCGAGGCCGGACGCGTCATCGCGCGCCAGGGCGCGACGACGCCGAATCTGGTTTACCTGCGCGACAAGTCGATCATCTTCAGCGAAGACCGTTCGGCGTTCCTGATGTACGGAGTCCAGGGCCGCACGTGGGCCGCCATGGGCGATCCGGTCGGTAATCCGGAACGGATGACGGAGGTGATTCGAGCATTTCTCGAGCGCTGTGACGACTTCGGTGGAATACCGGTGTTCTACGAAGTAAGCGCGGATCACCTGCATCGCTACGCCGATTTCGGGTTGACGGTCGTGAAGCTCGGCGAGGAAGCGCGCGTGGACCTGTCGTCGCTGACGCTTGCCGGCGGCACGGCGGCGCGACAGCGCCAGGTCCTCAGACGCCTGGAGAAGGAGGGCGTGGGATTCCGTCTGGTGGCTCCTGCGGACGTCCCGGCCCTTCTTCCCAGGCTCCGGGTGATCTCCAACGAGTGGCTGGCGGCCAAGACGGGCGCCGAAAAGGGGTTCTCGCTCGGGTTCTTCGACGAGGAGTACGTCAGCCGCTTTCCTGTCGCTGTGCTGGAACGTGAGGGACGGATTCTGGCGTTTGCGAATGTGTGGACGGCCGCCGGTCATCAGGAACTTTCACTGGACCTGATGCGCTACGCGCACGACGCACCGAAGAGCGCAATGGAGGGTTTGCTCATTCATCTGCAACTCTGGGGCAAGGCCGAGGCCTATCGCTGGCTCGCGCTCGGCATGGCGCCGCTGGCCGGTGTCGGCGGATCGCCATCCGGTTCGCGCTGGAACCGGATTGGCGCGTTTCTCTACGCGCACGCGGAGCCGATCTATCAGTTTCAGGGGTTGCGCGCGTTCAAGGAGAAGTTCCATCCGGTCTGGGTCGCGCGCTACCTCGCTTATCCGGGTGGACTTCGCCTTCCCCTGATTCTCGCCGATGTCTCAGCCCTCATCGCCGGCGGGTACCGCCAGGTATTCCGTCGTCCCGCGGAGAGTTCCAGCCGGCATCCGGTACTCGAACCTGCGCACGAGGTGTGAACGCGCGTGGTTGCCGGGTTCTTCCATAACTCACCGGGATCTGCGGCAGAGCAGGACTCGCTCAGCCGGGGCCGGCATGAGACACTAAAGGAGATGGATAGCAGCATCATCGTCCCCGGGAAGAGCAGCAAGGTCGCCGCGGGCGCGTTGCTCGACACGTGGGCGGGGCACGACTGGCGCGACGGCGTGCTGGTGGACCGCCTGCTCATCCACGATCGGTTGTCGGTGCGGACGAAACACAACCACTACGAGTTCATCGTCACCGACCCGCAGGCCGCGACGGTGATGGTGCGAGGTGGCGCCTACTTTCCGGAGTTCACGCAGGTGCGCGTGGCCGGATGCTCTCTCGGGGGCAGCTTCCTCAAGGTCCACGGCATTTACGTCGGCTTCCGCATCGAGTTGCTTTCGGACTCGCAGGTGATCATGACCAGCCCGGTGGAGACGCTGAGCCTCAAGCGCGATCAGTCGAAACCCCGCCTCATGTAATCTAGCGCGGTGAATCCGCGCCTCTCCTCGCTTCAGCCTTACCCCTTCGAAAAGCTTGGCCGCTTGCTCGCGGGTGTTGAACCGCCGCCGTTGCCACCGATTCGCCTTTCGATTGGGGAACCGCAGCACGAAACACCTGCGCTCATCCGGCGAGCGCTCACCGATCACCTCGATGGACTTGCCAGTTATCCGCTGACGGCCGGAATGAACGTCCTGCGGGAATCGATCGCGCAGTGGTTCGTCCGCCGCTACAAGCTGGCCGGCCTGGACGCCGCAACACAGGTGCTTCCCGTGAACGGATCGCGCGAGGCGCTGTTCGCGTTCGCGCAGACCGTGATCGATGGCTCGCGGCCGTCCGCCATCGTCGTGTCGCCGAATCCGTTCTATCAGATCTATGAAGGTGCGGCGCTGCTGGCCGGCGCGGAGACCCGATTCCTGAATCAGACCGCCGCGAACGGGTTCTCGCTCGACACCGCATCCCTGACCGACGACGAGTGGCGGCGCGTTCAACTGATCTACATCTGCTCGCCCGGCAATCCAACGGGCCGCGTGCACACGCTGGACGAATGGCGCACGCTGTTCGATCTTTCGGACCGCCACGGGTTCGTCATTGCGTCGGACGAGTGCTATTCCGAAATCTACTTCGACGAAGGTGCGCCGCCTCTCGGCGGGCTCGAAGCGGCGGAGAAGCTTGGCCGCCGCGACTTCCGTAACCTCGTGGTCTTCACCAGTCTTTCCAAGCGATCAAACGCGCCAGGCTTGCGCTCCGGCGCCGTCGCGGGTGACGCTGCGCTGCTGAGCAGGTTCCTGCTCTATCGGACGTATCACGGCTCGGCGATGAATCCCGCCGTCCAGCAGGCCAGCATCGCCGCATGGCGCGACGAGGAGCACGTGCGCGAGAACCGGACGCTGTACCGGGAAAAGTTCGATCGGCTTCTTTCGATCCTCGGCCCGGCTCTCGGCGTGACGAAGCCGGATGCAGGTTTCTACTTCTGGGCGCAGGTGCCCGGCGGAGACGATGAGACGTTCGCGAGAGAATTGTTTCGCCGCCAGCATGTCACGGTCCTGCCGGGTCAGTACCTCGCCCGAGAGGCGCACGGCCTGAATCCTGGTCGCGGCTACGTGCGAATGGCGCTGGTGCCGAATCTGGCTGCCTGCGAGGACGCCGCGCGCAGGATAGCGGGACTCGCGGGGAACGGTGATAATTGAGCCATGAGCACTGTGATGTCCGATCTTGAAACGACAATCGATGCCGCGTTCGAGCGGCGGGCCGAAATCCACTTCGGCAACGTCGATGGAGCGCTCGCGGCGGCACTCGAGCGTGTCATCCAGGAACTGAACGCAGGTCAGCTGCGCGTCGCCGAGAAGATCGACGGCGCATGGGTGACGCACCAGTGGATCAAGAAGGCGGTGCTGCTGTACTTCAGGACGCACGATAATCGCGTGATGTCCGGCTCGGTCGGAACCGCGTTCGACAAGGTGCCGCCGCGATTCGACGAAACCGGCGATGCGGAATTCCGTGCCGGTGGGTACCGCGTCGTTCCTGGCGCGGTGGTCCGGACGGGGACTTACGTCGCCAAGAACGTCGTGCTGATGCCATCGTTCGTCAACATCGGAGCGTATGTTGACGAGGGCACGATGGTCGATACGTGGGCGACCGTCGGGTCGTGCGCCCAGATCGGAAAGAACGTTCACCTCTCCGGCGGCGTCGGGATCGGCGGCGTCCTGGAACCGCTGCAGGCGAATCCCACGATCATCGAGGACAACTGCTTCATCGGCGCGCGATCCGAAGTCGTTGAGGGCGTCGTCGTCGAAGAGAACTCCGTGCTGTCGATGGGTGTGTTCATCGGCCAGAGCACGAAGATCTTCGATCGCGCCACGGGTGAAGTCCATTACGGCCGCGTTCCCTCAGGCTCCGTCGTCGTTCCGGGCAGCCTCCCTTCGTCGGATGGACGCTATTCGCTCGCGTGCGCAGTGATCGTGAAGCGCGTGGACGCTCAGACGCGTTCGAAAACCTCCATCAACGATCTGCTGCGCTCCTGACACCCGCCGCTGTGTCATGAGCTCAGGCCAGGCCGCGCCGCCGGACATTCAACGCGAGACGCTCGAGCTCGCCAGGCAGCTGATCGCGTGTCGATCGGTGACGCCGGACGCGAGCGGCACCCTCGACATCATCCGCAAGCGCCTCGGCGCGGCCGGATTCAACTGCGAGCGGCTGGATCGTGGAGAAGTGACCAATCTGTGGGCGCGGTTCGGCAGCACCAGTCCACTGCTGTGTGTCGCAGGACATGTCGATGTCGTTCCGCCGGGTCCGCTCACGCAGTGGACGAGCGATCCGTTCACGCCAACCGAACGCGACGGTTACCTTTACGGCCGCGGTGCATCGGATATGAAAGGGCCGCTGGCCGCGCTCGTGACTGCGGCCGAGCGTGTGGCCGCCTCTCGTCCATCGCACGGCTCGATCGCCGTGCTGCTCACGTCGGACGAAGAAGGTGCCGCCGTGGACGGGACCGCGTTCGTGGTCGAGTCGCTCGAGGCGCGCGGCGAGCGCATCGACGCCTGCATCATCGGCGAGCCGACGTCGGAATCCAGACTGGGTGACACGATCAAGAACGGCCGGCGGGGGTCTCTCAACGGCGATCTGCACGTGAAAGGCATCCAGTGCCACATCGCCTATCCCGAACGCGGGCGTAATCCCATTCACACGGCGCTGCCGGCGCTGACGGAACTCGCGTCAATCCGATGGGATGAGGGGGATGAGCACTTTCAGCCGACGAGCTTTCAGATCTCGAATATTCACGCAGGTACCGGCGCGCCCAACGTCATCCCCGGTGTGGTCGATGTGGCGTTCAATTTTCGGTTCTCGCCGCGGTCCCCGGCGGAGTCGCTGAAGGAACGTGTCCAGCAAGTGCTCGATCGTCACGGACTGGAGTACGAGCTGGCCTGGACGTTGTCGGGGCAGCCGTTCATCACGGCCAAAGGCGGGCTCGTGGATGCGCTGACCGCTGCGGTTCGCGCCGTCACAGGGGTCGCGCCTGCGCTGTCTACCGGCGGAGGCACGTCGGATGGGCGCTTCATCGCGAAGATCGCAAAGGAAGTCGTGGAATTCGGTCCAACCAACGACACCATCCACAAGATCGACGAGCGGGTGAAGGTGTCGGATATCGGTCCGCTGTCGATGATCTACGAGCGGACGCTGAGGGCGCTGTTGTAGCGCGACGCGCAAGCGACGCGACTGACGGGGCTGAAGCCCCGTCCTGCCTCTGAAACTCACGCCATCAGGTATGGCTTCAGGCCCGCGAACCTGAACTCGATCTCTTTGATCTCTTCCGATGAGAAGTTGTACTGCGTCCGCGACCGCGTGGCGGTGGTCTTGAACACGCCGCGCTTCTTCATGATGTAGAGATCCGCGCCGGGAATCTGCTCGTTGAGGTTCCGCATCAGCAGGAACCGGCTGTAGGCATCCCGCAGCTTGTCGGTCTGCCCGGTCGTGTGGAACTCCCACATCTTCGCGAAGAGATCCGCGTACATCCCGTTGCCCGTCACGATGCCGTCCGCTCCGAGGTTGAGCTGCGAGAGCCAGTAAGTGCCGAAGTTGGCCCCGAAGATCGACTTCATCGGCGGCTTCTGGTCCAGTTCCGCCTGCATGCGATCCATCAGCGGCTCGCTCTCTTCCTTCACGTATCCGAAGTTCGGCATCTCCTTGGCGAGATCGACGATCAATTCGACGGACGGAATCAGGTCGCGCGTGCCGCCGCTCGTCTGCAGGATGACCGGGCGGGCCGTCACCTTGCCGAGCGCACGGAAGTACGAGCGATAGTCCTCCAGGGACGTCGCCGTCGTCGGCGGCATCGCAATCATGGCGTCGGGCCCGAGGCCTTCGGCCTTCTTCGCGTACTCGAGCATCTCCGTGGTGTCCTTGCCCTGGACACCGAGCACCAGCGCGATCTTCCGACCCTCGACCGCCTTCGCGAGCACTTCCATGCCGCGCAGCCGCTCTTCCTTCGACAGGGATGCCACGCTGCTCGAACCCTGCGGCCACACCGCGCCCTGCGCGCCACACCGATCCACGAACTGCACTTCCCGCGCGAGGTCGTCCCAGTCCACGGCCTTCGATTCGGTGAAGGGCGTGTTGAGAATCATGAAGGCGCCGCGCATCTGTTTGACGGCCGGCGCTGCCGATCCTCCGGTCTGCCCGGCAACACGCGCACTCGGCAACGCCATTGCCGCACCCATCAGTCCGAGATACTCACGCCGGCTGTAGTGTCGGTCAGTCATGATCGTCCTTCCCGCTTCTGACTTCGAGTGGCGAACTTCTCGCGCGTGTCTATCCAGGCGGCCACATCAGCCCGCGTCCACCGAGAAGATGCAGGTGAATGTGGAATACAGTCTGTCCGGCATCGCGGTTTGTGTTGAAGACGGTCCTGAATCCACCCGCCGACAGCCCACGCTCGCGCGCGATCGCGGACGCCCTCCGGACGATTTCCCCGATCAATCCATCGTCGTCGGCAGTGAGATCGTTGAGCGTCGCGATGTGGCGCTTGGGCACCAGCAGCACGTGAGTGGGAGCCTTCGGATCGATGTCATTGAAGGCGAGGATACGGTCGTCTTCATAGACGATGGTCGACGGGATTTCGCGACGGACGATGCGGCAGAACAGACAGTCGGTCATTCGGGGCTAGCCTAGCATTTTCCTCACTGGCGCTGGGGCCCCACCCCCAGCGGAACTCACGCTGATGCTCGCCTTCGGATCTGCGTGTCCTCAGGCTCGCGCCGCGGGCGCCTGCAAATCGCTACTCGAGCAACTCCCTGAAGATCGGCCTTGATCTCCACGAATTCGAGCGGCGGGGCCGCCGCAATGAGCGCGCGGATCCGCTCGGCCTGGCCCAGGCCGAATTCAAAGAGCAGGAGCCCCGCTGGAGCCAGTCGAACGGGCGCCGCCTCCAGCAGCCTGCGGATGATATGCAACCCCTGCTGACCGCCGAACAGCGCCGTCGCGGGCTCGTGGTCCCTGACTTCGGACTGCAGGAAAGGACGGTCTGAGTCGGGCACGTAGGGTGGATTCGAGACGATCGCGTCGAAGCTGCCGCCGATGCCATCCAGAAGATCCGCCCTGGTGAACGAGATCCTGTCGCGCACGTGGTGCCTGTCAGCATTGGCGCGCGCGACGTCGAGGGCGTCGCCCGAAATGTCCGTCGCGACGACGTGCGCCCGCGGATATTCGTGCGCCAGTGCCACCGCCAGGCAACCGCTCCCGGTGCCAACGTCCGCGAGCCGAACCTGACGGGAGCGGTCCGGCAGCAATGCGCACACGGTTTCGACGATGAGCTCGGTTTCAGGGCGCGGGATCAGGACGGCGCGCGAGACGGCGAAGTCGAGTCCCCAGAATTCGCGGTGACCCGTGAGATAGGCGACGGGTTCGCGTAGTTCCCTGCGCCGGATGAGAGGGTCGTACTGTTCGGCGAACGCCGCAGGCTCCGGATCGGTGGCGTTCGCGACGAAGCGTGCCGCGTCCCAGCCGAGCACGTGCTGCGCGAGGAGCCTGGCAGAGAGGGCGGCTTCGGTATCTGGAATCCCCGCCCCGGTCAGGCGCTGCCGCGCGAGCGCGACGCGGGCGTGGATGGTCATGATGCGTCAGTGCGCGCGGTTCGGGTCGCCTTCGGTGGCATCCTTCAGCTTTTTCGACTGGTAGTGCATCGTCAGCTGGTCGAGGACTTCGGACAGATCGCCGTTCAGCACGTCGGACAGCTGATGCGAGGTGAAGTTGATCCGGTGATCCGTCACGCGGTTCTGCGGGAAGTTATAGGTCCGGATCTTCTCCGAGCGATCGCCGCTGCCGACCTGTTCCTTGCGGTCCTTCGCGATGGCGTCCTGCTGCTTCTGCAGTTCCATCTCGTAGAGCCTCGAACGCAGCACCTTCATCGCCTTCGCCCGGTTCTTGATCTGAGACTTCTCGTCCTGCTGCGAAACGACGAGGCCGGTCGGGATGTGCGTGATCCGCACCGCGGAGTAAGTGGTGTTCACGCTCTGTCCGCCGGGCCCGCTCGAGCAGAAGGTGTCGACGCGCAGATCCTTCTGGTCGATCTGCACGTCCACTTCCTCCGCTTCGGGAAGAACAGCAACGGTCGCCGCGGACGTATGAATGCGGCCGCTCGCCTCGGTTGCGGGCACGCGCTGCACGCGGTGAACGCCGCTCTCGTACTTCAACTTGCTGTAGGCACCCTTGCCTTCGATGGTCGCGATGGCTTCGCTCAGTCCACCGGCCGCCGCGTCGCTCGTGGACATCACGTCCACCTTCCAGCCCTGGCGCTCGGCGAATCTGGTGTACATGCGGAACAGATCGGCGGCGAACAGCGCGGCCTCTTCTCCTCCGGTCCCCTTGCGGATTTCGAGCACGACGTTCTTCTCGTCGTTGGGATCCTTGGGGATCAGGAGAATCTTGAGCTCCTCAACCAGCGCGTCGCGACGCGCGGCCAGCGACTTCAATTCCTGCTGCGCCAGCTCGCGCATGTCCGCGTCGCCGCCTGCGACGAGCTCCTCGGCGCCGGCGATGTCCCTCGCCACGCCCAGGTACTCACGGAACTTCGTCACCGTCGGCTCGAGGTCGGACGATGTCTTCGCGGCCTTCTTGTACTCGACCGGATTGTTCTGCAATTCGGTCGTGCCGAGCCGCGCGAGCAGTTCGTCGTATTGCCGTTCAATTGCCGCAAGTTTGTCGAACATGAATGTTCAAGCTATCAGCGATTGGCTGTCAGCTGTCAACGACGAGCCCCAGCCTCTGGCTCCCAGTTCCAGCCCCAACCCCTAGTCCCAGCCCCAGCGTTCATCAGCCTCCGGACACCGGCGGCAGAAACGCGACTTCGTCCCCGTCGGCGATCGCCTGCTCCATGCGGGCGTAGTCGGCGTTCACGGCGGTGGAGATCGACTTCTCGTAGCGCGAGAGTTCCGGGAACTCCTGCACGAGCCGCCGCCACACGGCACCGACCGTATCGCCGGGCGAGGCCTCTCTCACGAGTTCGGCGCTGCCGGCGATATCGCGGAGCCGCGCGAACAGCCGCACCGTCACGCGCATGCCACGCGCTCCGCGTGCGCCCGCGCGCTCTCGTCGTCCGGATCGGCGGTCGCGCCTTCGATCCACACGTCGCCGCCGTCGAAAAACTCGCGCTTCCAGATCGGCACAATCTGCTTCACGCGTTCGATGGCGTAGCGGCACGCCGAAAACGCCTCCGCGCGATGCGCGGAGGCCGTGACGATGACCACGCTCGCTGCGCCGATCTCGAGCCTCCCGACGCGGTGATGCAGGGCCAGGCGGGCGCCCGGCCAGCGCGCATTGATCTCGCTCGCAATCCGCTCGAACGCCTTGAGGGCGAGAGGTTCGTAGCCCTCGTACTCAAGGTGTGTGACGCGCCTGCCCGCGTTGTGGTTTCGGACGAGCCCGAGGAAGGTCACGACCGCGCCGTCCGTTCCCTCGTGCCCTCCGACGGCGGCCACCAGCGGCTCGACCGCAAGCGGGCCCGATCCGATCGCCAGAAGCGGGAGGGACATCACTTCAGTATACAGGTCCACGCCGACGCCCGGCCAAGCCGGATGCCACGCTCGAGCGGCTACGCGCGCGCGCGGTTCTTCCAGAAGTGATCGAGCGGACCGTGGCCATGACCGATGGGCAGGGCGTGCGCGATCGCTTCCGCGACGTAGGTCTGCGCGCGGTTGACGGCGTCGAGCAGGGAGTCCCCGGCCGCGAGACGCGCCGTGATGGCGGCAGCAAATGTGCACCCCGTCCCGTGCGTGTTTCGTGTGTTTATGCGCGGCGTTGGGAACTCAGTGAACCGCTCGCCATCGAAGACCAGATCGATGAGCGTGCCGTTTTCGCTTCGCTCCGCGTGTCCGCCCTTGAGCACGACCGCGGCGCCGCAGGCGTCGTAAATCGCCTTCGATGCCGACCGCGCATCCTCCAGATTGTCAATCGTGCGTCCGCTCAGAATCGCCGCCTCGGGGATGTTCGGCGTCACCACGAGCGCACGCGGCAGCAGTTCCGCCGCCAGTGCCTGCACGCCATCGTCGTCCAGCAGGCGATCGCCGCTCTTGGCCACCATCACCGGATCGACCACGACCAGCGGAAGGTCGAGCGACTCGATCGCGGCCGCCACCACTTCGACGATCGCCGCGTTGAAGAGCATGCCGGTCTTGGTGGCATCGACAGCGATGTCGGAGGCGACGGCTTCGATCTGTGCCGTGACGATATCGGTGGTGACGGGCATGACGCCGGTCACGCCCTTCGTGTTCTGGGCGGTGATCGCCGTGATCGCGCTCATGCCGTAGACGCCGAGGGCGGCAAACGTTTTGAGATCGGCCTGAATGCCCGCGCCGCCACCGGAATCGCTGCCGGCGATGGTCAGGGCTGTTGGAATGGGCATAGGAGGACTACGAAGCGCAGCGAGATTGATTGGATGCCTTGCCGAAGACGAGCAGGTACTGGAACGGCGGCACCGCTTCGCGCTTGACGAGCGTCAGTCCGGCGGCGCGCGCGGCGTCGATCACGGTTTCCGGACGCACGCGTTCGTCGGGCGCCGGTCCTGGCCCGCCGCCGCCGACCTCGAAGTCCACGACCCCGAGACAGCCATGGGGCTTCAGTGTGCGCTCGATGTTCTTCAACAGCGTGATGACCTGTGTGGGATCGGCGGCATCCTCCATCTCGTGGTACGCATCGACGATCAGGACAGCATCCACTTCGGTGGGGAGCCGGGGATCGGTCGCCGTGCCGAGTACCCCGCGGACGTTCTTCAGGCCTTCGCGATCCATCTGACGCTCGAGCGCGACGAGCATGAGGCGTTGGATGTCTTCCGCGTAGACGAGCCCGTTCTGTTCGACGCGTCGCGCGAGACGAATGGTGAACCATCCGCCGCCGGCCCCGAGGTCCGCCACGACGGATCCCTCGGCGATCTTCAGCGCATCCATGATCTGGTCGGGATTCTGCCACTTGTCGCGATCCGGCGCGTCGAGCAGCCCGAGGTCCTGCGCGCTGAACAGCCGGCCCTTTGCTTTTGACGCGTCCGTGTCAGCCTGCGGCGTCGACAACGAACCGCCTGCGTCGCTGATCGGCGGTGGCGCCGTGCATGCGAGACACGCAGCCAGAGTCCCCCCGGCGACGGCGGATGCCAGGCGATTCATCGACCGGGCTCCGTTGTGCCACCGGCGATGCCGCCCTTCGTCATGCTTTCAACGGACAGAATCCGATCGAGCGCGGCCGCGTCGAGCAGTTTGCGCTCGAGCACGAGTTCGCGGATCGACCGTCCGGTGCGTACGGCTTCCTTGGCGATCTCGGCCGTGGCCGCATACCCGATGTGCGGGCTGAGTGCGGTGGCGATCGCCGTGCTGCGTTCGAGCAGTTCCTTCGCCCGTCCGGCATCGAACGACAATCCCGCGACGCACCGTTCGCGCAAGACGATCATCGCGTTGCGCAGAATCGAGGAGGCATGAACGGCGTTCCATGCGATGACCGGCATCATGACGTTGAGTTCGAGTTGCCCCGCTTCGCCGGCCAGCGCAATCGTCGCGTCACATCCCATCACCTGGAAGCAGACCTGATTCACCATCTCCGCAATCGAGGGATTCACCTTGCCCGGCATGATCGACGATCCGGGCTGCACGGCAGGGAGGACGACTTCCGCGACACCGGCCCGCGGCCCCATCGACAGCAGCCGCAGGTCGTTCGCAATCTTGGACAACTCCACGGCGAGGCGGCGCAGCGCGCCCGAGTAGGACACGACGTCGCCCATGCTTTGCGTGACGCGAAACAGATTCGGTGCCGACTTCACCGGAAGGTCGCTCAGCCTCTGCAGGTGTTCGACGACCTGTGTCCGGAAATCGTCGCCGGCGTTGAGCCCGGTGCCCACGGCCGTGGCGCCGATGTTCAGTTCGAGTAATTCCCTGGACGAAGTCTCGACAGCGTCTGCGGCTCGAGTGACACAGGCCGCATAGCCGCCAAGTTCCTGGCCCGCGGTCATCGGGACGGCGTCCTGCAGATGCGTACGGCCGGTCTTGATGATGCCCGCGAACTCCCGGCTCTTCTCTTCGAATATGGCAGCGAGGCCGCGCGTGGCGGCCACCAGCGGCTTGTTTCCGGCCAGCAGCGCGAGGCGCGTGGCCGTCGGGAATACGTCGTTCGTCGACTGACCCATGTTGACGTGATCGTTCGGGTGCACGCGTTTGTAGGTCCCGCGCGGTTCGTTCAGGATCTCGGCGGCGCGATTGGCGAGCACTTCGTTGACGTTCATGTTGTGCGACGTACCCGCGCCGGCTTGGTACACGTCCACGGGAAACTGATCCCGGAGGCCCCCCGAGAGCACTTCGTCCGCCGCTTTCACGATCGCATCCGCCGTCGTCTTGTCCAGACGTCCGAGGCCGGCGTTCGTCAGGGCCGCCGCCTTCTTGACGAGCACCGTTGCCGTAATGAGATCCGGATGCTGCCGAAGACCGCTGACTGGAAAATTCTCGACGGCGCGCTGCGTCTGGATACCGTAATAAGCGTCCGAGGGCACGCTCAACTCGCCGAGAGAATCGTGCTCGATTCTGAAAGGCATGGCACCGATCTCACCGGATTATACTGATGCTCCCATGCTTCCATCGTTCTTCGAGAGCGTCCTCCAGCTGATCGTCCGAACCTCGACCGACCTGCCGCCCGATGTCCGCGCCGCGATGAAGACATCGCTGGATGCAGAGGTGGAGGGCACGCGCGCGAAGCAGGCGCTGACGATCATCGCGCAGAACATCGACCTTGCCGCCGAGGGCGAAGGGGCGATCTGTCAGGACACGGGCATGCCGACGTTCGAAGTGCACGTACCGGTTGGTGCGAACCAGGTGTGGATGCGCGCACAGATCCGCGAGGCCGTGGCCGAGGCGACGCGGCGCGGGAAACTTCGTCCGAACTCTGTCGATTCGATCACCGGGAAGAATTCCGGCGACAACCTCGGGCCGGGCACGCCGATCATCCACTTCGATCAGTGGGAACGCGACGACATCGAAATCAGGTTGATCCTCAAGGGCGGCGGCTGCGAGAACACAAACGCGCAGTACGCGCTGCCGGTGGAACTGCCGCACCTCGGCCGCGCCGACCGGACGCTCGAAGGCGTGAAGAAATGCATTCTGCACGCCGTGTGGAACGCCCAGGGGAAGGGGTGCAGCCCCGGCGCCGTCGGCGTCTGCATCGGCGGCGATCGAACGTCCGGATACACGCACGCGAAAGAGCAGCTGTTCCGGACCTTGGACGATGTGAATAGCGATGCGCGGCTGGCGGAACTCGAGGCGTCAATCATGGCGCGCGTCAACGAACTCGAGATCGGCGCGATGGGGTTCGGCGGACGCGTGTCGCTGATCGGCTGCAAGATCGGCGCGCTCAATCGGCTTCCGGCGAGCTTCTTCGTTTCAGTGGCCTACGACTGCTGGGCCTTCCGCCGCCTCGGCGTCGTGCTCGACGCAAAGTCGGGCGCGATCACGAAGTGGATGTACCGCGATCCGGCGACCCCGATCATCCCGATGCTCGATCAGGCCGGCTTCCAGCGCACCGGACGCGAGGTCGCGCTGCAGGCGCCGATCACCGATGAACAGATCCGATCCCTGAAGGTCGGCGATGTTGTGCTGATCTCCGGTCGGATGTTCACCGGACGCGACGCCGTGCACTCGTATCTCATGAAGCACGAGCCTCCGGTCGATCTCCGAGGCTCGGTCCTGTATCACTGTGGTCCTGTTGTCGTGAAAGAAGGCGAGCAGTGGCGCGTGACGGCCGCCGGACCGACGACGAGCATTCGCGAGGAGCCGTATCAGGGCGACATCATCAAGCGCTACGGGGTGCGCGCGGTAATCGGCAAGGGCGGCATGGGCGCGAAAACGCTGGCGGCGCTCAAGGAGCACGGCGCGGTCTATCTCAACGCGATTGGCGGCGCCGCCCAGTTCTATGCGCGCACGATCAAGGGCGTGGACGACGTGTCGCTGCTCGACTTCGGGACGCCCGAGGCGATGTGGCACCTCACCGTGGACACCTTCCCGGCGATGGTGACGATGGACGCGCACGGCAACAGCCTGCACAAAGACGTCGAGCAGGAGTCCGGGAAGCACCTCGAAGCCATCGGCGTCTGATCGTGGTTATCGTTTGGTAAATTCCTTCAAAGGAGGTCGCGAGTAGCCGTGTTCCATCGCGGCGTTGTCGAGATCCATCGTCTCCAGATCCGAGATCGCGAGCAGCGGGAACGGGGATAGTTCGGGCAGGTCCACCGTTTTGATGTAGCTGCCGCAGGTGCTGCAGACTTCCACGCGCCGATCCTTCCGTTCCATATCGGGCGCCGCCGTGACGAACGGTTCGCCTTCCTCGCCGCAGTACACGCACGAGTACGTCGTCAACTCCCAGGCGAGCGCGCAGAACGAGCAGCGGAGGATGCGGTGGCCGCCCACGACTTCCGCCAGCGCCGGCCACGATCCGCACGCCGCGCAGTAGCCGTGATTCCAGGCGCCGAGCGCGGTGCTCAACGCCTCCTCTTCGCCCGCGAAGAGCGATCGCTGCAGCGCGTGCACGAAGGGACTGGCTGCGAGTTCGGCGACCAGCCACAAGAGATCCGGCGACAGTCCACGATGCACGGCACCGGTGCGGATGGCCCCCTGATCCCGGGCGATGGATGCCGTGAGGAGAGAGTTGGCGTCCATCTCGCCCCGGGCGATCAGTTCGCGGATGTGATCCGCCGCCTCGCCTGCGCCACCCTCCGCAAGCGCCCGGCACAGCTCCAGGAGCGGCTCGGTCATCGCCGTGGCTGGCAGCGGAATTCGTTCTCCGCCAAGAGCCGGCGTCCCGCCCTTCAGTTTGGCGGCCAGATAACGTGGAGGCAACGAAAGCCGGGGCAGCGGCGTCCCATCGATCAGGTCCGCCAGATCGAAAACCAGGCTGATGAGGCGTTTCTGGAGGGCGACGGCAGGTTCGAGGTCGGGTCTTGCCGCCAGAATTGCATCCCAGCGTGCATCGGCCACGGCCAGACGGGACTGGCGGCTGGCCGCCGCGAGCGCGACAAGGGGCATCGGACGCCAATGGTATAATGACCGGTCACTAGAGGAGAAATAGCGATGATCAACGTTTCGGAAGTGGCGGCCACAAAGATCTCTGAGCTGCTGGCGGAAGAGAACAAGGCCGGCAGCGGATTGCGCGTCTTCGTGCAGGGCGGCGGCTGTTCCGGTTTCCAATACGGGCTGATGATCGAGGAAAACGGTCAGGGCGCGGGCGACCAGGTGTACGAGTCGCACGGCGTGAAGCTCTTCGTGGACCCCATCAGCATGCAGTACCTGAAGAACGCCGAAGTCGACTTCGTCGACACCATTACCGGTGGCGGCTTCACCATCAAGAACCCGAACGCGACCTCCACCTGCGGGTGCGGTTCGTCGTTCAGCGTCGATTGATCGGGCGATCTGAGGGGGAGGCCTGAAAGGGCCTCCGTCCTCATCTCCTCAACTTCCTGTTCATGGCCCGCGAACTCCCAGATCTTTCCAGCCTCAGACCGGCGGGCAGCAAACACTCCAGTAAGCGCGATCGCGTACTGAACGTCTTCCTCACGCAGGAAGGCCATCTCAGCGCGGACGATCTCTGCGCGCTCGTCCACAAAGAAGACCCCGGCATCGGCAGGGCCACCGTCTATCGCACGCTGCAGTGGATGGTCGGCGCGGGCATCGCCCGCAAAGTGAACTTCGGTGAAGGCCGCGCGAGGTTCGAGCCGGCGTACCGCCACCCGCGGCACTTCCATCTCATTTGCAATCAGTGCCACCGTTCGTCCGAGTTCCTCAGCTCGGACATCGAGGCGCTGCTCGAGGAAGTTGCGTCCGCGCGCCAGTTCCAGGTGGATCAGGCCGTCGTGCAGATCACCGGGTTGTGCGAGGAGTGCCGGACGGGGAAGGCCTCGACGATCGTCGATGGAACGACCACCGAGCGCGTGTTTGCGCGCGACGCGCTGCGCATCGCGATTGCCACGGAGCGGAGCGGACTCGACTTCTACTCACGGGCGTCGAAGCTGACGACCGACGCGCGCGGCCGGGCGGTGTTCGAACGGCTCGCGACTGAAGAGAAGGAACACCTCGCGACGCTCGAGCAGCGCTACGCGCAGCTGCTGGCCGAAGACGATCAGCTCGAAGCGCGTCCGACCTTCCTGTTCTTCAAAGGGCCGGCGAACGGCATCTTCGCCGAAGGCGCCGAGAAGCTGCGGCGTGGCGTGGACGATCAGCAGGCGTTGCTCATCGGCATCCGCTGCGAACGTGGTTCGCACCAGTTCTTCAAAAAATACGGCGAGCGGTTCGAGGACTCCGAAGGCAAGCGCATCTTTCTCGAGTTCGCCGCCGAAGAGAAGGAACACCTCGAGCTCCTCATCCGCGAGTACCGCGCATTGAAGGCGCGCCAGGCCGGCACGACGAGCCGCCGCACGGCCGCGCGGGCGCGCGCCGCGCATTGATCGATCTTCACACCCACACCACGGCATCCGACGGCCGGTGTACGCCGGCAGAACTGGTCTCGCGTGCACGTGCTGCCGGCATCAGCGTGCTCGCTGTCACCGATCACGACACGATGGCCGGATGCGCCGCCGCCGCCGACGCCTGTGCGGCCCCCGGTGAGACGGTCGTGACGTTCGTCCCGGGCATCGAGATCACGGCGATCGCGGAAGGCGTGGACGTTCACGTTCTGGGCTACTTTGTGGAGCGTCGGCCGCGCTTCGTGACGTTCCTTCAGGAGCAGCGTCGTATTCGGCTCTCGCGCGTGCGCGAAATCGTCGAGCGGCTCAAACGTCACGGCATCACGCTGGATGCCGACGCGATTCTGCGTCCCGCGCTCGCGGATTCCACGCTGGCCGCAGGCCGCCCGTGGATTGCGCGCGCGTTGATCGCCGGTGGCCACGTCGCAGACTCGAACGAGGCGTTCGATCGCTGGCTTCAGCGCGGACGTCCGGCCTTTGTCGAACGTGCAGGCCCCAGCCCCGCGCGCGTCTTCACCGAAATTCATGCCGCCGGCGGCGTGGCATCGCTCGCGCATCCGGGTCTCTTGAAGCGCGACGAGTGGATTCCGGGTTTCGCGGCGGCTGGCCTCGACGCCGTCGAGGCCTTCCACACGGAACATCCGCCTGACGCCACGAGCCGTTACCTGGCGATGGCGCGCGCACTGCAGCTCGAAGTGTCGGGCGGCTCCGATTACCACGCCGACGAATCGCGCGCGGCACGCCTCGGAGGGATCGCGTTGCCTCAGGAACGATTCGAAGGCTTGAAGAGCCGTCTGGCGTCAATCCGATCGAGCGACACCGGCGACGTCGGCCCTTCGTGACATACTGAGCGTCTTGGCTCAAGGACTGTTCACGGCTATTGGCATCGGCTTCGCGGGACTCCTCGTCGCTGCCGTCTACGGACTCGCGGGCATCGACGTCTCGCAGCACATCCGCTTCGGATTCTTCTCGGCGATGCTCCTTCTGCTCGCGCACTCGATGATGATGTTTTATCTCATCGGCAAGGGCAAAGCCGTGAAGGACGCACTGGCCGAAGGCGGATATCCGGCAGCCGATCAGCAGTCTCAGGGGTTCGTCCGGCGCATCACGCTCGCGCGTAAGCCCGTGTTCTCCATCGGTACGTTCGCGATGATCCTCACGATGACGGCGGCCATTCTTGGCGCCGCCGTGGATACGAAGACGCTGCCCCCGATCATCCACGC
>JADMIO011429261.1_pt1 | contig 49182 bp, 36 predicted proteins | sample 8958161 | NCBI WGS metagenome assembly JADMIO01 (sample SAMN16585339, study PRJNA669376) | soil metagenome | isolation source: Crop rotation soil | place: USA: Cullars Rotation, Alabama | collected 2011
GGTGAGCAGGATCGAGACGATCAGCACCGGCACCCCGGCCGCCACCATGCTGCGGGCGTTCACCGGCCGCATTCTGCCAGCTTCTTGAAGCGCCGGCTGTCCCAAGCGAGGATGCCTCCGTGCTCGCCATCCTGCTCTTGCTCGCGGCGGCGACCCCAGCGGGAGGGCCGCGCACGATCAAGGCCCTCAATCCCGCGCGCGTCGAAGCGGGGCACGGCTACAAACTATCCATCACCGGAAAAGGCTTCAAAGAAGGCGATAAAGTCTATCTCGATCGCGTCGAGCTCCCCACGGAGTACGTCTCGACCTCGACGATCATGGCGTCGACCTCGACGCTCGCCGAGGGCAACTATGCCATCACCGTCGGACGCCCGCGGGCGATGAGCTTCCCCTCGATCCTCGCGGTGTACGTCAAGCCGCTCCGCTTCGCGCCGCAGCCGAAGGTCGTGACGGTGAAGGAGGAGGAGCGGCTCGAGCTCGACGTGCACCTGATGGACGACGAGCCCGCGCGCGTCTTCGCCGCGAACGTGCCGCCCGGCGCGCACTGGTTCGAGAAAGAAAAGAAGCTCGTCTTCAAGCCCGATTTCATCCAGGGCGGGCGCAAGTGGAAGGTCAGCTTCTCGGCCAAGGACGCGACGCGCACCGCGACCACCGCGATCGTCATCGACATCCAGGACACCATCAAGGTGATCGAGCCGCTGGTGGAGGACGTCGATCACGCGTCGGCGACGATCACCAAGCTCCTCCTCGAGCAGCGCACGGATAGTTACACCAGCGCGGGCGCGTGGCTCGAGAAGTCCTATCCCGCGCGCGTCTGCGTGCCCGAGGCGGCGAAACAAGAGGCGAAGATGCCCGTGCGCGTGTTCCTGCACGGCGTCGAGGCGAAGGAGATCGGCGGGCCGTGCTCCGAGCACGAGTTCCGCATCTATCCCGCCGATCCCGACACCACGTACTGGTGGGGCTACGGCGGCGCCGCGCCGGTCAACTATACCCAGCGCCGCGTGCTCCAGCTGATCGACTGGGTGCTCGACAGCTTCCCCGGCGCCGACGCCGAGCGCGTCTACGTGGTGGGCACGTCGATGGGCGGCGCGGGCGCGCTCTCGCTCGGCCTGCTCAACGCGCGGCACTTCGCGTACGTCGAGAGCTACTGGGCGCAGTCGATCCCGCGGCACCAGCGGCCGGGCCGCCTCAAGACCCTGAACGAGATCTGGGGCCCGCCGCCCGAGGCGCTCGACAAGCGCGGGCGCAATCCGTGGGACCTGCAAGACGTCACGCGCATCCTCGGCGAGCAGCCGAGCGCGCGCGAGCAATTCATCTTCACCCGCCACGGAAAGGACGATCCGGTCATCCACTTCGGCGCGGCGGTGATGAAGAGCGAGCTCACCGGGCACGCGTTCTACGAGATGCTCGAGAACGTCCGCGTCGGCCACTATGTCGTCTGGGACGAAGCGGGCCACGGCGTGCCCGATCCCGTGATGGGCAAGCACTGGTGGGACGACGCGTGGGACACGATGCACGACGACCGCGCGTTCCTCCGCCGCGATCGCGCGTTCCCCGCGTTCGCGCGCAGCAGCGCCAACGAGGACGCGGGCACCGGGATGTCGCGCGTGCCCCAGCGCTTCGATCCGACGCGCGGCTTCGCGGGCCAGGTCTCGGTCCCCGGCGACACCGGCTGGGACGGCGCGATCGCCGGCGTGCTCAACCGCTGGCTCCGCTGGGACGCCACCAAGATCGTCGACACCGTCGATAAGTTCGAGATCCCGCTGTTCCTGAAGATCGACGCGGTCGCCCAGCCGCCCAAGCCCGGCTACCCGACCAAGCGCGACACCCGCGCAGACACCTCTTCGATCCGCGTGACGGTGACGCCCCGCCGCGTGCAGAGCTTCGCGTGCATCCCCGGCGAGAAGGTCCGCTGGAAGTACGGCTCGCTGAGCGGCGAGGCCTTCGCCGATCTCGACGGCGCGGTGACGGTCCCGGATCTCGCGGTGACGGTGGAGCCGACGACGCTCGTGCTCGAGCGCTTCTGACCGCTTCTCCAAGCTTGACCTGTTCCAGGGCTGCGGGCCTACTGGGTAAATGAGTGGGCCCGCGGAGCTGCGCATCATCCTATGCGAGTACGCCGCCAACAACCGCGATGGTACTTACACGATCGTCCGTGGCGGCCTAGATTTCTGGGAGTCCGATTCGCTTCCCGTTCAGATCGCGTGCGTGGCGGTGCTGGAGATGAGCCCCGGCACTTTGGAGACGGGCCGATATCGAGCGTCGTTGGAGCTTTCGAGCGCAACGGGCGTCAAGGTTTGGGCCGCGCTCGCCGAGATCGACGTTACCAAGCCGGCGTTGCCGCTTCGGGTGATATTGCCCTGCCAGACTCACGTTCAGAGTTTTGGGATGTGTCGCTTCGTGGCGACCATCGACGGCAAAGCGACCGCTTCCACTTCGATCGAAATTCGTCGGATCGGCGCGAACTGATGGTCGCTGCCAAGATCATGTCGGCCTGGGCTTTCGAGCCTCTGGAACGGCGACTCGACGTGATGCCCAACTATGGGACGTTCCGTACGCAGGGCTATACCGGCGGAAGCGGCACGCGGAACGGCACGGCGGGAACGGGAGCGATGGCATCTGGAGGCGGCGGCGTATCGGGTCCGATGAAAGTGCGTTCGCCCGACGCGTTCGCTGCTGAGCTCTTCGTGACGGGCGACGCGCGCGCACTGGTCGACGCAGTGGAAGCAAACAGCGCAATCGGTCGGCTCGCGACGCAAGCGATGGCTCGCCTGAAGCCTACGATGCCCGAGCTTCGTCGATTCGAGATCGAGCTTCGGACGGATCCGGACTATCCGAGCGAGCGGACAGTCTTTCTCTATGCGGTGACGTCCGCTGCCGTCGGCGACGCCATGCGGTGCCTCGAAGCGCTCGAAGAATCTTGGTGGTCCGCGACCGCGGCCGAGAACGACTACGCGCTCAACGTTTCGTTGCGATTTCGGTGAGAGACCCATGTTCGACGGCCGCGCTTTTATCGCGCTCGCTCGGGCGCTCTATGAAAGTCCACCCGTCAGCGAGGCGATTCATCGCACCATCGTGAGTCGGGCCTATTACGGGACGTTCCTCGTGGCGCGGGAGAAATTACCCGAGCAGGATCGATTACCGATGGGGAAGCAGGATTCCCATTCCCACGTCTGGAATTTCTACCGAGGAGCGATCGAGGGAAAGGCCAACACGGTCGGCTTCGATGGATTCAAGCTCAGAGACCTTCGGAATGACGCGGACTACGAAACGGAGGCCGAGATCGGCGCGCGGGAGAGCGAGCACGCGCTTTTACTCGCGGACAAGATGGTTCGAAACATCGACGCATTGAAAGGGGTCACCCCACGGCGAGCGTAGAGCTCGTCCCGTGGGTGACCGCGCGCGCTCAGAGCGCGGCCATCATCAGCGCGCGGAGCCCTTCGTTCACCAGCGGCAGCGAGCGCGCCTCTTCGCGGGTGCACCAGCGGCGCTCGCGCGTTCGCGGGGGGAGCGGACCGGGCTCGCCGGCGGCGCTCAGCGCGAAATAACGCACGCGCTTGGTGTGGTCGCCCACGAGATAGTCGAGGTGGCCGAGCTCCATCTCGGTCGGGGCCGACGAGTCGATCGCCGCCTCCTCGCGCACTTCGCGGATCGCCGCATCCAGCGGGAGCTCGTCCCACTCGATCCCGCCCTTCGGCAGCTCGTAGCCCTCCGCGCGCACGCGGATGACGAGCAGCTCGGGGGCGCCCTCGTGCACCCTCACCACGGCTCCGCCCGCGCTGATCTCGCTCGGCTGTCCCGGCAGATCGAGGATCAGCTCGCCGATCGCTCCCCGCTTCCGGGCCTCGTCGAGGAACCACCGCGTCGGCGCGTTTCTCCGCCAGCCCGGCGGCGCGTCGACCCGGTCCGCGACCATGAAGATCGCGAGCAACCGCACGTCGACCTCCGCGGCCAGCCGCCGCCACGCCTTCTCCGTCGGCGGCTGGCCCCGCTGGTGCGCGTTGAACCAGGGGAGGCTCGTGTCGTGCCACCTCACCAGCGCGAGCAGCTCGGGGCTCGTGACGCCGCACTCCGCCAGCACCTCGAGCGAGCGCTCCGGTCGGGCGGTGCCGGTCACCTTCCCGATGTCGTGGGCCAGGCCCAGATCGGCGAGGAGCCGCGTCTCCCGCGCGTCGCAGCCGTTGGCGCGCGCGAGGGCCTCGGCGCGGGCGGCGACGGCCGCGGAGTGGGTCATCGCGTTGGTCGCCGTGTGGCGGCGCGGGTTGAGCCGCACCGACTCGAGCCGGCGAAAAGTCTCGTCGAAGCGTGAATTCAGCGTCGTTTCCATGTCTTCGAGCCTAGCCGCTCCATATCGTAAGTTTGAACTATTATGTTTGCATCAACTATAACATGAAACTATAACTGGCCGGTGAACTATGATCGCCTCTTCGCGTTCACGCTCTTCGCGGAGCACCTCAACTTCACCCGCGCGGCGAAGGCGCTCCACATCTCGCAGCCCGCGCTGCACGTGCAGATCCGCAAGCTCACCGAGGAGGTGGGGCGGCCGCTCTATCGGCGCGCGGGGAGGGCGCTCGCGCTCACGCCGGAGGGGAAGCGGATCGCGGCGTACGGGCGGGAGGTCGAGGCGCGCGGGCGGGCGGTGCTCGACGAGGTCCGCGGGGTGGCCTCGTCGGGGCCGGTGGTGCTGGCGTCGGGCCAGGGCGCGTTCTCGTACCTGCTCGGGCCGGCGATCCGGAAGTTTCCCCAGCGAAAGTGGCCGCTGCGGCTCGTCACCATGACGGGACCCGACGCGATCGAGGCGGTCCGCGACGCGCGCGCGCACCTCGCCGTGCTCGCGACCGAGACGCCGCCCGCGGATCTGCTCGTGACGTCGCTCTGCGCGATCGGGCAGCGCGTGATCCTTCCCCGCGGGCACCGGCTCGCGCGCAAGAAGGGCCTCAAGCCGGCCGACCTCGCGGGCGAGCCGCTGATCGTCGCTCCGCCCGGCAGCCCGCACCGGGTGATGCTCCAGCAGCTCCTGCGCGCGAGCGGGCGCGAGCTCGACGTCGCGGTCGAGGCGACCGGCTGGGAGCTGATGCTCCAGTTCGCGCGCTACCGGCTGGGGATCGCGGTGGTGAACGACTTCTGCCCGGTCCCCGCGGGGATGGTCGGGCTGCCGCTGAAGGGAGCGCCCGCGGCGACGTACTATCTCGTCAGCCGCGGCGCGCGGAGCGAGGGGGTGGAGGCGATGCGGGCGCTGATCCGCGCGACCGTCCGCCGGTGATCACCAGCCGCACTTCTTCCCGGCGAGCTCCTGATCGAGCCACTTGTCGAGCGGCTGGAAGTATTCGACGAGCGCGGTCGCGTCCATCTCGCGCGAGCCCGTGAGCGCCTCGAGCGCGTCCGGCCAGGGGCGGCTCGCGCCCATCGCCAGCATCGCCTGGAGCTTCTTTCCGACGTCTTTGTTGCCGTAGATCGAGCACTCGTGGAGCGGCCCGGTGTGCCCGGCGATCTTGCACATCGCGCGGTGGAACTGGAACTGGAGGATCCGCGCGAGGAAGTACCGCATATAGGGCACGTTCGCCGGGATGTGATACTTGCTGCCCGGGTCGAACATCTTCTCGTCGCGCGTGTTGCCCGGCGCGATGCCTTGATACTTCGCGCGCAACGCCCACCACGCCTTGTTGTAATCGGACGCGGGCGTCTTCCCCGCGAACACGTCCCAGCGCCACTGATCGACCAGGAGCCCGAAGGGCAGGAACGCGATCTTCTCGAGCGCGTCCTTCATCTGGAGGTTGATGATCGCCTTGTCGTTCTTGGGCACCTCCTTGAGGATGCCGAGCTGCTTCAGGTACGTGGGCGTCACGCTCAGCGCGAGCGCGTCGCCGATCGCCTCGTGGAAGCCGTCGTTGGCGCCCGCCTGGTACAGGATCGGCATCTTGTAATAGTTCATGTAGTAATAGTCGTGCCCGAGCTCGTGGTGGATCGTGATGAGATCCTCCTCGTCGATCTTGATGCACATCTTGATGCGCAGATCGTCGTTGTAATCCACGTCCCACGCGCTCGCGTGGCACACGACCTCGCGATCCTTGGGCTGGAGGAACTGCGAGCGGGTCCAGAAAGTATCGGGCAGCTTGTCGAGGCCGAGCGAAACGAAGAAGGCCTCGCCGAGCTTCACCATGTCCTTTTCGTTGTACTTCTTTGCCTGCAGCGCCTTGGTGACGTCGATGCTGGTCTGGCCCTTGTACGGCTCGACCATCGGATAGACGTTGGCCCACTCCTGCGACCACATGTTGCCGAGCAGGTGCGCCGGGATCAGGCCCTCGGGCGGGACCTTGTCCTTGCCGTACTTGGTCGAGAGCCGGCCGCGCACGTAGCAGTGGAGCTTGTCGTAGAGCGGCTTGACCTGACCCCAGAGCTTGTCGGTGGTCTGGCGGAACTCCTCCGGCGGCATGTCGTAGCCCGAGCGCCACAGCTCGCCGGCGTCCGCGTAGCCGATCTCCTTGGCGCCCTCGTTGGTGAGCGTCACGAAGCGCTCGTACATGGGCCGCATCTCGACCGCGATCGTGCGCCAGCCGGACCACGCGTCGAGCAGCTCGTCATAGTTCTGCGAGGTGGCCAGGATCTTCGAGAGCTGGCCGAGGTCCTTGCAGACCTCTTTCCCGTCCTTGCCTTTCTTGCAGTACTTACCTTTTCCATAAATGCTGGTGAGCTTCGACGTGATGGTCGCGAGCTCCTTGCGCTTCTCCGGATCGCTCGGCGCGGGCAGCGTGTTCGACACCTTCAGCAGCTGGAGCTTGCGCGCGGTGTCGGGATCGAGCGTGAGCCCGTTGAACTGGGCGGCCTTCGCGATCGCCTCCGACGTATAGGCGAGCACCGCGTCGTTGGCCTCGGCCGCGACGATCTCGGTGTCCTCCGTGATGTACGTGTTCTTGATCCAGTCGGTGCGCGAGGCCGCGACCCACAGGCGGCGCAGATCCTTGTCGGCTTGATCGACGAAAGCCTTGGCGTCGGCGGCGGTGGGCTTGGCCGGCGCGGGGGCGCCCCCTTTCCCGGTCTCGCCGGCCTTCGGGGGGGTCGCCGCGGAGGCGTCCGGGCCAGGACCGCCGCACGCCGCGACAGAGAGCCCGCAAAAGAGCATGAGGGTTCGGTTCATGGGCCGCCCTTAGCGTGCGAGCCGCGCATACGCCAGCGGTTTGGTTTGCGCTCGGGGCGCCGCGTGGTCAGGATGCGCGCGCGCGTGAAGACGCCACTGCCGATCGACGAGGTCCTGGGCGACGTCGTGCGCGAGCTGAAAAAGGCCCCGAACCTCGTGCTCCGCGCGCCCCCGGGCGCAGGCAAGACGACGCGCGTGCCGCCCGCCATCCTCGACGCGGGCCTGTCGCCCGGCCGGATCATCATGCTCCAGCCGCGGCGCGTCGCGGCCCGCGCGTCGGCGCGGCGCATCGCGAGCGAGCGGGGCGGGCGCGTCGGCGACGAGATCGGCTATCAGGTCCGGCACGAGGATCGCACCTCGGCGAAGACGCGGATCGCGGTCCTCACCGAGGGCCTCCTCACCCGCAAATTGCAGGGCGATCCGACGCTCGAGGACGTCTCGGTGGTCATCCTCGACGAGTTCCACGAGCGATCGATCCACGCCGATCTCGCGATCGCCTTCCTGCGCGAGCTCCAGGAGACGCTGCGGCCCGAGCTGAAGATCGTGGTCATGTCGGCGACGCTCGAGACCTCCCGGGTGGCGGACTATCTCGGCGGCGCGAGAGTCATCGACAGCCCCGGCCGTACTCACCCGGTCACCGTGGACTATCTCGACAAGTCCGACGATCGATGGCCGGACGAGCGCGTGGTCGGCGCGGTGAAGCGCATCTTCCGCGGCGATCTCGGCCCCGACGACGGCCGCGACATCCTCTGCTTCTTGCCGGGCGCGGGCGAGATCCGCCGGGCGGAGAGCGCGCTGAAGGGCGTCTTCGCCGACCGCGCCGATGTGCTTCCGCTGTTCGGCGAGCTCGACGCCGACGCGCAGGATCGCGCCCTCGCGCGCGGCCCGCGCCGCAAGATCGTGCTGGCCACCAACATCGCGGAGACCTCGCTGACGATCGAGGGCGTGACCTGGGTGGTCGACAGCGGCCTCGCGAAGGTGTTGCGCCACGATCCGGCGCGCGGCGGAAACGCGCTCGAGATGCAGCGGATCAGCAAGGCGAGCGCCGATCAGCGCGCCGGCCGCGCGGGTCGCACCGCCCCGGGGCGCGCGCTCCGGCTGTGGACCGAGGGCGAGCACGCGCGCATGCCGGCGAGCGACGCGCCCGAGATCGCGCGGATCGATCTCGCCCCGGTGGTGATGGACGTGCTCGCGTGGGCCAGCGGCGATCCGCGCTCCTTTCGCTGGTTCGAGGCGCCTCCCCCGGCGGCGATCGATCGCGCGGTCGAGACGCTGCGCGCGATCGGGGCCGTCGCCGAAAATGAGTACAAGGTCACCCGAAAAGGAGAAATTATCCGCAAATTTCCCGTGCACCCCCGGCTCGCGGCGATCATGGTCGAGGCGCACGCGCTCGGGGTCATCGAGGAGGGCGCGATGCTGGCCGCCGTGGCGAGCGAGCGCGATCCGATCAAGCGCGGGCCCGAGTCGGTGCGCATGGAAGAGGTGGAGTCGTCGGACCTGATGGTGCGGGCCAGCAAGGTCGGCGAGCTCGAGGCCTCGGGGTTCTCGTTCGGATTGGCCGCGCGGATCGGGCTCGACGCCGAGCGCGCGCGGGCGGTGGCGCGGGCGCGCGATCAGCTGGAGGACGTCGCGCGGCGCGCGCTCGGTCCCGCGCCGAAGAGCAAGCTCGATCGCGAGGAGGCCACGCTGCGCGCGGTGCTCGCGGGCTACAAGGATCGCGTCGCGAAGAAGCGGGAAGGGCAGGACGAGCGGGTGGTGATGGTCGGCGGCCGCGGCGCGAAGCTCGCGAAGGAGTGCGTGGTGAAGCACGCGCCGCTGCTCGTGGTGGTGGATCTCGACGACTCGAAGAAGGAGTCGGAGTCCCTGGTGCGGATGGCGAGCGCGATCGAGGAGAGCTGGCTCGACGTGACCGAGGAGATCGTGTGCCGCTTCAACGAGGAGCGCGAGGCGGTCGAGAACGTCGCGCGGCGGCGATACCTCGACCTGCCGCTCGAGGAGCGCCGCGCGACGAAGCCCGCGGATCCGAGCGAGGTCGAGCGCGTGCTGGTCGAGGCCGCCCTGCGAAATCCACGAAGAGCGCTGGGGATCGACGAGAAGGTCGAGGCCTATCTCGCGCGGATCGAGCTCCTGAATACCGTGATGCCGGAGCTCGAATTACCGTCGCGCGATCTCGCGGAGCTCTTGCCCGAGGTCGCGCAGGGCAAGCGGTCGTTCGCGGAGATGCGCAAGGTCGAGCTCATCCCCGCGATCCGCGCGCACCTCGGCTACAAGAAGGCGGCGAAGGTCGACGAGCTGGCGCCGGAGAAGATCGAGGTGCCCAGCGGCAGCATGATCGCGCTGCGCTACGAGGGTGGCGCCGCGGTGCTCGCGGTCCGGCTGCAGGAGTGCTTCGGCATGGAGACGACGCCGCGCATCGCCGCGGGCCGCGTGCCGGTGCGCATGGAGCTGCTCGCGCCCAACTATCGCCCGGTGCAAGTCACCAGCGACCTGACGAGCTTCTGGGACACGACGTATCAGGAGGTCCGCAAGGAGCTGCGCGCGCGCTATCCCAAGCACTCCTGGCCCGACGACCCGCGGGAGGCCCCCGCCGTGCGCGGCCCGCGGAGGCGGCTATGAGCGAGCTCTCGCCCGAAAAAAAGCGCCTCTACACGCTGGTGAGCCTCGCGTTCTTCGCGGCGCTGTTCGAGCTGATGGCCTGGGGCGTCGTGGCTTATTTCGAGCACCGCGGGCTCCTTTTCGCGCCGCCCACTCACTCCGCGTCCGCGCTGAGTTACGCCGACTACATGGCCGCGCGCGATCCCTTCCTCGGCTGGCCCGCGAAGAGCCAGCTCGGCACCAAAGCGTACGACGCCGGCGGCGCGCGCCCCGACGCGACGGCCCCCGCCGGGCCGCCCTGCGCGGTGACCTTCGGCGACTCTTTCACTTATTCCGAAGAGGTCGAGGACGATCAGACCTGGGAGAGCATCGTGGCGAAGTCACTCGGCTGCCGCGTCGCCAACTATGGCGTCCCCGGCTACGGCACCGATCAAGCGCTCATGCGCTACCGCATCACCGCGCACCCCCCGGGCGTCGCGGTCCTCGGCCACCACTCCGACGACATCGGCCGCAACCTCAACCGCGACCGCGACCTCCTCTGGCGCAGCGTGAATTACGCGCAAAAACCGCGCTTCATCCTCACTTCCACCGGCGGCCTCCAGCTCGTCCCGCTGCCGGTGCTCTCCGAGACCGAGTACCTGCGCAGCGTCGGCCTCGCCGAGCCCCCGCTCCGCCTCGAGCACGAGTCCTTCCAGGAGGGCGGCCCGATGGTCTTCAGCGCCGGATTTCCGCACCTCGTCACGCTCTTCACTGCGCTCCGCGATTTTCGCGTTAAAGCCTCCCTTTTACGCCAGCCCGACTACGCGCAGCTCTATCGCCCCGATCACCCGCTCGGAGGTCTGCAGCTCACGGTCGCGATCATCGAGACCTTCCTCCGCGAGGCGCGCGCCCGCGGCGATCGCCCGGTGATCGTCCTCTTCATCACCCGCTACGATATCGACCTCAGACGAAAGCTCGGCACGTGGACCTACGCCCCGCTGGTCGACGCGCTGAAAGCGAAGAACATCGACTTCGTCGACATGGGCCCGGTGATCGAGCAGCTCCTCGACGGCAAGGATCCCGCGCCGTACTTCATGCCCCGCAACCATTACGGCCCCGAGATCAACCGCGAGATCGCGCGGGTGATGACCGACAAGATGAGATAGTCGCCACCTTGTTGCCGGCTGGGATCGAGGCTAGGTGTCGACTCCGATGCGATCTTCAGGACTGGCCTTCGGCGCGCTCTTCGCGATCTCCACGCTCGCGTGCGGCTCCGAGACGGGCGTGTGTACCATCGGTCCGCCCGGGAGCCGCGCGCTGGTCCCGTGCGACTCGCTGACCCGCGACGCCGCGGTGGTGGCGCCGCGCGACGCCGGCGTGGGCCCGCGCGACGCGCTGCCGGACTTCGACGGCGGGATGCGGATCAACGACGACGCGATGATCTATCCGGACGCCTTGCCCGCGCCCGACGCGCTCCCGCGACCCGACGCGCTGCCCGCGCCCGACGCCGCGCCCCTCGGCCCCGACTCGGGCATCAATCCGAACGTCTACGACGTCTTCGACCCGACGAAGGTCTACCTCTTCGGTACGGTCGTCGAGGGCTCCTGTGGTCGAGACGCGATCGCCGACGTGTTCGCGCCGAACCGTGCGAGCGTCGGCTTCGGCTGCTACGTGGAGGAGGACCGAGCGGTCATTCGACCGAGCAACGGGCGCGTCCTCTACACCGAGACGTTCGAGGACAACATCGTCGAGTTCCACGACGACAACAGCAGCGCCTTCAACAGCCTCCCGGACCACTCATATCCAGGGATGCCGACGGCGAACGACGTCGCGCTCGACCCCGCGCCGTGCATGCCCAGGCCCGGCTCCACGTTCGGCGTCCTGCGCTTCCTCGTCGCGCCTTCGGGGGCGGTGATCCATCAATGCCTCACGGACGATCAGCGATGGTACGACGAGCACGGCGTCCTCGCGTTCGACTTCGGTCGGTCGTCGCAAGATCTCGTCGCGCTCGGAGCAGGAAACACGGCCCTCGTGTTCAGCGGACATTTCACGCCAACCGAGTTCCAGATCGTCGATCTTTCGACCTCGCCGCCGCTCGTCGTCGCCACCGCGACGATGGCCACCAGCGTCGGTGCGATCGTCCAGATCGGCGCGGTGCGCACGACCGCCACCGGATTCCGGCTGGCCTTGCATGGCACGTCCTCATCCTCGAACGCGGAGCTGTGGTCCGTCTCGCTCACCGGGACGGCTACGCGCGAGGCGATGTACGGCGCACCGCCCGCGACGGCGCCCAGCGCGGGCCACGACGGTCGCATGGACGGCGCCGGCAACCTCTACGTGATGTCGAGCCAAATCCCCGGCCCGTTCGTCGACTGCGTCGTGCAGTATCCGGCGACCGGCGCGCCGGGACGGGTCGTCTACAGCGAGTCGACGAACCCGTTCGTGAAGATCCACATCTCCAGCCTCATGACCGGCCCCTGAGAGCCCGCGGAGCTCGTTTCAGAGCTCCCGCCGCTTCAGCTCCTCCACCGCGTGCCGCGCGGCGCGCACCGTCAGCGCCATCATCGTCAGCGTGGGGTTCTGCACGCCCTGCGAAGGAAAGCACGATCCGTCCGTGATGAAGACGTTCGGCGCGTCCCAGCACTGGTTGAACGGGTTGAGCACGGACGTGCGAGGATCGCGCCCCATCCGGGCGGTGCCCACCTCGTGGATCGCGAGGCCCGGCTCGGAGACGCGCAGATCGGAGGACGTGATCTCGCAGCCCGCAGCGCGCAGCATCTCCACCAGCGCCCCCGAAGCGTGCGCGATCAAGGCCCGCTCGTTGTCGCCGTGCGCGCAGTCGATCCGCGCGCGCGGGACGCCGTAGCGATCCGTCGTCCCCAGGAGCGTGACCCGATTCTCCGCGCGCGGGAGTGACTCGCCGAAGACCGTGAGCGACACCCGCCCGCTCGCCATCAACACCTGAGCTCCGTAGCCGCGCACGAACCCATCCCCGCCCGACAAGAATCGCGGGATGTACGCCCACCGAACCGAAGTATCCGAGGCCGCCGCCGGCAAGAACCCCTCGATCCCCACCGCGTGCACGTGATCCATCAGCCCGCGCCCCACCCACCCCGAGCTGTTCGCGAACCCCGCCGGGTGCTGCGCCGAGCGCGACGCGAGGAGCAAACGCGTGGTCTCGATCGTCGACGCGCACAGCATCACGATCTTCGAAGTCGCCTCGTGCTCCCGCAGCGTCATACCATCGACGAACGCGACCCCCCGCGCCCGCGCCGTCTCGCGATCCACCAGGATCCGCGACGCCACCGCGTGCGTCCGCACCGTCAAGCGTCCCGTCGCCCGCGCCGCCGGCAGCGTCACCGGCGGGCGCGCCGTCCGCTTCGCGATCAGCCGGCGGCCCGGAGATCTCTCGATCCCCACCTGCAGCGCGCGCTGCGCCGCCGACAGCGAGATCGTCTCCGCCAAGAATGAGTTCGGCAGCCCGGGCAAATCATCTCGCCCGCCGCCCATACCCACCCAGCGCTCGACCTCTTCATAGTACGGCGCGAGATCCGCCGACAGAAGCGGCCACTCGATCCCGAACCCATCCCGCGCGCCCGCCGTGAAGTCCTCGTCCGACAGCCGATAGAACTCCCGCCCGTGCCCGCGCACGAACATCCTTCCGCCGAGCTGCCGCCCGCGGATCCACGAAAAAGGCCGGGGAGCGGCGTATGAATGCACCCGATCATCCACGAACGCGTGCGGCTGATCCGCCCACGCATAGCACCGCGACTGGATCGGCTGCCGCGCCAGCGCCGCCGGATCTCTCTCGACCCGATAACCCAGCCGCCGTCGCGCCCGATCCGCGAAGCGAAGAGACTCGCTCACCACCGCGCCCGCGCCCGCCTCCAGCACGAGCACGGTCAATCCCGCCTCGGTCAGCGTCTTCGCGGCCCAGCCGCCCGTCGGACCCGAGCCCACGACGATGGCGTCATAGTTCATAGTACGGCGCCCGAAGGTCGCGGCTCGACGAGCTCCACCAGCCGGCCCGATCGCCGAAACACGAACGCGATCCGCCGAGAGAACGCCGCGGCCATCACCGGCGCGCACACGATCTGCGCCCCGCGCGCGCGCTCGATCTCCACGCACTCCTCGATGCCCGGATCCTCGGGCGAGAGCTCGTAGCACACGTGATCGAGCCCGCCCCCGCGCGCGAGGCGGCTCGCCAGCGGCGAGAGCTCGATCGCCCCGAGCGGCGCGATGATCTCCCAGATCTCGCCCGAGGGCGCCGCGAAGAACTGCACGGTCACCCGCTGGATCGGATCGTCGATCGCGCCCGTCAGCGGCGTCGCGCCCTCCAGCGCGAACCTGCGCGCCATCGTCTCCAGCTTCTTGCCGGCAAAGCCCAGGTGGTGGAGCTTCACGGAGACGTCCCCGGCAGCGGCACCGCGAAATCCGCGTCGCGCGGGACCATCCAGTGCCGCGTCTCGCCGTCGCGCCAGCGCAGCCACTTCACCCCGGGCAGCGCCACCGCGGTCAGCACGCCCAGCTTCTGGAACCCATTTCGCTCGTGGAGCGCGATGCCGGGCGCGTTGTGGTGATAGACGGCGCAACGCACCGAGCGCGCGCGCTGCGGCCCGAACAGCGCATTCAGCGCGGTCTGGAATACTTTGATGAATACGCCCGACGCGCGATATTCGGGCAAAGTCGCGGCGTCATAGGACCAGAAAGTATCTCGGTCGAGCGGCCACCGCGCATAGAGGGCGCGATCCTCGTCGAAGGGCTCGGGCCCGCGGTGGAACCAGGCGTGACAGAGCAGGCGCCCGTCGAGCTCACCCACCCAGACCTGATCGCCGCGCGCGAAGCGCTCGTGCACCTGGTGCGCGCGCGTGCCGCTCACCCGCACGAGCTGCTCGAGATCGGCGAGCCCGCCCGTGCGGATCTTCATGTCGCGCATCCCGCCCATGATCTTCGGCGCCCGCAGCGCCTCGTAGACCACCACCCGGTTGGTCCCCACCGAGTCGCTGATCCCCGCCGCGCCGAGCACGCGGTGCCCCACGAGCAGCGCCTTTTCCCGCTTCGACAGATCGTCGCGCTCGAGATCGGCGGCGAGCGTGCGCGCGCGCGTGAACAACCGGCGCCGGGGGAGCTGCGCCCGGAGCGCGCGGCCGAGCAGCGGGACCCGCCCGAGCGAGGGCGACACGGCCAGGCTCGCCAGCGCGTGCGACAGCGCCTCGTCGCCGCGCCCCGCCGCGAGGAGCAGCTCGCCGACCTTGCCCAGATACCAGCCCTCGGCTCGCCGCGCGGTGTCGATGGTGTCGTCGTAGATCGCGGTCGCGCGCACGTGCTCGAGCGCGAGGATCACCAGCAGCATGCGCTCGAGCTCGGGGATCGATCCGCTCGCCGAGGTCGGGCGCGGCGTACCTTCGAAGTCGACCACGACGTCGGGCCGATAAAATATCCCCCGCGCCTGATCGCCGACCCGATACATGAGATCGAGATCCTCGTAGCAGCGCAGCTGCTCCCAGAATCCCCCGATGCGGGTCAATAGATCGCGGCGGATCACGCACCCGTCGACGTGCGGAAATACGTGGCTCATGCACGCCATGAAGGAGGCCCGGCTGACCTCGTGCACCGGCGGCGAGGCCGAGACGACCTTCCCGTCGGCGATCGCGGGATAGAGATAGAACCAGTCTGGCCGCTCCAGCACCCCGTGATGGAAGCGGGCGATGTTGCCGAAAAAGAAATCTCCGCCCGTACTATCGAGCGTGCGCACGGCGGTCTCGAGGTGATCGCGCGCGCGCCAGGTGTCGTCGTCGTCGAGGAACGCGACGTAGCGCCCGCGCGCCCGCTTGATCCCGCGGTTGCGCGCGGCGGCGGCGCTCGAGGGCCAGGTCCCGCCCGCAGCAGGGACCGCGAAAATGAAGCGCGGATCGCTCTTCAGCTCGTCGTAGCCCGCGAGCGTCGCCGGCGCCGATCCGTCGTCGACGATGATGACCTCGAGATCCGCGAGGCTCTGGCGCGCCACGCTGGCGAGCGCGTGCCGGAGGAGCTCGGGCCGATCGCGCGTCGCGATGACGACACTGACCTGCGGGCTCACGAGCCCCGCATCGTTATCACGGTGAAAAGCTCACGAAAAGGTGATCGCCCGCGTCGAAGCGCGCGGTCTCCAGATCGAGCACGAAGACGTCGCGCTGGGGCTGAAACCCGTGCGCCTCCAGATATCCGCGCGCGGGATCGTTCTTCGCGGTCGGGACGAACTTACCCACCAGGCGGGTCGCGCCGCGCTTCTTCACCAGCTCGGCGGCGATGGCGGCCAGGAACCCGGTCTCGACCTTCCGCCCGAGCACGCGGCAGGAGAGGAGCAGCGTGTCGATCTCGCACGCCGTGGGCTCGAACGCGCGCACGATCATCACGGCCGTCAGCCCGTACTCGCCGAAACGATCCGCGATCTCTGCGACGAAGATGTCCACGCTGGGATCGGCCGCCAGCGCCGCGATCTCGGCCTCCGATCGGCGGATCGTGGTCAGGTTGAACTGGTTGGTCTTCTGGGTGAGCTGGGCGACGCGCGCGACGTCGCTCTTGAGCATCCGCCGCACGTCGACCTTCAGCTCGAGCGAGCGCAGGTGATCGGCGAGCACGATCCGATCGCTCGTCGCGAGCGCGATCTTGCGCAGCTGCTGCATCCGCTGGCGCTCGGGCCGCGCGCGATCCTCCGCGGTGATCGTCATCCGATCGAGCGCCTGCACGCCGCGCAGCGCCGCCACGTACTGCGCAGGATCTTCCGGCAGCTGGAGCACGCGCACGGCCGGGAGCAGCCGCCGGATCGCCTCGCACTCGACCGGGTTGTCGTCGACGAACACGAAGCTGTCGAGGCCGAGCGACAGCTCCTCCGCGATCTCGCGCAGCGACGCCGCCTTGTCGTTCCAGTTGATCCGGTGCGCCGAGAGATCCTTGCGCGTGATCCGCATCGCCGGGTGCTTGTCGAACACCTCGAACGCGTCGGCCTCGTTGTTCTTGCTCGCCACCGCGAGCAGCACGCCCTGGCTGCGCAGCGCGAGCAGCGCCTCCTGGAACGCGACGAACGCCGCGCCGACGTCGTGATCGCCGAGCGCGATCCCTGCGACGCCCTCCTCGCCGATCACGCCGCCCCACAGCGTGTTGTCGAGATCGAGCACCACGACCTTCGCCGGCGCGATGAACAGAGGCGCGATCGCGCGCGCGAGATCGTGCCCCATCCGCCGCAGCAAAGCCGAGGAGAACGGGCAGCGCGCGACGAGCTGCATGCGCGGATCGTAGCTCGCGTCGGTGCCCACGCTCTCGACCACGCCCGCGAGATCGAAGACGCGCACGCGCGTGTCGCCGTCGAGCCGGTGCCAGAGGCTGGTGTTCGCGTCGCGGAAGATCTGCCGCTCGGACGCGGGGTGGCTCGCGTCGAAGGGGCCGAGCGCGGTGCTCGCGGGCGGGGGAAAGTTGCCGACCAGGATCTGCGCGTGGGTCGCGGCCTCGAGCTCGCGCACCGCGCTCCACAGCCGATCGACCTCGGCCAGGCACGCCTCGCGGATGGGCTCGATCGGTGACTCGAGCGCGCGCACGCGGCCGAGCGGCGCGGCCGACATATCCTCGAGCCGGGGCAGCACGACCACCACGTCCTGGCCCTGGCGCACGGCCGAGCGAGGATCGAGCAGCGTCTGGTGGATCTGGTTGTACGGCGCGATCGAGAAGCGCGCGAACAAGCCGCGCTCTGCGAGAAAGCAGCCGAGAAACGGGAGGAGCGACTCGATCGAGAAGCTGGCCGTGATCGCGACCTGGATCTCGCGCAGCCCCGCGTGGTCGGCGTTGAAGGCGCGCCACGCGGCGTGGAAGGCGCGGGTCGGCCTCATTTGGCCGGGACCTTGTCCTCGAGATAGCGCGCGATCTCGCCGAGCGATCGCAGCGTCAACACCGCCTGCGTCGGGATCACCACGTCGAGCTCTTCCTCGATGGCGACCATGATCTGCAAGTTGGCTTGCGAATCCCATCCGGGCGTCAGGCCCGGCCCCGACGCCGCGTCCAGGCGCGCGGGGCTGGCCCCGGTGACGTCGGCGACGATCGCGGTCAAGCGCGAGAGCAGCGCTGGATTCATCGCGCCGGCCATTCTCCAGGGTTCGTCGTCCTCGTCAATGCGGGGAGGAGCCACGCGAGGGTGCGCTGACAACCCTCGGCGAACGCGATCGGCGCCTCGTACCCGAGGATCGACGCGGCCTTCCGCAGCGGGGGCCGCCGCTCCGCGCGCTGGAGCTCGATCATCATCGGGTCGTCCATCATCCCCCCACCGGCGCCCGAGCGCGTCGCGGGGGCGTCGCCGAGGACCCGCGCGGCGAGCTCCGACTCGAGGAGCGCCTGCTTGATCAGCCGCCGTTTTCGTGGGTCCCCGACGGGAGGCGCGACGTTCGGAGGCAGCCGATCGAAGTCGAAGCCGAGCGCGCCGGCGATCGGAGCGTACAGATCGCGCCAGCGGACCTCCTCGCGATCGCCCACCAGGAACGCCTGTCCGCCCGCGGCCGGGACCTGGATCGCGCGCTCGATCGCCGCCACCAGGTTGTCCACGTAGATGCTGTTGAGCACGCCGCGCCCGCCCCCGACGATCGAGGCGCGGCCCGCGCGCAGGGCCTCCGCGAAGCCCGTCACCCACGTCGAGCGCGGGCCGAGCACGATCCCCGGCCGCAGCCGCACGATGTCCGCCCGTGCGCGCAGGATGATGCGCTCCGCCCGCACGCGCGCGTTGTTGTACGCGAAGAACTGGCGAGCGCTCAGCGGAGCGTTCTCGTCGACCCCCGCGGCGGGCCGCTGGCCGTGCACCATCGCGGAGCTGAGATAGATCGTGCGCCGCACGGCCGCGCGCTCGGCGGCGATCACCAGCGCGCGCGCCTGGCGGAGGATCGCGCGCGGGGGACCGGCGGCGGCGTGGATGACGATCTCGTGGCCGGCGATCGCGCGCGCGAGATCCTCTGCATTTTCCGCGTCGGCGACGTCGCGGGCGATGCCGGTGACCCGGTGTCCCCGCGCGCCGAGCATCTCCGCTGCGCGGCTCCCGATGAACCCGCGCGCGCCGATCACCGCGATGGTGGACAAACTATCCCTTCACCCGAAAAAAGCTCACCCCGACCGGCCGCCATTTCTTCTCCACCTTCGGGTGCTGATATCGATAGACGAACCTCTCCATCGGCTCGTCCATCACCTTCTTCAGCACGGGCGAGGCCTGCCGCACCACGGTGCGCCCGCTCGCGGGATCGCGCAGGACCAGCGCCTGGTGGCTGATCCGCGTGGGCGCCCACGGCACGTCCTCGCGCACGACGTTCATGATCACGCCGGGCGGGATCTTCAGCTCCATGATCTTGTCGAGCGGGACCCACTCCATCGTGAACGTGCCTTGCGGAAGAGCCTCGTGCGGCAGCACCAGCTCGCGCGCGACGCTGCGGGCGCGCCACCTCTCGGCCGAGAAGGTGAAGCGCGAGGTGACCGTCGCCTCGCCCGCGATCTTCGCGGTGACGTCCTCGAGCACGCCCGCGGCGACCAGATCCGGGATCCACTCCGAGTCGATCAGGTGGCGTCGCGTCGCGAAGGAGATCTGCTTTCCGCGGTAGCGGATGCCGTCGAGGATGTCGGGCAGCTCGGACGTGTTGCGCGCGGCGGTCAGCGCGATCGCGGTCTCGACGAACGTGGTGCAGTCGAACGCGTCGAGGCGGATGCGCGGATCGGGGTCGGTGCCCGAGCCCTCGCCCAGCGGCGACAGCACGTACGGCGCGCCGATGAACGGCCGGGTCACGGCCTCCAGGCGATCGGCGAGCGACGCGGAGGTCTGCGCGAGCGCGGCGTCGACCTCTTGCTTCGTGGGCTCGGACCACGACGCGGGCACACCGAGGAGGAGCAGGGCGAGCACAATGGACTATCTCGCCCCGAACGTTTGCAAATCCAGCGAAAACCGCTATGACCCGCGGCTGTGACGGTCATCCTCAACGCGGTCCTCGGCTGCGCCGCCGGGCTCTCGCTCGCCGCGACCGCCAAGGAGCCGCTCAAGACCGCGCAATATCCGTCGCGCACCCGATATTTCGCGGCCACCGCGATCTATTCCGGTGCGGCCCTCGTCCCGTCCGGCCTCGCGCTGTACCTGCTCTATCCGGACTGGAGCCTGATGTACGTCGCCAACCCGGCCATGCTGCCGGCGCCGATCATGATCCCGGTGGTCATCGCCCTGTGCTTCGGCGCTCCGATCCTCGGCTTCTTCGTGGCCCAGCGGCTGATCGTCGCCCACCGCGCGCGCGCGATCCGCCGGGCGCTCATCGCGCTCCTGGCCCTCGGGATGATGATCATCGGCCTCGGCTTCGGAGCCCTCACCCGGGTGGGTTATTACGAGGCCTATCACTATGGCGGCGAGATGATCCCGCTCGCCAAGTCGCCGGTGATCGTCGCCCTCGCGATCATCTTGCCCGCGCTGGGAGCGGTGTTCGGCTACACGCGGCGCACGATCCGCCGGCACATCTACGCGATCGCGCACGTCGACGAGGACGGGCGGGGCAAGGCGTCGGGCTGACCGTCCTTGCCGCCGGCGCTGCCAAGTAGTAATCGACCCCGGTGAGGTTGCGCGCACTTGCGCTGATCGGGGCGCTGTCCGCCTGCGGTCCGGTCCGCTCGACCTCGACCATCGTCGACGCCGCCGCCGAGCTCGCGGCCGCCGAGACCGCGCAGGCGCGCGAGCTGTCGCCCTACGAGATGCTCGCGGCGGAGGCCTATCTGCACAAGGCGCGCGAGGAGCAGTCGTACAGCGACTTCGAGATCTCCGAGTCGCTCGCCAAGAAGTCGCGCGATTGCTCGCGGGTCGCGCGCGCGCGGGCGGAGAAGTTCATCCGCCAGGATCTGGGCGCCAACGACAGCGGCGCGGTGGTGACGGCGACGTGCCTCGCCGGGCCCGCGGGCGCGCGGCCGCCCCAGGGGCTCGACGCGCCGGCCGGAGCGCTCCCCTCGAAGCCCGCCAAGAAGCCCGCGGACGCGCCCAAGGAGGCCCCCAAGCCCGACGCGCCCAAGAAGCCCGTCACGCCCGAGCCCGCCGATCCCGTGCTCCCGGAGGGGGAGTGAGGCGCGCGCTCGTCTGGCTGCTGGCGGCGAGCGCGGCCGGCTGCGTCAGCGGCGCGTCGCTCCGGCTCGAGTCGGAGACGATGACCACGCGTCTCGACGCCGCGCGGCAAGGCGGCGCGTATCGCTGCGCGCCCAAGGAGCTCGCGCGCACCGAGACCCAGCTCGACTTCCTCCTGATCGAGATCGATCAGGGCAACTCGGTCCGCGCGATCGAGCACCGCGATCGCGCCAAGGCCTCCCTCGACGAGCTGCTCGAGCGGCTCAAGGCCTGTCCGCCCGAGAAGGCGCCCGAGCCTCCGCCGCCCCCGCCGAGCGATCGCGACGGCGACGGCATCCTCGACGAGGCCGACAAGTGCCCCGACGCGGCCGAGGACAAGGACGGCTACGAGGACGAGGACGGCTGCCCCGAGGATCAGGACCGCGACCACGACGGCCTCAACAACGAGGTCGATCGCTGCCCGGACGTCGCCGGCCCGAAGGAGAACCAGGGCTGCCCGATCGACGATCGCGATCACGACGCGATCCTCGACAAGGACGACAAGTGCCCGGACGATCCCGAGGACAAGGACAAGTTCGAGGACGAGGACGGCTGCCCCGACCCCGACAACGACAAGGACGGGATCCTCGACGTGAACGACAAGTGCCCCGACTTGCCGGAGACGAAGAACAACTTCCAGGACGAGGATGGGTGCCCCGACATCGATCCGAGCCTGGTGGTGGTGAACCGCGATCTCGGAAAGATCGAGATCAAGCAGAAGGTCTATTTCGACACCAACAAGGCGACGATCAAGAAGGTCAGCTTCGCGCTGCTGAACGAGGTCGCCTCCGCGCTGCGCACCAACCCCGAGCTCGACGTGCTGGTGGAAGGCCACACCGACTCGGTGGGCAAGGACGCGACGAACCTGAAGCTCTCGAACGCGCGCGCCAACTCGGTGCGCCAGTATCTCATCGGCCAGGGGATCGATCCCCAGCGCCTGACCGCGATCGGCTACGGCGAGACCCGGCCGATCTCCGACAACGAGACCCCCGAGGGTCGCGAGGCCAACCGCCGCGTCGAGTTCACCATCGTGAAGGAGTGAGTTCAGATGATCGAAAAAGACCGGCTCGTTTGGCTCGACATGGAGATGACCGGGCTCGATCCCATCAAGGACGTGCCGCTCCAGGTCGCGGTGATCATCACCAACGGCGACCTCGTCGAGCTCGCGTCGGTGGAGGTGACGATCTGGGCGCCCGAGGCCGCGATCGCCGCGATGGAGCCGATCCCGCGCGACATGCACATCGCCAACGGCCTCCTCGCGGAGGTGCGCCGCTCGCCGATCAGCGTCGCCGACAGCGAGAAGAAGGTGATGGAGCTCCTCACCAAGTGGGTGGGTTATCGCGACGGGATCTTGTGCGGTAACTCGATCCACCAGGACCGGCGATTTCTCCAGAGATACTTTCCGGTGATCGACGGCTACTTACACTATCGGATGGTCGACGTGTCCTCGTTCAAGGAGATCGTCAAGCGCTGGTACGGCGCGGACGCGGCCTACAGCAAGGGGCAAGGCAAGCACACCGCGCTGTCCGACGTGCGCGAGTCGATCGACGAGCTCAGGCACTATCGGCAGAAGGTGATGATCCCTCGGGCGTAGGATCGTCGTCGACGAGCAGCGGCGACAGCGCGCGGTGGGTCGGCTGCTCGAGCTTGTTCTTCGCGCGCAGCGTCGCGCACTCGAAGCAGCGGCAGTAGAGCACCACCAGCTCGGGATCGATGCCCATCAGGCCCTTCTTCGCGCGCAGCGTGGCCCGCTGATACTCGCGGCACTTGCGCGGCTCGGGCGGGCGGAGCGCGTCGAGCTGGGCCTCGAGGCCGGCGAGGTGCTCGACGACCCCCGGCGCATCCGCCGCCTGCAGCTCGGCGAAGGCCTCGCGCACGAGCTCGAGCGCGCGCTCCACGCGGCGGATGTCGCGGCGGCGCTCGGCCTTCTCCAGCGCGGCCTGGGCCTCGGGGGAGAGGGGCTCCGGGGGCGCCTCTTCGCTGACCGGCGCCTCGTCGGCCACCGGTCCCTCGTCGCTCACCGGTCCCTCGTCGGTCTCGGGCGTCACGCGCCCTCTCTTTCGCTCATCGGGATCGGCCGCACAAGCGTTCTTCTCGTTCCGCGCGGTCGCCGGTAGTGTGCGCCGCGTGCGCCTCGGCCCCTCGGACGAGCTGTTGCTCCTGGCGCGCCCCTTCACGGCCTACGCGGCGATCGGCCGCCGCCCCGAAGAGCCGGGCCTCTGGCGCGCGATCCGCCGCCCCTTGCTCGCGCTCCTGATGATCGGCTCGTTCGTCAGCGTCACCACCGCCGGCCGCTTCACGATCGTGCACGTGGTCTTCGCCGCGATCTCCTGGTCGTTCCTGCCCGCGATCCAGATCGCCTGGCTCCTGGCCCTGCGCTCGCGCGTCGCGCGCGCGATCCCCGCCGGCGCGAGCGTCGATCTCTTCTTCGCCGGCCAGAGCGCGTACTACGCGTTCTTCTGCGCGGTCATGCTGCTGATCGTCGCCGCGCCCGGCCTCGCCGATCGCATCTCCGGCCTCTACTGGATCGGCATCTTCGGCGCAGGGATCCTCGCCGCGCAGCTCCACGGCATCTACAGCACGGCCGCTTTCATGCGCCAGATCTGGCTGCTCTCGCGGGCGGGCACCTTCACCGCGACCGTCACGTACTATCTCGCGGTCTCGGGCACCTTGCTCCTCTACTATGTCTCGATGGGGCAATTGTTGCCCCTCCTGGTCCCGCATCCATGATCCGCTGGGCCGTGCTCGCGCTCGCGGTGATCGGGGGGACGCTGCTCGATCGCGCGCCGCCGCGGCCGCCGATCGTGCGCGCCGGAATGCGCGTGCTCGAGGGTGATTTTCACGTGCACTCCCGATTTTCGGATGGGTTTCTCTCCGCCGCCGAGGTCCCTTTCGCGGCGCGGCGAAATGGCCTCGACGTCATCGCGGTGACCGATCACAACACCGTCTTTCCCTCGCAGATCGCGCGCTGGATCGCGGAGCACACCGGCGGGCCGATCGTGATCACCGGCGAAGAGATCACCACCGGCACCCATCACCTGATCGCGCTCGGGCTCGAGGAGACGGTCACCGCGGATCGCTCGCTGCTCTCGGCGGTGCTCGAGGTGCACAAGCAGCGCGGGATCGCGATCGCCGCGCATCCCTCCCAGCGCTTCTGGTCGGCGTTCGAGCCGGTGCTGTCGATGATCGACGGCGCGGAGGTCATGCACCCCATGATCCGGCGCAACGAGGATCGCGGGGCCTCGTTCGAAGCGTTCTTCGCGCGCCTCGCGGCCGCGCGCGCGCACCCCGCCGCGATCGGCTCGTCGGACAACCACGCGATGAACGGCCTCGGCAGCTGCCGGACGGTCCTCTTCGTGCGCGACGCATCGCCGCGAAGCGTGCTCGACGCGCTGCGCGCCGGGCGGACCGCGGTGATCGAGGACGACGGCCGGATCATCGGGGACGCCGAGGTCGTCGCCGCGCTCGAGGCCGAGCCGATCCCGCGCGCCGAGCCGCCGTCCTATCGCGCGAGCGATCTCGCCGACGCGCTCGTCCGCTCGCTCGGCTGGGTCGCCCTGATCGCGATCGTCTTCGGCCGCCGCCGATTCTGACCCTGCGGTCGCTCTAGAGCGAGTTGCCAAGGCGCCCGTTCTCGTTGAGTGACGCGTCTGGTCAGGGCTGCTAAGCACGTTCGATGTCCTCCCGAAACGATCGGGCCGCGCTCCTGGTGGAGACCCTCAAGACCCGAGTCCTCTGCCTCGACGGCGCGACCGGCACCGCTCTCCAGGCGCTCGACCTCAAGGACGCCGACTTCGGCGGCACCGAGCTGTACGGCTGTAACGAGAACCTGGTCATCACGCGGCCCGAGGTCATCAAGCAGATCCACCGCGACTATGCCGCCGCCGGCGCGGACATCCTCGAGACCAATACTTTCGGATCGACGCCGCTCGTCCTCGATGAGTACGGCCTCGGGCACAAGGCGCACGAGATCTCTTATCTCGCCGCGAAGTATGCCCGCGAGGTCGCCGACGCGTGCGATCGCCCGGTGTGGGTCGCCGGCGCGATGGGCCCGACCACCAAGGCGATGAGCGTCACCGGCGGCGTCACTTTCGACGCGCTCGTCGAGCACTATCTCGTGCAGGCGCGCGGGCTCGTCGAGGGCGGCTCGGACTATCTGTTGCTCGAGACGTGTCAGGACACGCGCAACGTGAAAGCGGGGCTCGTCGCGATCGAGAAGCTCGGGGTCGAGCGCGGCGAGAAGGTCCTCGTCGCGGTGTCGGGCACGATCGAGCCGATGGGCACGATGCTCGCGGGGCAGCGCGTCGAGGCGCTGGTCTCGTCGCTCGCGCACCTCGATCTGCTGTACATCGGCCTGAACTGCGCGACCGGCCCCGAGTTCATGACCGATCACATCCGCACGATGGCCCAGAGCGCGCGCTGGCCGACCGCGTGCGTCCCGAACGCCGGCCTCCCCGACGAGGAGGGCCGCTACCTCGAGTCGCCGGAGATGATGGTCAAGGTGCTCGATCGGTTCGCGGAGTCCGGCTGGCTGAACCTGATCGGCGGTTGCTGCGGCACCACCACCAAGCACATCGAGGCTTTTTCCAAGCTCGCGCGCGCGATGCCCCCGCGCAAGCCGATCACCGAGCGCAAGATATTTCTCTCCGGCATCGAATATCTCGAGCTCACCGACGACGCGCGACCGGTGATCGTCGGCGAGCGCACCAACGTCATCGGCTCGCGCGCGTTCAAGAACCTGATCGTCGCGGAGAAGTGGGAAGAGGCGGCGGAGATCGCGCGCAAGCAGGTCAAGAGCGGCGCGCACGTCATCGACGTGTGCCTGGCCAACCCCGACCGCGACGAGCTCAGCGACGTGCGCCAGTTCCTCGAGCGCGTGGTGAAGATGGTCCACGTGCCTTTCATGATCGACTCGACCGACGCGAAGGTGGTCGAGCTCGCGCTGCAATATTGCCAGGGCAAGGCGATCATCAACTCGATCAACCTCGAGGACGGCGAGGAGCGGTTCGAGAAGATCACCCCGCTCGCGCGTACTTATGGCGCGGCGCTGGTGGTGGGTTGCATCGACGAGGACCCGGTCAACGCGATGGGCCTCACCCGCCAGCGCAAGCTGGAGATCGCCGAGCGCTCGCACGCGCTGCTCACCGGTAAGTACGGGATCCCGGAAGAGGACATTTACTGGGACCCGCTCGTATTTCCGTGCGGCACGAGCGACGCGAAGTTCCTCGGCTCGGCGATCGAGACGATCGAGGGCGTGCGGCTGATCAAGCAGCGCTTCCCGCGCACGCGCACGGTGCTCGGCATCTCGAACGTGTCCTTCGGGCTGCCCAACGCGGGCCGCGAGGTGCTCAACTCGGTGTTCCTCTACGAGTGCGTGAAGGCGGGCCTCGACTGCGCGATCGTGAACTCGGAGAAGCTCGAGCGCTACGCCTCGATCCCGGACCACGAGAAGGAGCTCGCGATGGAGCTGCTCCGCACGGGCAGCGACGACGCGATCGCGGCCTACGCGGCGCACTTCCGCGAGCGCGCGGCGACCCCCCGGATCGCGGCCGCCTCGATGCCGCTCGACGCGCGGCTGGCCCGCTACATCGTGGAGGGGTCGAAGGACGGACTGGTCGCGGACCTCGATCTGAAGCTCGCCGAGGGCATGCGCCCGCTCGACATCATCAACGGCCCGCTGATGAAGGGCATGGACGAGGTCGGCCGGCTCTTCAACGCGAACCAGCTGATCGTCGCGGAGGTGCTGCAGAGCGCGGAGGCGATGAAGGCCGCGGTCGCGCACCTCGAGCCGCTGATGGAGAAGTCGGACTCTTCGCTGCGCGGCACGGTGCTGCTCGCGACGGTGAAGGGCGACGTGCACGACATCGGCAAGAACCTGGTGGAGATCATCCTCGCCAACAATGGGTTCCGGGTGATCAACCTCGGGATCAAGGTGCCGCCCGATCAGCTGGTGAAGGCGGCGAAGCTGCACAAGCCGGACATCATCGGGCTCTCGGGGCTGCTGGTGAAGTCGGCGCAGGAGATGGTCGTGACCGCGGGCGATCTCACCACCGCGGGCGAGATGACCCCGATCATGGTCGGCGGCGCGGCGCTGTCGCGTAAGTTCGTCGACACCAAGATCGCGCCGAAATACGGCGGGCTCGTGACCTACGCGAAGGACGCGATGGACGGGCTCGATCTGGCCAAGCGCATCGTCGACGTGGATCTGCAGCAGGCGCTGGTGAAGGAGCTGCTCGCGTCGCGGGCGAAGTATCTGGGCGAGGTGCAGCGGCCGGATCACGCGCCTTCCACGTCGACCGTGCGCTCGTCGCTCGCGACGCCGGCGGATATTCCGCCTCCGCCCGACTATGACGTGCACATCCTCCGCAACACGCCGCTCGAGCACATCTGGGCGTACGTGAACCCGCTGATGCTCTACGGCCGGCACCTGGGCCTCAAGGGGCAGTGGATGCGCAAGCTCGACACGCCGGACCAAAAAGATCTGGCCGAGCACGAGGCGGGGCGAAAAGCGCTCGAATTATGGGAGGAGGTCGCGGCCGTGAAGCGCGAGTTCCGCGACGTGCTCGCGCCGCGCGCGATCTTCCGATACTTCCGCACGGACGCCGAGGGGAACTCGATCCGGGTGCTCGACGGCGAGCGCGTGCTCTCGACCCTGACCTTCCCGCGCCAGCCGCGGATCGACGGGCTCTGCATCGCGGACTTCGTGAGCCCGCGCGGCGGACCGCCGGACAACTTCGCCATGTTCGTCACCACGTGCGGGGCCGGCGTGCGCGAGACGGCGGAGCGGCTGAAAAAAGAAGGAAAGTATCTGCAGAGCCACATCGTCCAGGCGCTCGCGCTCGAGACCGCGGAGGCGTATGCCGAGTTCGTGCACGCGCGCATCCGCATGATGTGGGGCTTCCCGGATCCGCCCGAGATGACGATGATGGATCGCTTCCAGGCGCGCTATCGCGGCTGCCGATACTCCTTCGGATATCCCGCGTGCCCCGATCTGGAAGGGCAGGCCGAGTTCTTCAAGCTGCTCGACGCGGCCCCGATCGGCGTGACGCTCACCGAAGGATTCATGATGGAGCCCGAGGCGAGCGTCTCCGCGATGGTGTTCCATCACCCCGCGGCGAAGTATTTCGCGATCAAACCCGTGGCCGAAGAGGCCGCCTCGTGATCGCGCTGCCGTCGCTCGCCACGACCGGGATCGGGAGCCTTCCGTTCAAGGACGTGCCGCGCGCGATCGAGCAGTCATTTCGCGTCGACTTGCCGTACTTACCGCAATTACCGCAGCGCGATCCGCGGGAGTTCATGCTCGCCCAGGCGCTCGAAGGGATGCCGGGGCTGATCGCGGAGGACAACGGCGCGCTGCTCCTCGATCCGGACGCGTGGCGGCGCGGGCGCGCCTCCTGGGACGACGCGCTGTACGACGCGCTGACCAAGAACGACGTGCGCGCGTTCATGCCCACGGCGAGCTACGTCTCGTGCTGGGAGCCGTTCCTCGCGCGCGTGCGCGATCAGAAGGTGCCGCGCGCGAAGGCGCAGATCGCAGGGCCGATGACGCTCCAGTGGACCTTGCGCACGCCGTCGGGCGCCATCCCGCCGGCCGGCGCGCTCGAGCACGTCACCCGCACGATCCTCGCCCGCTCGCTCGCGATGGTCGACGCGGTGAAGGCGGCGGGCGCGGAGCCGATCATCTTCCTCGACGAGCCCGGGATGTACGCGTTCTCGCGCGGTCAGCCGGGGCACGTGGTGATGCTGCAGGAGCTGCGGATCAACGTGATGGCGCTGAAGAAGCGCGGCGCGCGCGTCGGCATCCACTGCTGCAGCGACGCGGACTGGGGCGCGATCATCGGGCTCGGGGCCGACTTCGTCGCGCTCGACGTGCGGCTCTCGCTGCCCTCGATGCTGAAGGCGGGCGAGGCGCTGGTGACGTGGGTCGCGATGGGCGGCCGGCTCGCGCTCGGCGTGATCCCGACGCCGCAGCGCGACGAGGAGGTCCGCGCGGTCGACATCCTCGAGGAGATGCGCGAGCAGCTGGCGAAGCTCGAGCAATACTTCCCGACGCGCGCGAGCATCTTCGAGAACATCCTGCACAAGAGCGTGCTCACGCCGGCGTGCGGGCTCGCGTTCGTGAGCGAGCACCAGGCGGTGGCGGTCATCGACGAGCTCGATCGTTTCCGCGCGCTCTACGGGCGCAAGTGATCCGTTTCGATACGCTTTCGAGGGTCGAGCCGGGGCCTCCCGGCGAGAGACGAGTCCGAAGAGTGAGCGCAGGCGAACGCCGACGAGGCCGGCGCAACTCTCTCGGCGGGCGCGCGTTGCATGCTACAGACGTAGTCGAATGGCGCGCGCCGGGGAAATTCTGGGCTCGTACCAGCTCCTCGAAGAGCTGGGCGTGGGCGGCGGCGGCGCGGTCTTCCGAGCGAAGCACGTGCTGCTCGGGCGCATCGTCGCGATCAAGGTGATGAACGAGGACCTGGTCGGCGAGCAGGAGCTGATCTCGCGGTTCTTCCACGAAGCGCGCATCGTCAACGAGATCCACCACCCGAACATCATCGACATCGTCGACTTCCTCGACCTGTACGAGCCGCGCCGCGTCGCCTACGTGATGGAGCTGCTGCGCGGCAAGTCGCTGCACGAGGTCGCGCGGGCGAAGACGATCACGCCGGTGCAGGCGGCCAACGCGTGCCTCCAGATCGTGTCGGTGCTGCGCGCGGTGCACGGGATGCGGGTGGTCCACCGCGATCTCAAGCCGGACAACGTGTTCGTGCTCGCGGGCGCCGACGCGGACTGGTCCGCGGTGCCGAGCGTGAAGGTGCTCGACTTCGGCATCGCGAAGCTCGATCCCACCGAGGTCCAGCACCGCACGAAGACGGGCGTCGCCTTCGGCACGCCGCTGTACATGGCGCCCGAGCAATTCCTCGCGGCCCCGGTGTCGCCGGCGACGGACATCTACGCGCTCGGCGAGATCCTCTTCGAGGTGCTCCGGGGCGAGTCGCTGTTCGACGGCACGAACCGCGAGGTGCTCAAGCAGAAGATCTCGCTGAAACCGACGGGGACGCTCTCGTTCCCGCAGCTCGCGAACCCCGCGCCGGTGATCCATCTGATCCAGCGCTGCATCGCGATCGCCCCGGAGGAGCGCCCGAGCCTGAACGAGATCGAGGACGTCCTCCACGCGATGAAGCCGCGAGATACTTTGCCGCCGCCGCCGCGCGCGCTCGTCGATAGTAGCGACCTCCCCACCGCGATCGGCCAGGTCACGCCCGCCGTCGCGCAGGCCGCCCGGCCGCGGCTCGTGACCCCACCGGCCCCGAGCCCGATGATCACGGATCTCCCGTCGACGCTGAAAGACACCCCGCGCCCCGCGCTCCCCCCGCGCCGCGATCCCTGGGCCTTCGTCACCGCCGCCGCCATGGGCATCTTCGTCGTCGCCGCCGCCCTGATGCTCCGCACGCTCATCGGTCCGAGCCACGTCGTCGTCGATGCGCCCGTCGCGTCCGCGCAGGCGCCTGACGCAGGGCGCTGAATCGACCGCCTTCACGCGTCGCTCAGCGCTCCACCTCGATCAAATAGTACCAACCCACCGACTCCACCCGATCCAGCGCGTACTTTCGTCCCTCCATCTCCAGCACCGCGCTCGGCTCTCCCGCCCTTACCAGCGCCACGATCTCCGGCACGTCGATCCGCTCCGCCGGAAGCCGCGTCACCGCGCCCACCGAGGAGTCCGCGAGCACGTTCGCGTCGGCGTCGAGGATCCGCGTCGACCGCCACCCCTCCACGCCCTCGGAGGTGAGCAGCGGCAGGAGCCCCGGCAGCGAGACGTCCACCCCCGCGACGCCGATGAAGCGCCCGTCGTTCGCGTAGAGCGCGACGTTGCACGGCAGGAGCATGACCTTGGCGTCCCAGTGCAGGAACGGCTGGCGGAACCTCCGCCCGTGCGTCCCGACCGCCTCGCGATAGTACGGGCGCAGGCGGGGCTCGTAGCCCGGGGTGATCTCGCCGTACGCGGGATATTGCACGAGCAACCCATCCGCGAGCGTCACGTACGCGCGGAATATCGGCGACGGCCCCGCCTCCGCGAACAGCGCCGGCATGATCGTGTCGAACGCCGCGAGCTGCATGCGCCGGATCGGAGCTGCAAATCCCGGCTCGCCCGGCGGGACATAGTACAGCGGGCGGCGCCAGCTCACCCGGTGCTTGTGCACGGGGTCGAACGCGAGCTCGTCGGCGTACTCACCCCGCGCGAACGCGTCCATCGTGTACGGCAGCCGCACGCCCGACGGGGTCCCGTCGCTGACCAGCGCGAGCGCGCTCCCCGCGATCGACTCGAGGATCGTGATGCCGGTGACCAGCTCCTCGTCGAGGGCGTGGCTGCCCGCGCGCGCCGCGGCTTGCAGCCGAGCGACGTCGTCCGCCGTGCGGTGCGTGCGCCGCTCGGCGGAGAGCGCGACGCCGAGGCCCGTGAGCGCGCCGACCGCCGCCGCGATCGTGACGAGCACCAGGGCGATCAGCGCGCGCGCAGGGCGCTCGACGACCGCGCGCGAGACGCGGCGCGACAGCGGCTCGGGCAGCGTGAGGAGCGGCTGATCGGCCAGGAAACGGCGCAGATCCTCGCCCATGTGCGCCATCGAAGGGTAACGGTCCTCGGCGCGCATCATCGTCGCGCGCTGCATGATCGCGATCAGCCGCGGCGGCAGCGGCTCGGAGAAGCGGTGCACGGGCTTGGGCACCACCGCGTCGCGCGCTTGCCGCCGCGCGACCGCGTCGTCCGTGGCGTTGCGCGCGACCTTGAGGGTCATCGCCTCGAACAAGGTGAGCCCCATCGAGAACTGATCGACCGCGCCGGTGAGCGTCGGGTTCTCGGCGCGCGCCTGCTCCGGCGCCATGTACGAGGGCGTGCCGATGACCTGGCCCGGCCGCGTGTCGTGCGGGTTGCTGCTCTTGATGTCGACCTCGGGCAGCACGTCCTCGCGCGGATCGTCGACCACCCGCGCGAGGCCCCAGTCCATCAGGTACACCTCGCCGTCCTTCGCGAGCATGATGTTCGCGGGCTTCACGTCGCGGTGGATCACGCCGCGCTTGTGCGCGTACGCGAGCGCGTCGCAGATCTTGATCAGCGGCTCGATGCGCGCGCCGAGCGACATCGGCCCGCTCTCGATCGGCCCCTTCTGGGACTCGCGCGTGCAGCTCCACAGATACTCGTGATAAGTCTGCCCCTCGACCCTCTTCATCGCGAACGCCGGGCGATTCAGCGCGTCACGCTCGAGCGTGTAGAGCGGGAGGATGTTGGGGTGCTCGAGCTGCGCGGCGAGCTGCGCTTCGAGCAAGAAGCGCGACACCAGCGGCGCCGAATCCACCAGCGATTCGTGCATGACCTTGAGCGCGACGCTGCGGCCGAGGTGGCGATCGATGCCCGCGCGCACCGTCCCCATGCCGCCGCGCCCGAGCTCCTCCCCGAGCGTGAAGCGCCGCTCGAGCGAGCCACCGGTGCGCAGCGTGGCGAGCGTCTGCGAGATGTCGAGGGTGACGGTCTCGGTCGGATCGAGATCTTCGTCGAGCTCGAGCACGTCCGTCTTCATGGGATCTCTTTCTCCCCGACGACGTACCAGCCGAGCGAGTGAATGCGAGCCAGCGCGATCGCTCGATCCGCGCGCATGATCACGTCGCTCTCCGCGCCGCGATCGATGTGAGCCATCAGCTCCGGGTCGATCGCGCCGGGCATCGGGCCCTGCGCGTCGAGGCTGCGCCCCTGGTGATCGACGATGCGGATCCCGCGAGCGCGCGCCGACTCGTGCCCCGACACCGCGTTCGTGAGGAGCGCGAGCGGGACGTCGAGGCCGATGTTGCCGCTGAGCGGAGGCCGCAGCGCGAGCGTCAGCGGCACGATCCAGGGCTCCTGCGGACCGCGGCGCAGCGGCTGACCCCAGAGCGGACCCGGCGCGCGGCGCCCCAGATCGGGGACCGCGGGCCCGATCGCGTGCACCACGCCGTCGATCGTCGCGTAGGCGCGCAGCGCGTTCGTGCGGCGCGCGAGGCCCGCGAGCAGGCCGTCGATCTGCGCGTTGCCCGCGGCGGGAGGCGACGCCTCGAGCATCGCGCGCACGCCGGTGAGCTCGCCCGCCGCGTCGTGCAGCAGCCCGTCGAGGAGATCCGCGCGATCCGACAGCGTCGCGGTGAGCTGGCTGAGCTGCCGCGAGCGCGTCGCTTCTGCGGCCTCCGTGCGCAGCGTGCGCAGGCGGCCCGCGATCGCGCCGCTGCCGATCGCGAGCGTCGCGGCGAGCACCGCGGTGAGGTAGGGCACCGGCCGTCGCGCGATGCGCTTGCCCAGGCGCGTGGTCCACGGATCCTCGCGCACGCTCGGCGCCTCGCCGCGCGTGAGCTTGTGCAGATCGTCCGCGAGCGCGCGCACCGTCGAGTAGTGGCCGTCGACGAGCGCGGCGCGGAGGATCGCGGCCAGCGCGGGCGGCACTCTCCGCCGGCTGCGCGGCACGGGCGCCGAGGCAGGATCCGCTGGCGCGCGCGGCGCGAGCGACACGAGCTCGCTGAGCAGCAGCGCGAGCGCGTGGCGATCTTTCCCCTCCGCGGCCTCGTCGCGCGTCTTCTCGCGCACGTCGAACGAGACGGGCGGCTCGCTCAGCGGCGGGGGGGAGATCAGGAGCTCTGCGCCCGCGAGCGCCGCGTCGCCCCTGCGCGCGGAGCCCCAGTCGGTGACGTAGACCTCGCCGAACGCGTCGATGGTGACCGTGTCGAGCGAGAGGTTGCGGTGATAGACGCCGCGCTCGTGCGCGAACGACACGGCCTCGCAGACGTCGAGGAAGTGCTCGACCCGGCGGCGCAAGGAGTACGGGCCCTCGCGCGGATCGCCGGCCTCCACGCAGCGATCGATGTACTGGGACAGCGTCTCGCCGCGCACGCGCTTCATGGTGAAGGCGGGCTGACCGTCGTGTCCGATCTCCATCGAGTACAGCGGGACCACGTGCGCGTGCTCGAGCTGCGCGGCGATCTGAGCCTCGATCATCACGCGCTTGATGTCGGGCTCGGTCGCTTCGGGCGTCGGCCGCTTCACCGCGACGCCGCGCCCGAGGTGACGATCTTTCGCGGCGACGATCTCCGTCGCGCCCGCCGTGCTGACCTGCGGGCCGAGCTCGAAGCGATCCTCGAGCGTCTCGCCCAGCGCCTCTCGCGTGAGCGCTTTCTCGCCTGCCCGAGCGTTCACGTCGCGGCCATGTTCGGGCACCTCAGGGAGCGAGGGAAGAGGGCGGGGTGTCCGCGCGCAGCACCGGGTAGCGGGCGAGCGACGTGTCCCACGAGGCGTGCTTCTTGTAGAAGAAATCGAGGCGTGCGTTCCCGTCCGCGGCGAAGGCTGGATCGGCCAGCTTGGCCTCGAACTCCTTCTTCACCTCGGGGTCCTTCGCGAGCAGCGCCTCCGCCCACGCCTCGGCCACGTACGACTCCATGTACTCCTTCTGCTCGTAGAACCCGTTGAAGAAGCCCCATGCGAGGAAGGAGTCGGGCCCGCCCGGCTCGAGCAGGTGGAGCAGGAGGCGCGATCCGGGCTGATCGATCGGGATCCAGATCGTGCCCGCCGGGACCCGAACCTTCTCCGGCTTCCACTCGCCTTTCACCGCGAGCGTCTGCCGGCCCTCGTATGATTTCGCGCCGAAAGTATATTCGGTCGCGCGGTGCACCATCGCGGTGCGCTCCTCGTCTTTGGCCGTGCGAAAAGTGCGAAATCCGTGCACCGCGAGGCGATCCGCGACCACCGTGGCCTGCGCCGGGAGATAGTATCCCGCCTTGGGCGCAGTGAGTGTGAGTCGGGGGACGAGATGATCGAGATAAGGCACCTTCCACACGGTCGGCTTGCTCGGATCATAAGTGACGCGCATGCGACCGGAGACCGGGCTCGGCTCGCGCTTGTACGCGTAGCCGAGGAAGTCGATCGTCGTGACGTGCTTGTCGTTCTCGTACGAGAGGACGACCTGCGTGCCCCCGACCTTCACCGCGTCGTGCGCGTCGGCGGCCGCGCGCCAGCGATCGGCGCTCTCCTTCGCGAGCTCGGCGATGGCGATCACCGCGCGCCGCGTGGCCTCGACGCGCACCGCGTACGTCTTCCACGAGTGGGTCTCGACGAGCAGCGACATGCGGTCGCGCGCGGCCCAGTAGCCCTGGGCGAAGCGCGGCGGCGGCAGTCCGAGCGCGAAGCCCGAGCTCGGATCGTCGTCGACCTCGAACGAAGGATAGAACGCGACGGGCTTGTTTCCCTGCTTGGTCAGGCGGGCGAGGATGCCGTCGCGGAGCGCCTTGCCCTCGGTGCGCAGCGGCTCGAGGCCGGCGTCGGCGGGATCGAGGAGGATCGCGATGTCGTGCTGGAAGTCGGCGCCGTCGGTGACGTGCAGATCGACGTAGAGCACCGGGTCCCAGCGCACCAGCAGCCGGATCATCGCCTGCATCTCGGGCGCGTCGGTCTTCGCATAATCGCGGTTGAGGTTGTAATTCTGCGCGGTCGTGCGCCAGCCCATCTCGCTCGGCCCGCGCTGGTTCGGCCGGTTGTTCGCGCCGAAGCGCTCGTGACCGTCGACGTTGAACACCGGCACGAACACCCAGGTCACCTTGGCGAGCACGCCCGGCGCCGCGGTCCCGTCGAGGAAGGCGCGCAACGCGAGAAATCCAGCGTCTTTTCCGTCGATCTCGCCCGCGTGGATCCCGCCTTGCACGAGGATGACCGGGCGCTTGCGCGCGCGCGCCGCGTCGGGCTCGAGGACGCCATCGTCCGAGGCGACCAGGCTGAGCATCGGCCTTCCCTCGGGCGTGGTGCCGAAATTCTGGCACGCCACCTTGCCGGGATACTTCAGCGGATAGTCGCGGCAGAGCCGGACCACCTCGTCGTAGCGGCCCGTCCTGGTGAGCTGCGACTTCTCGCCGATCGTCGTCAGGTCCGGGCCGGGCGCGGTGAGCAGCAGGAGCGCGGGGAGCACGGCGCTACTCAACCCGCGCGCGCGCTCGGGTCAACGTTCGGGATCGACGTTCTGCGCTTGCGGGCGCGGGAATCGCTGGCCCATCGCCTTGCGGATGCTGGCCCACGGCGCGCGGTCATCGAGACCTTTGCCCGTGACGCCGAGCTTCTTCAGCGCGTCCTCGACGCCGAGCTTCGGCGCGTCGTTCTCCGCGAGCTGGGCCCAGAGCTCGGCGAAGACCGGCACGCCCGTCGCGCGATCGGCGGTCGCGATGACGAGCTCGGGCGACCAGCTCTCGTTGATGTTTCCCCCGGCGGCCACGATCGCGCGGACGGCGTCCTCGAGAGACCTTCGGCCCTGCGTTCGCTCCCGGATCATCACGTCGGCGAGGAACGAGAACGCCGCGCCGCCCCAGTACGTGCTGGCCCACGAGCCGCTCCGGTTGAGCGCGCCGTCCTCGAGGCCGCGCGGTAAGTTGCCCGCGAGCTCGCGCCAGAGGTGCTCCTCGCTCGTGATGCCGAGGCGCTCGCGCACGATGCACTCCAGATAGGTGGCCAGCCCTTCCTCCCACCACTCTTGCCGCTTCGGTAAGTTGGGAAAGCCGAGGTGGAGGAGCTCGTGGACCAGGATCCAGTCTTCGTGCAGCGCGTCTTCCGTGATCTTGCGCCCGAGCATGACTTGCACGGCCGCGCCTCCTCCGCCGCGCGCGGTGCCGGAAGAGACCTCGTCGCCGCTGCCGGGCAGGACGAGGATCGCGGCGTTCGGGACGGGAAAATGGCCGTAGTATTGGGTGACGCCGTCGATCGCGCGGGCGGCCCACGCGGTGACCTCGGCGTCGCGATAGATGCCGCGGGGGAGCGCGAGCGTCACCGAGCTCGACATCGCGCGGAGATCGAAGGGGCCGAACGCAGAGTACGGGCCGTCCTCCATGTCGGCCGCGGGCGCGCGATACGTATTCTTCGCCGGGCCGGGGGTGATGCCGGTGGCGAAGGCGACGCCCGGAGGCATGACCATCTCGAGCTGGTAAGTCGATCCGCGCCCGCTGCCGGCGGGACGGATGAGCCACAGATCGGGGGTGGAGGGGAGGAAGGTCTCGTCCTTTTCGAGCTCGAACTCATAGGTGAGCGTGCAGGGCGACGCGCATCTCCATGAGTCGTCGCCGGTCTTCGTCGCGCCCTTCAGATCGTGGACGTGCGCGCCTTGGTCCTCGGTGATGATCAGATCCGAGCCCGGCAGGTGGGCGGTGACGCGCAGGTCCCCGCCGGCATAGATCACGCGATAGTCCCAGAGGCCCGGGGCCGCGGCCTCGGCCTCCTTCGCCGGGTGCGCGCAGCCGAGCGCGAGCGTCAGGAGCAGCGCGCCGCGCGTCATGGGTGCGTCTCGGATGCGCGGGGCGCCGTCTTGGGGCGGAGCACGATCCGCCGCGCCGATTGCAGCGCCCGGTCGGCGAGCACGTAGAACGAGGGCACCACCACCAGCGACAGCGGCGTCGAGAGCACCAGGCCGCCGATGATCGCCACCGCCATCGGCGCGCGCGTCTCCGAGCCCGGGCCGAGCGCGAGCGCCGCCGGGATCGCGGCCATCATCGTCGCGACGCTGGTCATCAGAATCGGCCGCAAGCGCGTGGGCCCCGCCTCCTGCATCGCCGCCCTCGCGTCGAGATCGTGGCTGATGCGGCGCGCGCTCGCGTAATCCACCAAAATGATCGAGTTCTTTTTCACGATACCCATCAGGAGCAGGAGCCCGATGCCGGAAAATATGTTCACCGAGTGTCCGCTCAGCAGGAGCGCCACCGACGCGCCCGCGACCGAGAGCGGCAAGATGCTCAGCACGGTGACCGGGTGGAGGAACGAGTTGAACTGCGCCGCGAGGATCATGTACGCGACCACGATCCCCAGGATCAGCGCGAAGAGCAGCGACGACGACGACTCGCGGAACGCCACGCTCGCGCCCTGCAGCACCGCGCGATAGCCGACGGGGAGCTTGTGGCCGAGCTCCTCCACCGTGGTCAGCGCCTCGTCCTGCGAGTGCCCGGGGGCGACGTTGGCGAAGATCGAGATCGCGCGCTCGCGATCCTTGCGGTTGATCGCCTGGAGCGCCGGCCGCTCCTCCGTGCTCACGAGCGTCGACAGCGGCACCAACGTCCCGTCGCGCGCGCGCACCTTCAGGCGGGCGATGTCCTCCGGCCGCGAGCGCTGGCTCGCGAGGAGGCGCAGCCGCACGTCGATGCGCCGTCCGCCCGTCGAATACTTACCCACCCGCACGCCGCCGACGAGCGCGCTCAGAGTATTGGCCACCTGCTCGATGGGTATGCCGAGATCCGCGGCGCGCGCGCGATCGGGCACGATCCGGAGCTCCGGCATGCCGAGCTGATAGTCGGTGTCGACGTCGACCACCACGCCGCTCTGGGCGAGCTCGGCCTGCATCGTCTTCGCGGCCTTGATGAGCTCGTCCCAGTCGGCGCCGCGCACGGACAGCTCGACCGGATATCCGCGCTGGGCGGTGAAGCCTTGCTGGGAGAGATCTTGCACGGTGCCGCTGATGCCGGGGATAGAGTTGATCGCCTTGCGCAGCTCGCCCTGGATCTCGGACTGGGTCTTGGCGCGCTGATCGGGCGGCAAGAGCGTCACGAACATCATCCCGCTGTTCACGCCGCCGCCGCCGCCGAACCCACCCACGCCGCCGAACATGCGCACGACCTCGGGGCGCGTGCTGATGATCGCCTCGACCTTCTTGTAGAGCATCGCCGTCTCGTCGAGATCGGAGCCGACCGCGGTGCGCACGCGGATCTGGAGGCGGCTCTGGTCCTGCGCGGGCACGAACTCGCGCGGCAAGGTCAGGAAGCCCCACGTGGAGAGGCCGAACAACGCCATGCCGAGGAGCACCATCAGCGCGGGCACTCTCAGCGCGCGCTCGAGGATCCAGGCATAAGTACGCTCGAGCGCGGAAAATGCGCGGTCGACTTGCCGGCCGACGAGGCCGCGCGCGTGGCGGGAAGTATCCAGGAGCTGCGACGTGCGCGCCGGCGCGAGGGTGACCGCCTCGAGATAGGAGAGCAGCACGGCGATCGAGAGGGTCACGCCGAACTGCAGGAAGAAGCGGCCGACGACGCCCTCCATGAAGATCACCGGCAAGAAGATCGCGATGACGGCGAGCGTGGCGGCGAGCGCGGCGAAGGTGATCTCGCGGGTGCCGTCGAGCGAGGCGGTGACCTTGTCTTTGCCCATCTCGCCGTGGCGGTGGATGTTCTCGAGCACCATGATCGCGTCGTCGACGACGATGCCCACGGAGAGCCCGAGCGCGAGCAGCGTGAAGGTATTGAGCGTGAAGCCCATGAAATAGATCACGCCGACGGTGCCGAGCAGCGACATGGGGATCGCGAGCACGACGTTCAGCGTGGAGGAGAGCGAGCCGAGGAAGAGCCAGCAGACGAGGCCGGTGAGGAGGATCGCGAGCACGATCTCGAACTCGATCTCGTGCACCGACTCCTCGATGAACTGGGTCGCGTCGAAGTTGATGCCGACCTCGAGGCCGGGCGGCAAGCTGGCTTGCATCGCGGCGAGCTTGGCCTTCACCGCCTGCGCGACCGCGACCGCGTTCGATCCGCGCTGCTTCTTCACGCCGAGGCCCTGCGCGGGCTGCCCGCCGACGCGGCTCATCCGGCGCGCGTCCTCGAACCCATCCTCCACGAGCGCGACGTCGGACACGCGCACCACGCCGGCGGGGGTCTGCTGGACGACGATGTCGCGCAGCGCGGCGAGATCGATCGCCTCGCCCATCACCCGCACGTTCACCTCGCGGCCCTCGGTCTCCATGCGGCCCGCGGGGAGCTCGACGTGCTGGCGGCGCAGCGCCTCGGTGACGTCGTTGACGGTGAGGCCTTGCGCGTCGAGCTTGGCCGAGTCGACCCAGATGCGGACGTTGCGGGCGAGATATCCGCCCATGAATATCTCGCCGACGCCCTCGATTTTCTGGAGATCCTCCTTCATTCGATAGCGGGCGAAATCGGAGAGGAATTGCCGGGAAAATGGGCCCGAGACCGCGATCCACAGGATGGGTTGGTCCTCGGGGTTGTTCTTCGAGACGACCGGCGGATCGATGTCTTTGGGGAGCGAGCGGCCGATCTGGGCGATGCGCGTCTGCACGTCCTGCAGCGCCTGATCGACGTCGCGGTCGAGGTTGAGCTCGACGCTGACCTGCCCGCTGCCTTGCTGGGAGACGGAGCTGATCGCCTTGACGCCCTCCACCTGGGTGAGCGCCTCCTCGATCGGCTCGATGACGTCGGCCTCGACGACCTCGGGGGACGCGCCTTCCCAGGTGACGTTCACGCCGATGGTGGGAAAATCGACGTCCGGAAATTGCGAGATGCCGATGCGATAAGCGGACACGCCGCCGAAGAGCACGGCCGCGGCCATGATCATCCAGGCGAGGACGGGCTTCCGGATGGAGAGCTCGGTGAGACCGAGGCCGCCCGGTTCTTTGGGGGGGAGCGCCATACTATCTCGCGCCCTTCTTTTCCGGGGGTCCGGCGCCAGCGGTCTTGGGCTCGGGTGCGCCCGATACTTTCACCTTTGCTCCGTCGGTGAGCGCCTCACCGCCGCGGATGATCAGCGCGTCACCGACCGAGAGCCCCGTTTGCACCTCCACGCGGCCGTCGAGCGTGCGCAGGCCGAGCGTCACCACGCGCTCCTTCGCGACCTCGCCCTCGACGACGTACGCGATGAAGCCGCGCTCGCTCGGGCGCACCGCGGTCTCGGGGATGACGGCCGCGTTCTCGCGCGTCTCGATCGGGATGACCACCTGGGCGAACGCGCCCGGGCGCAGCTCGGAGGCCTTCGGATCGTCGACGCGCGCGATCACCGGCACCATGCGCGTCGACGGATCGGCGGCCTGGGCGATGTGCGTGATCACCGCGCGGTACGAGGTCTCGCCCTCGCGCAGGCTGAAGCGGAGGCTGCGATCCTTGGTCAGCTTGCCCGACTCGGCCTCGGCGACCGGGAAGCGCACGAGCAGCGGATCGCGGCGGAGCAGCGTCGCGACCTTCGCGCCCGGCGTGACGTACTGGCCGGTGCGCACGTCGCGGCTCTCGATCTGCCCGCTCATCGGCGCGCGCACGAACGCGTCGCGGAGGTTGAGCTCGGCGAGATCGAGCTGCGCCTTGGTCTCGGCGGCCTGCGCGTCCATCGCCGCGACCTTCGTGCGCAGGCTCTCGATGTCCTCGATCTTCACGAGGCCGGGGCTCTTGGTGTTGGCCTCCACGCGGCGATCGAGGCCGCTCTGGGCGTCGCGCTTCTCCGCGTCGACGCGCTGCAACGTCGCGCGCGCTTGCTCCACCGCGATCTGGAAGCGGCGCGGCTCGATCTCGACGAGCGGCTGGCCTTCCTTCACCTGATCGCCCTCGGCGAAGCCGATCTTCTCGATGACGCCCGCGACGCGCGCGGTGACCTGCACTTGCTCGAAGGCCTCGACGGATCCGACGGCGCGGATCGCGTACTCGACCTTGCGCGCGGCGACGGTCTCGACCTCGACGGGGAAGGCGAGGGGGCCGCGCTTGCCGCCGCTGGCGCCTTTTCCGCCGCCTTTCGCGGCCTCGGGGGCCGGGGCGCCCTTGCTCCCGCAGGACGCCGCGATCGTCGCGATCGCCACGATGCAGACCAACCTGTTCATGGCTCCATCCTCTCGCCCGGCCACGATCCCAGCGCCGCGAGCAGGCTCAGCTCGGCGACGCGCACGGACACCTTCTGCCGCGACGCGCTCGCGTTCGCCTCGAATTCCGCCACCGCCGCGTCGACCTGCTCGAGCGCGCCCGCGAGCCCGCTCGAGAACAGCGTGCGCACTTCCTCGGCGTTTTGCGCGGCGATCTTGGCCCGCGCGTCGACCAGGGCGAGCGTGCTCCGGGCCTCCTCGAGCCCGATCACCGCGTCCTCGATCTCGCGCTTGATGCGGATCCTGGCCTCGTCGACGCGCAGGCTCGCCTCGGCGAGATCCGCCTTCCGCTGCGCGCGATCGGCGTAGCGCAGGCCACCGTCGAAGATCCGCCACGTGAGCGTTGCGGCAACGTTCCCATCGACGGGCGGATTCCCGAACTGAGTTTCATTCGACAAAATGAGGGATCCGCGCACGCCGAGCGTCGGGATGATCCGGTAGAGGGGCTCGTCCGAGAGCGTGTCGAGCTGATCGACACGCGCGGCGAGCGCCTTCAGATCGCCGCGCTCGCCGAGGGCGCGCTCGGTGAGGACCTCCGGCGTCGACATGGGCAATTCGATCGGACCGGGCTCGGCGAGCGCGCGATCCGCGGCGCCGCCCACCCACGCCCGGAGCGCGTTTCGCGCGCGCGCACCGGCGGCCTTCGCGGCGGACTCCTCCTGGCGGGCGACCGCGAGCTCGAGCTCGGTGCGGGTGAGATCGTGCTTGCTGGCGAGCCCCGCCTCGGCGCGCGCGCGAGCCTCGGCGACGGTGGTCTCGGCCGCCTCGCGTCGCCGGGTCGCCGCGCCGATGAGGCTCTCGGCGGAGAGGACCCCGTAAAAAGCCGCGGAGACGGAGAAGGAGAGCCCGCGCCGCAGCTCCTCGCTCTCGAGCGCCTGCGCGTCGAGGTTCGAGCCGCTCGCGGAGAGCGCGGCCAGGGCGCGCGCGTCGAACACCGTCAGATCGATGCCGATATCTGCGCGGAGGGCGTCCTGGATCTGCGCGACGGGGACCCCCTGCACGACGCGGGTCGTCTGGGTCCCGCGCCGGGTATAGGTGCCGGCCGCGGTGAGCGAGGGAAACAGCGCGCTCCATGCGCCGGATCGCGCGGCCTCCGCCTTCTCGAGCCGCGCGCGCGCGATGCCCGCGGTGGGGTACGCGCGATCGGCGAGCCGCTGCGCCTCGCTCAGGGTGAGCGCGTCCTCCGCGAGCGCCGTGACGGGAAAGGCACAGCAAAGCAACACGAGCGAGCGCATGCGTGACCGGCGCCTGGCATACCTGCCCGGGGGCGATCGGCCAAGTCGGTCATTCTCGCGAATTCTCGGGATCGGTGGTAACGCGGCGCGCATGGGTGCTCCTGATTTGCTCACGCGCGCAGAGTCCTCAGACTATCTCGAGACGTCGCGCCACAAGGACGTCGTCGCGTTCGTCGACGCGCTCTGCCAGCGGACCGATCTCGTGAAGAAGGTGTCGCTCGGCAACAGCGGCGAAGGTCAGGACATGGTCGCGATGATCGTCTCCGATCGCCGCGCCTTCGACCCGCGCACGGCGCGCAAGCAGAAGAAGATGATCGTGATGGTGGAGGCGAACATCCACGCGGGCGAGGTGGAGGGCAAGGAGATGGTGCTCGCCCTCGCGCGCGATCTCACCATCGGGCCGCTCGCGAAGAGCCTCGGGCGGAAGATCCTCGAGCGGCTGTGCCTCGTGCTGATCCCGGACTTCAACCCCGACGGCAACGATCGCATCAGCCCCAAGAACCGCGCGCTCGATCTCGCGACGCTCGAGGGGCAAGTGAACCCGCCGGGCGGGGTGGGCATGCGCTACACGGGGCAAGGCTGGAACCTCAACCGAGATAGTATGAAGCAGGAGGCGATCGAGACCAAAAATCTCGCCAAGTTCTTCCGCGCGTGGTGGCCGGACATGTTCATCGACTGCCACACGACGGACGGGAGCCTGCACGCTTTCGATCTGACCTTCGACACCTCGCACAGCAACGAGGCTCTGTTCAGCGACTTCCGCGAGCTCAACCGCGACCTGCTCGAGCGCGTCGCGCGGCAGGTGGAGAAGCGCCACGGCTTCCGCAGCACCTGGTACGGCAACTATGTCGTCGAGGACGATCCGACGTCGGGCTGGCATACTTATCCGGCGCTGCCGCGGTTCGGGAGCCACTTCCGCGGGCTGCTCGGGCGGCTCGACGTGCTGCTCGAGACGTACAGCTACATCGACTTCGAGCGGCGCTGCCACGTGATCCGCGCCTGGTTGCTCGAGCTGTTCCGCTACGCCTCGCACCACAGCAAGGAGCTGCGGCGCGCGACCGAGGCGGAGGAGCAGCACATCATCGCGCGCGGCGAGACGCCGGATCCGCGCGAGCTGGTCGGGATCAACTATGGGGTGCCGCGCCGCGACGCGGGCGGGGCGCTGGTGTTCGACTATCCGGCGTACGCGCTCGACGGCGACGTGGTGGACATCATCGCGTACGATCGCAAGAGCCTCACCGCGCGAAAATATCCGGGAAACAAGGAGCGAACGTACACCACGCCGCACCACCGGACGTTCGTGCCGACGGTCGCGGTGACGACGCCGACCGCGTATCTGGTGCCGGAGTCGCTGGCGGCGAAGATCGAGGGCCACGGGCTCGAGTACGTGCGGCTCGAGGCGGAGGGTGAGTACAAGGTCGATAGTTACCGGATCCGCGCGAAGGAGACGACCTTCTCGCCGGACGTCGCGGCGATCGTGCCGCCGCCGGGCGAGGCCGAGGCGCCGCTCTCGACGCGCCCGCCGCCGCAGCGGTTCGAGACCGTGCTCTCGGTGACGAGCGAGCGGCGGACCGCGACTTTTCCTGCGCGAACGCTGTATGTGCCGACCGCGCAGCGGAGCGGGACGCTCGCGGTGTACTTGCTCGAGCCGATGGCGGACGACGGGCTCGCGCGGTGGCAGTTCCTCGACGCGATGCTGGAGGTCGGGGGCTGGTTCCCGATCCACCGCGTGGTGGAGGCGCCTTCGTTCCCCAAGACGAAGGTCGAGTGATCAGCGCGGCAGCACGTCGAACGGCGCGGGCAGCGGGATCGTGCCGACGCCGACGCGGGTGCCGTTGTCGGTGAAGACGACGTCGGGGCCGAAGACGATCGCGAGGGGATCGGCGCTCGGCTCGCCTTCGATCAGGTGTGAGCCGCCCTGGGCGTGGGCGCCGACGACGTTGCTCGCGATGAGGGAGCGGGTGATGCGGGCCGTGGAGGCGTCGACGGCGAGGCCGGCGGCGGCGTTGCCGCGCAGCTCGACGAAGCGCGCGGTGAGGGTGGTGCTCTCGCCGAGGAGGCCGTGGCCGAACTCGCCTTGATCGTTCGGCTTGGTCGCGCGGACGAGGAGGCCATCGATGTCGATCTGGCCTTCGCCGAACACGGCGCCGGCGAGCTGGCTGTCGACGACGGCGACGTCGGTGAGGCGGGCGCTGCCGCCGATCGCGAGCGCGGCGCCGTTTTGCCGGCGCGACGCGGTGATGCCGGTGACGGTGGTGCGCGCGATCGAGATGCTGCCGGTGGCGATGATGCCGAGGCCGTCGACGGCGTCTACGCGCACGTCTGCGAGATCGAGGGTGGCTTCGCCGCACGAGATGCCCTGGCCGATCACGCGATCGGTGGTGCGCTGGCCGCTGACGAGCGTGGTGGCGACGCGCGCGACCGCGGTGGTGCCGGTGGCGAGGATGCCGAAGCCGATGCCGCCCAGGATCGCCGATCCCGTGACGTCGAGCGCGCCGTGATCCGCGGTGAGGCCGGACGCGGGCATGCCGGTGTCTTCCTCGGCGCCGAAGACGATCGATGATTCCACGCTCAGATCTCCGCGGTTTCGCGCGGCGCCGCCGCCGACGTGGCCGCGCATCGTCGAGCCCGACACTCTGACGCTGCCGCCGTCCGCCATCGCGCCGAACGAGCCCGGCCGGCCTTCGAAGCGCGAGCTCCGGGCGAGGACGTGGCCGTGCTCGCTCGCGATCGCGCCGAAGCTGGTGTCCTCGGTGAGCACGCGGTCGGCGCTGATCGTCGCGTCGAGGAACGCGGCCATCGCGGCGGAGAAGTCGGATCCCGGGTCGCGGCCGACGCGCGCGATCCAGGCGTCGGTGATCGTCGCGGTGCTGGTGGGGTTGGTGACGAGGACGCCCGCGCCGGTGGTGTCGAGCAGCGTCGCGTGGGCGAGCTTCAGCGCGCCGCCGCGCTCGGCGCGGGCGCCGACGAGGGTGGTGCGCTCGATGAACACGCCATCGAGGTCGATCGCGCTCGGCGCGAGGTAGGCGAGGGCGCCGATCTCGGCGACGCGGGCGATCGCGACGCGCGTGCCGCGGATGCGCCCGCCGGCTGCGACCGCGACGCCGAAGCCGCCCATGCCGCCGCGCGCGCGGGTGACGTCGTCGATGATCACGGTGTCGAGATCGATCGTGGTGCCGTCGTCGACGGCGATGATGCCGGCCTCGCGGCAGCCGCTGATCGCGATGTCGCGCACGTGGGCGGCGCCGCGATCGGTGACGTCGATGCCGCGGCCGAAGGTGCCGTCGTTGAACGCGCGCACGCCGCGGATCACCGCGTTTTCGAGGCTCAGCTCGGAGCCTTCGACGACGACGCCGGCGCCGAGGCTGTTCTCGATCACGACGCCCTCGGCGCTGACGACCGCGCCGTTTTGCGCGCGGATGCCCGGGCGGTCGCCGGAGATGGTCAGCGCGTGGATGACGACGTCGTGCGCCTGGCTGACGGCGATCCCGCCGCGGATGCGCGTGCTCTGGGCGCACGTGCCGTGGAGCTGGACGGGGCGGGTGATCTGGAGGGACTCGGCATACTCACCGGCCGCGATCGAGATGACCGCGCCGGGCGCGGCGGCGGCGAGGGCGGCCGCGATCGTGCGGAAGTGCGTCGCGTCGGGCGTCGTGGTCGCATCGACGAAGAGATCGCCCGGCGGAGATCCGCCGCACGCGCCGAGCGGGACGCAATCGGCGCTGCCGATCGCGGGGCGAGTCGCGCCGGAGCAGCTCGCGGCGCGGATCGGACGGCAGCCGCCGCCTTCTTCGGCGAAGCCTTCGGCGCACGTGGACCAGCCGACCGGGGCGCACTCGGCGCGCGCGAGGCTCGCGGTGGTGCGCGCGGGGCAGTCGATGGGCGGCGGCGCGCAGGTCCAGTCGCCGCGCGGGACGAACGGGCTCGCGCACGGGCCGGCGCCGATCGGCTGGCAGGCCTCGAGGCCGACGCGCGCGTGCGTGTGCGGCGCGCAGTCGGTGGCGGGGAGGATGAACGCGCAGCGGCCGCTCCCGTCGGCGCGCATGCCGTCGCCGCACTCGGGCGGCGGCGGGGGTGGCGGGGTCGGCGTCGTCGTCTCGCCGCACGCCGCCAGGAGGAGCGCGAGCGCGGCTCTTCTGCTGCGAATCATGAGCCGGGGCCGCTGAGCGGGTCGGGGATCGGCACCACGCCGACGCCGGTGCGCGTGCCGTTGTCGATGAAGCGCGTGTCTTCGGTGATGAGCACGGTCTTCGGCTGCGGCGCGCTCGGCTCGCTCGCGACCTGGGTCAGCGCGGTGCCGTCCTGGACGTGGATGCCGATGACGTTCTGGGTGAGGAGAGACGACGCGAGGATCGCTGCCCCGTCTTGCACGATGAAGCCGGCGCCGGCCGAGCCGCGGATCTCGGAGTCGCGCATGATCAGGGTGCTCTCGAACGAAGCGGCGACGCCGTGGCCGAAGACGCCGTCGGACTTCGGGCGGGTGGCGTCGATCAGCACGCGATCGACGGTGACGTGCGCGGTGGGGCCGTGCGCCTGGAGGCCGATCGTGGTGTTGCCGACGAGGGCGCTGTCGCTCAGTTCGAGCACGCCTTCCGAGTAGATGCCGTTGCCGTAGCTGCCGAGCTTGTTGGGTTTCGTGCGGCGAAACAAGGATCTTTCGACGGTGACGTGCGCGCCGTGGTGGACGCCGAGCGCGCCGTTCTCGTTCTGGTCGAGGTCGCTGAGCGAGAGGGCGAGGGTGGAGCCCTCCGAGACCCAGACGCCGAAGCCCTCCTGCTGGTCTTCGGTGCGGCCGTCGCGCCCGAACGTGCGGGCGACGAGCGAGCGCGAGATCGTGCCGCGCGCGCGGCCGCCGCGGACGTTGCCGAAGATGATCCCGAACGACGCGTTGTCCTTCACCACGCACCCGTCGATGGTGGCGGTGCCGGTGTTGACCACCAGGCCGGCGCCGACCTGCGCGCCGGTGAAGGCGCGGGTGGTGGCCACGATCGACTCGGAGAGCTCGGCGGTGCCGCTCTGCACGATCAGCGCTGCGCCGCCGCTGTTCGTGACGGTGACGCCGGTGAGGCGGACGTGCCCGAGCTGGGTGATGCCGACGCCGGGCGCGAGCGCGCCTTCGGTGCCGTCGATCAACGTGTCGATGGCGGTGGCGTGGCCGGCCGTGGAGAGGAGCCCGCGATCGCTGTTGGCGAGCAGCGCGCTCGACTCGAGGCGGACGCTCCCGTTGTCGGCGGCGACGGCGATCGCGACGGTGCCGGCGAGGGGGTTGGCGCGGCGGGTCCGCTGGATCGCGGCGGCGGTGAGGGTGGCGGTGCCGCTGTCGAGCACGGCGAGCGCGTAGTCCTTGTTGCGATCGAGCGTGAGGCTCGTGCCGCTGAGGCCCGCGCCGTCGCGCACGACGATGCCCGCGCCGCCCGCGGTGTCGCGCACCACCAGGCTCGTCGCGGTCGCGCGCGCGCCGTCGGTGAGGCGGAGGCCGGCGCGCAGGTTCGCGAACGACGCGACGCGGTTCAGCGTGATCTGGGCGCCCTGGCGGCCCTGGACGCCTGCGGCCGACGCGCGGGACCCGTCCAGCTGGGTGGCGCGCACGACGACGTCGTCGAGGCGGATGGCCGAGCCTTCGACGTCGATGCCGGCTTCGCGGTTGTTCGCGAGGGACACGTTTTGCAAGGCAACTTGCGATCCGGGCTCGAGGGCGATGCCGCGGCCGGAGGTGCCGTCGGGGCGCGCGTTCGTGCTGCGAATGACGGTGTTTTCGAGGTCGACGCGCGCGCCGCGGACGAGGATACCTTCGCCGGTCGCGCCCTCGATCTGGAGGCCGCGCCCGATGGCGCGCGCGCCGGCCTCGACCACGAGGCCCTGGAAGCGCAGGCCGGTGAGGGTGACGTCGCCGCGGATGCGGATGGCGCCCTGGAGGGAGGCTTCTCGCGCGCAGCGACCGGCCAGATGGAGGCGGCGATCGATCGTGATCGACTCGGCGTACGTGGAGGTGTCGACGGCGATCGTGGCGCCGTCGGGCGCGGCGGCGAGCGCGTCGGTGATCGTGCGGAAGTGGGTCGCGTCGACCTGGGCGAAGCGGGCGTCGACGAAGAAGGTCGCGTCCGGCGGCGGGAAAGGGGCGTCGCAGCCGGGGAGGGGCGCGCACGCGGCGTCGCCGATCTTCTCGAAGCTCGCGCCGGCGCACGCGCTCGCGGGCGTTACGTCGGCGCAGCCGAAGCCGAGATCGTCGCGCACGAAGCCCAGCGGGCAGATCGCCCAGCCCGCGGGCTGACATTCGCTCTGGCCGACGCGCGCGCGCGTCCCGGGCGGGCAGCTCGCGGGCGAGATCTCCGCGCAGCCGAGGCCGCTGGGATCTGCGCCGAAGACGGTCGGACACGCCGAGATCCCGGGCGTCTCGCACGCGCCGTCCGCGCCGCGCACGGTGCCCGAAGCGCACGCGACCGGCTCGGCGTCGGGATG